>Ga0315284_10003395_pt1 | contig 22610 bp, 21 predicted proteins | sample YL17G09_16_MG_FD_203696 | JGI IMG/M metagenome (GOLD analysis project Ga0315284, IMG submission 203696) | Sediment microbial communities from Yellowstone Lake, YNP, Wyoming, USA - YL17G09_16 | ecosystem: Environmental > Aquatic > Freshwater > Lake > Sediment | place: USA: Wyoming | collected... | reverse complement strand
ATCTCAGCCGGGAGATGTGGGACATCATGGAGACGAGCGCCGTGATAAAGTGGGCAAAAAAGCAGGGGTTCGATTCGGTCTGGGTCCAAGGCGACGGCGTGCGCAACCTCATGGTGTTGGACCCCTCAAAAGCGAAGTTCTCGCACGTCTACCTGCAACGGGAAGAGTGTCGATGACCACCTCCCGCAAGCGAGCTTCTCGCCGACGCACGAGCCGTCGGCTGCGGGTGAACGCGGCGGCCAAGCTCGACCTCCGCAACAGTACGATCCGACCCTACAATTTCCGCTGGGTCGACGTCCCCGGCGTGGGTCGCGTCCCTGCGGACAACGTGGAAGCGGATGATTCGTTCCCTCCGGCGGTCAAAAAGTACGAGATCCTCGACGGATGGCTGTACCACACGAACCACGACGGCGCGGAAGGGGTCGTGCTCGGCACCCGAAAAGACCTGATCAAGTGGATGGCCGACGTGGACAAGGAGAACCAGGCGCGTCCTGTGCTCACCGAGCCTTGGAGCCCGGAGAAACACGGCGGAGAGCAACACGTCCGCGACACGCTGAGCACGGCGGAGAAGACGCTGCGTCGATTCGGGCTCGACCCGGTTCCGATGGACGTGTGGGTGAGCACACGGCCGATGGACTCCTCGGCTGCGTCATCGAAGCGGATCTCCTTCGTCAATATCCACGACGGCCACAACGAAAAAATCCTGAACCAAACTGTCCCCTGGGCCAAGGCTGTCGGGGCGCATGAGGCCAGTCACGTCGGGTTCATCCAACACCGCGACCGAGGCCAGTACGTCCTCGATACGCTGAAGTGGAGAGAAGATCACGGGCGGCTGCCAATCTCCGACTACCACGCATGGTCCGGCCACTTCGAGGGTATCGCAGAGGCAGGCGCCGCCTACATGCTGATCCCCGAAGTCTTGGCAGATCAAGAGCCCGAGCTGTACGCTGCCTGCGCCTACTGGTTCGGGGATGGACCTGAACCGAAAGACCTCCGATGACCACCTCCCGCAAGCGCACCTCCAAGCGACGCACGAGCCGCAAGCTCCGAGCGAACTTGACCCCGAAGGAAGCGACCAGCAGTCCGGCTTTCAAGAAATGGTTCCGGGGTAGCAAGGTCGTCGACTCGAAAAAGCGACCGATCGTCGTCTACCACGGCACCGCCAAAGCGGGCTTCACGGAGTTCGAGGGCGGACCACACTTCTTCTCGTCAGAAGCGTGGCACGCCAGCAACTACACGGGCGGTTACTCTGGGGAGCTTATCCGAGCGTGGCCCCCGAGGAAGAATGACTTGGGCGTGACTGCGGGCGTCTACAGCGTATTCTTGCGAATGAAAAAGCCGCTGGTGGTCGATGCAAATGCGGCTGAATTTCACGACATCCCTCGGAAGGGTATCCCCCTCACAGACGAGCAGCTAGGGCTGGATAAATCGCGCAAGGGGAGGGGGCTCTACAATCGCACCTCGTGGTCGACGGATGATCTGGCAGCAACGGCTGAACGGCTCGGCTATGACGGGCTCATCGTGGAGAACGTCATCGACCCCGCGACCTATGACTACGCAGACGAAGGCGGCGAAGGCGGCGAAGGCGAGGCCAGCGACCTAGCGACGCCCACCTCCGTCTACGCCGTCTTCGACTCCAAGCAGATCAAGAGCGCCAACCTGAACAGCGGCGCCTTCGACCCTGCGAGCCCTGACATCCTCAAGAACGGACGTCGTCGATGACCTCCCGCAAGCGCACCTCCAAGCGGCGCACGAACCCGGCGGTGATACCGTTCGGCCAGTGCTACTCGTGGGCGCTCCGTCAGATCCGCAACGACACCTCGGGCCACACCGTGCTCGTCCACGGCACCGTCACAGAACCCTTCCACCGCCCCCTCCACAAGTACCCCCACGCCTGGGTCGAACGCGACGGCAAGGTGTTCGATTGGCAGACGATAGAAGCCGGACACGGCGGCAACTTCATGGGCGTAGGCTTCCCGCGCGAGGTCTTCTACGAGCTGTTCAAGCCGACGAAGATGAAGCGGTACAACCACAACGCCGCGCTCGTCGCAGCGCTCCGAAGCGGTCACCACGGCCCCTGGCACGGTCAGGGCTCTCGTCGATGACCACCTCCCGCAAGCGCACTTCCAAGCGGCGCAGCTCCCGCGAGTTGAACGTGTGCGGGGTGTCACCTCTCACGCTCGCGGAGATTCTCGACAGCTCCCTCCCTGACTTCCTCGAACCAGAGGAATTCGACTTGAAATGGCTACCTCTCGAAGTGCCGTGGACATGGTTTCGATGGAAGCCTTCATTCCCCGGACAAGTGGTGAGCGACTCCGCCCGCCGAATCGAAGACATCCTCCGCTGGATGGCCGACTTCCCTACCCCGCGAGCGGCTCTAAAAAGCTCCCCCATCCTAGCCCTCGGTAGCGGGAAGATGATCGACGGATGGCACCGACTGGCGGCGCTCCAACACATCGGCGCGACGGCAACCTCTGTACCTGCACTCGTCGGATTGACCCCCTCTGCCCTCCGAAAACTGCAACGAGAATGTCGATGACCACCTCCCGCAAGCGCCTGCGCTCGAACACCTCCGAAGAAATCGACGTAGACGCCGAACTGGATGCGCTGTCCGACCGCGTGGACTATTCCTTGGTCCAGGGAGGGGAGGATCTTGCGCGGCGTAAGTCGGATAGGGGCTACCACTACACGTCCCACGAGCGGTTGGCCCACATCCAGCGCTCGGGCCTCGGCGGGCGCCCGAGCAGCATCGAGGGGCACGAGATCGAACCCTGGCTCGTCACTTTCGGCAGAGACGAAGAGACCATTCGCGAGGTTCTGGGACTGCTGGATAAGGGCGGCGAGGGTCGCCGAGGCAGAGCGCAAGACCTCGTACAGCAAGCACTCGATCGCGTGAAGGATCTGCGGGTGCTTTGGTACTACAGAGACTCGGGCCACTTCGGTACATCGAAATACTCCGACGTCTGTGTCTCCTTCAACTTGCAGGAAATTGGTGACTGGATCGGAGAGCACGCCGACTCAGCCTACTCCTTCGATGACGGAGCCGATGGGTACGCGGTCGCGTGGCGCGGCCCTGCCATCCCCCTCGAACTGCTGTCGGAATGTGACGAGGACTGAACGATGACCTCCCGCAAGCGCACCTCACGCCGACGTCTCCGCGCCAACGAAGAGCGCTGGGGTCGCCGTGCGGCGGGGTTCCTCGTCTTCGCCAAGGACACGGGCCGGATGCTGCTCATGCTCCGCAGCGGCGACGTGATGGAACCGCGCACCTGGGGGTTGCCCGGCGGGCGCTGCGAGGAAGCGGACGCAGACGAGCGCGACTGTGCGATCCGCGAGTTCCTCGAAGAAACCCGCTGCCCCGAGACCGTCACCGGCCCGCACGAGCCCGTCTACATCTTCCGCGAACCAGGCTTTGCCTACTTCAACTTCATCGGCTACGTCGAGCACGAGTTCAAGCCCGTGCTCGACTGGGAGAACGATGACTTCGGCTGGTTCACCCCCGACGCGCTCCCCTCGCCCCTGCACTTCGGCACCCGACAGCTTTTCGCCGAGGCCGGTGCTAAGATCCTCCGCATGGTCCCGAAACGCCGCTCATCCAAGCGCCGTTCATCACGTCGCCTGACGGCAAACAAGCAGGAGAGCCCGCTCGACAACGCCGCCTTCCGCAAGTGGTTCGGACGCAGCAAGGTCGTGGATGCGCGTGGCGAACCGCTGGTCGTCTACCACGGCAGCCCCTACCTCGGCATCAAGGTCTTTGACCCAGGGCACGGTACGGCTCTGCTCGGCCGAGGCATGTATTTCACGCGCGATTACGATGAGGCGCTGGGGTACGCGAAGGGGGATACGGAAACCGTCTACCCCGTCTACCTGCGCGTCGAGTGGCCGTTCATTCGCTACGAGTCGAAGTTCGGCCCGAAGGGGCTCGCGTTGGCTCGGCAGCACATCGGGCGCTCGGCGGGGCCAGGATCCGAAGGCTACATCGCCGGGAAGCTGAAAATGCTGGCACAGGGCTCGTTCCTGCCCGACAACATCCCCTCAGCGATGCTCACGTCGATGTTCCAGGCCGACGGGTACGATGGCGTGTTCGAGGGGCGTCACATCTGCGTCTTTTCCCCCACGCAGATCAAGAGCGCGACCGACAACGTCGGCACCTACGCTCTCGACAACCCGGACATCTTCAAGAACGGGCGCCGTCGATGACCCGCCGGGCGTCCCGACGGCGCTCGTCGCGCAAGCTCCGTCGCAACGCAGGCTACGCGCCGGACCCGACCGCGCCGGAGGCGGGAGAATGGGACCGGACCCAAGACCCGATCCTCTGGCGGCAGAGCCACCTCGGCCTCCTGCACGCCGCGTTCGATCAATGGCTCGGTGAGCCCACGACCATGCAGCTCGCCATCCGAGACCTAGCGGAAGGTGTGTCGCTGCGAGGTACGAACGCCAACGATAAGTGGAGACGAGCGCAAGCCGCCGCCCTGCTGTGGGAGCTGGAACACCACAGCCGCGTGTGCCCACACCCGCTCTATCGCGGCGCCCGTACGGAGCCGAGGGGCATCGAGTCCTGGTCCGAGCTACGATCGGTGGCGAACCGCTTCGCGAAGCAGAGCGGCGGGCGCGTGTACGAGCTTCGAGACGGGCGGGGGCTACGGGTCCGCGACTACCTCGATCGCGACTTCGCGGACGAGCGGGAGTGGATCGTCGCGACGTGACGGCTCAGAATCAGATCCCCAGGTAACCGGCCTTGATCGCGGTCTTGTAGACTTTGTTCGCGCGGAGGAGTCTGAACGCCGTCGGAAGGGACACAAGTCCGGTGTCCAGCTCAGCGAGACACGCTGCAAAATGTCCGCGAGAATTCAGACCCCTGTTCGCACGGTCGAGACGATCTGCGTGCCCCTGGATGTTGGTCGTATCGAGCCGCTTGGGCAAGACGCAGGGCTCCCCAACCGCCGCCCCGCAGCGGGAGCAGGCAGTCGCCAGCAACCAACCGTCGTTTGTGACTTCCAGTAGAGCGCCGATGGTCGCAGCGAACTTGTCTCGGGTGTCGGTCTTTCGCGTCATGTGTCCTCGCTTCGAGCGGAACGTAACACGCGGAGCCAGTACGTCAAGTCATTGATACCCGCGCCAGCGGCTTTGGGCGCGGCGGCGGACGTTTGCTCGACGCCGCTGCGGCAGTGCGCGAGACAGTACGCGGTTCGGGGAGCGGGAATCGAACCCACATTCACGTCTTCAAAGGACGCTGTCCTAGCCGTTGAACGACCCCCGATTGCATCTTCTTTCTTACTTTTGCAGCCGCCCGATATGTGGCCATCGCGTCTTTGCAGAGAGCACATCGTGGAGGTCCGCATTTCGGATACGCTGTAACAGTTCCATGATTTGCTGTCGCAGCTGAATTCTTTTTACCTACTAGCCCTGCGCATTTCTTACCACCTCAAGACCCTGCACCAACAGAGTCCTACTGTCTACTCGCCAGAAAACTTGGTGACCCGTGCGAGAATCGAACTCGCCTTGCCGCAGTGAAAGTGCAGCGTCCTGACCGATAGACGAACGGGCCAAACTCTCGGGCCTCCAGAGGGGCTTGAACCCCCGACCCCCGCTTTACAAAAGCGGTGCTCTACCACTGAGCTATGGAGGCAATCAGAGCTAGCGGTGGGAATCGGACCCACTGAGTCCCGCGTACGAAACGGGTGCCCCGCCATGGAGCCTCGCTAGCGTGGGCGACCTTCTCTACCCCTCACACAAACCGCCCCAGGCTCGACTTCTGGCATGGCGTCACTTGGAGTTGTGACTTCAGCTTGTGTGCAGGGTAGAAAAGGTCACCATTCGTTCAGAGCGTCACCCAGTCGATCCCACCCGACGGCGATGCAGCCGGAGCTGCATCACGAGTGAGCTGGCGCCCTTCGATCTTTCGCACCCAGTGGTCGTTGCCCGAGCCCTTGACGAACTCAGAGAGCAGGGTGAAGACCTCGTCGGAGAAACCGCCGACGTTGAGGATGTCCGGGCGCGTGGGCGCCTGGCGAGAACCGTTCGGAGCGAGGTCGATGCAGGCGAGCTTCGCACGCGGGTTGCGCACGCGGAACTTCTCCCACTCGGCCATCGTGGCGGTCGGCGACGAGGTGTGTCCCGACGTGTACGGGTTGTGCCGCACGTTCGGGTCCATCCACGACTCGTTGTCCGAGACGTAGATGAGCAGGTCGGCCGGGTACTTTTCCTCGTTCAGAACGCGCAGTGGGGCGGAGCAGTTGGTGCCGCCCGAGCCGCACTTGGCGATCTGTTCGGCGATCGTGACGATGCTGTCCTTCGGGTTGATCCTCAGCTTGACCACGTCCTCCTTGAAGGGCAGGACGCGGGCGCCTGGGTTGCGCCGCAGGATGGTGGCTGCCACGAGAGCTGCGACGTCGCGGCACATGACCTTGGTCGTGGCCGAGCCTCGCGCGCCCGTGACGGGGCTGTCCATCGAGCCGGAGACGTCTGGGAAGACGGCCACGGTGCCCTCGATGACGGGGACGTTCTTGGTGGCGATTTCCATGGCGTCCTGGAGGGCGTTCTGGATTTCCATCGGCACGCCCGAGGTGTTCCGGTACGCCACCAAAAGTTGGTACGGGAAGACCCGCGCCTTCTGGATGGACTCCTCGTCACGGAGCTTCTGTGCGACGAGCTGGATCATCGCCTTGCTGTCGAAGACGCCGTGCCGGAGGAACGTGTTGAGGTTCATCCGAACGGTCTGCCAGGAAGCAGCCCGAGCGATGGCTGCCCACTGGTCCTTCGAGAGCTTGGCGCTCGTGAGCATGAGGAACGGTACGTCCGGGACCGGGCGCGACGGGTCGGCCTTCCACGCCTCGAACTCGCGGATGAGCGCGTCGCAGGCGTCGAGGTCGTAGCTCTTGCCCACCAGCAGCGCGTAGAGCGCCTTCCGAGCTGCGTTCTGCGGCTTCGGGTGGACCATCTTGATGACGTCCCCAAGGGACGGCTTGTCGCCGGTCGCCCGGAAGAGCTGGACGTCCGAGCGAGTGTCGAACCACGCCTTGACGAGGTTCTTCGGGGCGGTGCCGAGGGACTTACGGCCGACCTTGCCGGAGCGCAAGATCTGTACGAACGTCCGCAGCATCTTCGGGTTGTCGATGACGTTCGGGAACGCTGCCTTGAGCGCAGCGAGCCCCGCCGGTCCACGCGTCGTGAGATGAGCGAGAAGGAGCGCCGGGGCATCCTTCATAAACGCCGAGCGGCGGCCGTAGACAGCCGCCTGCGCGACGAAATCCGGACTCACGTCAGCCGCGAGCTTGAGGATCTCATCGAGCTGCTCCTCCGCCGACGCGTAGAACGTCGCCCCGAGGCAGCCGGTCGCCACGTACTGCGCGAGCGCCTCCTTCGAGCTTGCCTTGTAGGCGAGCCCCCCTGCCGCGTTGACCGTGTCGGCCACCGGAGCCGTCTTTCCCCTCGAACCCGTTCCAAAGAGCGTCCTGTTTGCCATGTCGCATTCCCCTTTTCATCTGATCGCACCCACTGGCAACTGAACAGGATTCCTTCGTCGGAGCGGCCAGCGGGAGTTGAACCCGCGCCTCAGCGTTGGCAACGCTGCGTGCTACCGTAGGCACCTTGGCCGCGAAACGCGAGACCGCGAACGAGCTGTCGCCAAACGCCTTGCTTAGAAGCGTTTTCCGCGCGCGGCTCAGAGAGTTGATCAAGTCCTCCACACCGACGTATGGACGCTGCCAACAGCTCGTTCTCCTACACGACGCTTCATGGGCGACGTGCTTCTGATCTCGCGTAGCGGATGTCGGAGGATTCGAACCCCATGCCCTTGCGAGCACGCACCGCTTAGCAAGCGGGCTCGGTGCCATCACCGATTCAGCATCCATTGGCGGAAGACGGAAGTCCTGACCTTCATGCCCTTGCGAGCACGCACGGCTTTCGAAACCGGCTCGGTGCCTCACCGATTCATCTTCCAGGAACTTTTTGCTCGCGCGGTGGAAGCCGGAAGACTCGAACTCCAGCCCTTTCGGACCGCACCGGGTTCAAAGCGGGCTCGGCACCTCGCCGATTCAGCTTCCAGATCCATATGCTCGCGCGAGTCTGACTTCGACAGCGAGTTCTCGGTCGGCGGCGGAAGACGAGAGACTTGAACTCCACGCCCTTTCGAGCGCCCACCGCTTTCCAAGCGGGACCAGCGCCTCGCTGGGTCATCTTCCATTGGTCGGGGCAGCCGGAATCGAACCGACGACTTCCTGGTCCCAAACCAGGCGCTCTACCAGGCTGAGCTATGCCCCGAGGTGTGACGGACCACGAGTTCCATGACTCCCGTGGCGATTGCAGAGGTATCAGCCCTGCAACAGACACCGTCCTGCCTGATCGCAGCCCGCGTCCGGGATGCAGACTCCTAGCCCTCTTCGAGAGCCACGTTCCAGTAGACATATGATGCCCAGGCGTCTGGAATCGACCCCATCTCGAAGCGCATCGTCACCACCGGCAGGAATGCCGGTCGCACGGGCGCCCGCTTGAGGACCATCTTCGCCTGCGCGGGAGTGCGGTTGGCCTTGTGGGCGTTGCATCCCTCGCACGACATAACAATGTTTTCCCAAACGGTCTTGCCGCCTTGAGATCTCGGTGTGACGTGGTCGTAGGTGAGCTTCGAGATCGGGAACTTCACCCCGCAGTATTGGCAGGTGTAGTTGTCCCGAGCTGCGACGTTGATCCGCGAGAACTTCACCGCCTGTCGCTTGCCGCGCACCTTTTGGAGAAGGCGAACGACTGCTGGCATCTTGATCGTGAAGGTCACCGACCTGATGTCCTCGTCGTACTCCTCGACGACTTCACAGAGGCCGCTCCACCACATGGAGACGGCGCGTTGCCAGCTCACCACGCGGTGTGGCTGGTAGCCCTGATCGAGAACGAGCGTCTGTTGCATGGTCCACCAGCCTTTCTCCCCGAGGGGACGTTGAAGAACACGAAGTCTGACACGAAATGGTGCGGGCGGGGAGAGTCGAACTCCCAGACTCCTGAGTTTGAAGCAGGAAGGTATGCCTAGTTCCCTTCACACCCGCGTTGGTACTGATGGTGAGAATCGAACTCACACGTCCTTGCGGACACCGGCTTCTGAGGCCGGCGCGACTGCCTAGTTCCGCCACATCAGTATGGTGCGAGAAGCGGGAGTCGAACCCGCACGTCCTTTCGGACACACGGTCCTTAGCCGTGCATGACTGCCATTCCATCACTCTCGCATTGGTACGCGCGGAGGGGATCGAACCCCCGACAATCGGCTTGTAGGGCCGCTGCTCTTCCGCTGAGCTACGCGCGCATGTTCTGTGGGCCGTGCGAGATTCGAACTCACACCGGACCGCTTATGAGGCGGGGGCTCTACCGATTGAGCTACCGGCCCATTGTGGTCGGGGTGACAGGACTTGAACCTGCGGCCTCCCGGTCCCGAACCGGGCGCTCTACCAGACTGAGCTACACCCCGAAAACTTGGTCCCTCTGAGAGAACTCGAATCTCTGCAACCGCGCGTATGGGGCGCGTCGCCAGACCCGCTGGACAGAGGGATATGCGCTGGCGCCTGCGTCCGGACTCGAACCGGAAAAACTTCCTCCGGAGGGAAGCGTGATAATCCATTTCACTACGCAGACATTGGCGTTCGCGGAAGGAGTCGAACCTACGGCCTTCCCGTTCGTAGCGGGATGCTCTTCCAGCTGAGCTACGCGAACAATCTATCGTGCGTTCTCTGCCTGTGGCAGTTGGAACACACTACATCACATTTTGCTATCTCGGCGAGAATGTTTGACATACACGACTTGAGGCGCAAACGCGAAACTGCATCTACTTTACCTTCGTTCTCCCGGTGGTCGAAGTCCATTACCCATGGCGGATACCTCACGCCGCAATCGGTACACGGACAATCCTTGAGCGCATTGATCGCGGCCATTATCTCCGCAGCGCGCTTTTTCGCTTTCGCTTTGTAGTACGCTTTGTTGTTCCGGTAGTGCTCGTTCACATAAACGCGCTGACACGCGCTACACGCGTATTGAAGACCATCTGCTTTACTGCGGTTAGCAGTGAATTCGGATTTCGGCTTGAGCACCTTGCAGGTTGAGCACGTCTTCATGGCTACGAAATCTACCCTGTCTCATAGCCGAAGGCAACTATTTTCAGCGCACCCGGAGGGACTCGAACCCCCGACAACGCGTTTAGAAAACGCGAGTTCTTCCTCTGAACTACGAGTGCATCGGAGACGCGAGTGAGAGTCGAACTCACCTCAAACAGGGTTGCAATCTGTTGCCTTCTGCCGGAAGGACCGCGTCAGAAAAAGGTCGACGAGAGATGGCTGAGAGGTATTTCACCAAAGATGTACTCCCAACCGAGCATTCGACCTGGAGCGGGCGGCGAGAATCGAACTCGCGTGACTGGGTTGGAAGCCCAGGGCCTAACCATTCGGCCACGCCAGCAAACGGAGCCCTCGGTGGGAGTCGAACCCACGGCCTCCCCCATACCAAGAGGGCGTTCTTCCGCTGAACTACGAAGGCGATGGTGGATTCGGCGAGAGTCGAACTCGCGACATCCGGCTTGCAAAGCCGGCGCTCTCCCAACTGAGCTACGAACCCGTGGGTGGATCTGAGGGGAGTCGAACCCCCTCCCGGATGCGAACCGAGCGCTCTCCCAACTGAGCTACATGCCCGTGAAAATAGAGTGGGTCGTGGGACTAGTCTCGACTTACATGGCGTCGAGCTGCCATTGGTTGCGGCCCCCGGAGTTGAACCGGGCTGGCTTGGCTTATGAGGCCGAGCTGGCGTCCCCGCCTGCACCGCACATACAACTGGTTGGCCAAGAGGGAGTCGAACCCCCGACCGGCCGGTTATCATCCGGCTGCTCTTCCGCTGAGCTACTGGCCATCGGGGTAAGTGAGGGGAGTTGAACCCACCGTAACCCGGTTCACAGCCGGGCGCTCTACCGTTGAGCTACACCTACCATAGGAATCAAGGCAACAAGATTTGCGGAAGACATTTTTGGGACTCGTGCTCTGCCAACTGAGCTACCTCCTGCGAGCAGGAGAGCTGGGCTCGAACCAGCGACCGCGAGTTTGATATGTAGTCCTCTGCGCATTTGCCCTGGCGTCTTCGGGAGGGATCGAACCTCCGACCTGCCGTTTAGGAAACGGCCTCTCTGTCCACTGAGATACGAAGACATGGCGTCCCGTGGGAGAATCGAACTCCCGTCGCCGGATCGAGAATCCAGCGTCCTGGGCCACTAGACGAACGGGACATAGGACGACAAGGGGTGAAGACGACATCGTTTTACCATGTAGTCGTCCTCGTATTCGTCCTGGTGCCACGGGTCGGAATTGAACCGACGCGACCCCGGCCTTCAACCGAGTGCTCTACCTGCTGAGCTACCGTGGCAAACTGGCGCTCCGTAGGAGAATCGAACTCCTTTCACCTCAGAGACAGTGAGGCTGCGCTCCAAGCGCATCACGAAGCAAAAGAGCGACAAGAGTGCCGAAGACGTTTTCACGCGCCCCTTTCGAGGCGCTTGACCTAGCATGGTTGGTGTAGTCCTCGACGGCATTCGCTCGGCAGGCCAGCAAGGAATCGAACCCTGTCCGCGAGTTTTGGAGGCTCGCTCGCCGCCACGGCGACTGACCTAAAATCGGACAGCAAGAATCCGCAGAGAGGTGTCTGGTCGGGTGAAAACCCGATGATTGTACTCTCGACGAGCATCTGTCCTTTGGCTCCAAGGGCAGGGGTCGAACCTGCGACCACCCGGTTAACAGCCGGGCGCTCTCCCACTGAGCTACCTTGGAATGTTGAGCGAGGCCCTGGCGCGTCTGCGCGAGTCCCCGCCCCGCGACCTCGGTGGGTCGCCTGAAGGAATCCTATTCAGTTGTCAGAGAGCGTGTCAGCAGTTCGGGAAGAGGGAGTCGAACCCCCATTCGCGGCGTCAGAGGCCGCTGTCCTGCCATTGAACGATTCCCGAAAAATGAGGCTTGGTACTGCGAGAGGGGATCGAACCCTCGACGTTCGGAGTAAGAATCCGATGCTCTTCCGTCTGAGCTACCGCAGTGTGGTGGGACCGGAGGGAATCAAACCCTCGACCGTGGAATTAAAAGTTCCCTGTTCTGTCACTGAACTACGATCCCGTGTAGAAGTACGCGGAACCGCTGGGTTTTATCGTCACCTGAACCTCCTGGTGGATCGTGTAGGAATCGAACCTACTTACCCCGAAGGGCGCCCGATTTACAGTCGGGTGCAGCGCCCATTGCTGCGGACGATCCGTGGGCCGGGACAAACGAAAAAGGCCACCCGGTTTCCCAGGTGGCCTAGTCGTCATCGCTGTCGATGTGGAGCTAGTTCACCTGGGGCTTCTGGTATCTTCCTGGCGGAGACTCTCGAAGCGACCCGAGATTTTCCCGACCAAGGCGCACGTGCACGCATTCAGCGCTGTCGCTGAATACGAGTGCATGGGCTTGAGGGTTTGGATCTGGCGGGTCATGGCTTCTGAGGGGGTAGCTTTGAGCAGCTTGAAGTGTCTCCGGTGGGTCGTCAAGAGAAATCGACATGGGCGTCGAACTTTGTTTTTCGTGACTGTTTGAGTCGCCCGCTCCCTGCACTGTGATGATGTCCAGTCTACCCAGTACGGAGAGCGGCCGACTCAAACAGTCAGAACCAACGTCTCTGACCATTCTAACGTATGTCGCTCGTGTGTCAAGCACTATTCGTCAGATTCATCTCCATCTAGGCCCTTCTGCTCTCGGCACCCTTCGCAGGCGTCGTACCTGATGCCCTCCACGGGACCGTGGCAGTAGCAGCAACCGTCGGCGATCTCGTCGTCGTCGTGTGGGGACGGCCTCGATGCTGTCGTGCCCACGACCTTGCGCAGCTCGGCGGCCCATCCGGTGCGCGTGGCGCTGTCGGCACGTTCCATCCGACCAACGATCTCCAACACCGCCACCCGCAGCTCCCGCAGCTGCGCAGCCGGTCCAGGCGCGGAACCTGGCTTGCGTCGCGTCTCGAACCACGCCGTCATGCACTTCACGTGCACAGCTCGCCGCTTCGGTGACCATGAACCGAAGCGCTTGTCGATGGTCTTCGTCATGTCCTGCAATTCTGCCACCTTCGCCCCTTGCGTCAAGAACTTTCAGCACTTGCATCCTGGCCTGACCTTTGCCACACTATCAGCGCGTGCCCACCTACGAATACGAGTGCCCGGAGTGCAAGACGACTTTTGAGGCGGACCAGAAAATCTCGGACCCGCCTCTGACCGAATGCACGCGAGAAGGTTGTGCGGGGTGCGTGCGGCGCATGATCTCTGGCTCGACTTCCTTCACCCTCAAAGGCGCCGGCTGGGCGAGAGACGGGTATCGCCGTGAATGAGCTTGTCCTGATGTACGCCCCGTAGTACCCTCGCAGGATGCAAAAGCCCCCGCACGCCCTCGAAGTCTATGCGCTCAGTGGCGCGGAGAGCTACCAGATTTCGCCCGCAGCACGCACGTTCTGGTACGTCGCTTCTGTCGCGAGCGCAGCCGCCTCGGGTTTTCACGGCTACAAGAGAAATCAGTCGGTCGGCTGGGCCGTCGGTTGGTTCTTGCTCGGAGGGCTTTTTCCGATCATCACGCCCGTCGTCGCCGTCGCGCAGGGCTACGCGAAGCCTGCGAAGAGGTAGGTCTGCGTGTACGAACACCGCAAGCGCAAGGCGCCACCGACCGCTGCCGAGAGGCAGGGGGCTGCGCGGCGCAGTCTGTTGAAAGTTCTCAGGGTGCATCTCGCCAGGGAGCTGCCAGCGGCGGAGACGGATCAAGTGCGGGCCATGAAGGTCTTGACCGTGCTCCAGCTCCTAGGTGAGCACTTCGTACACCTGCCGGACGGCATGGCTGTCCCTCTCAGTGATCTCAACTACCCTGACCTTATGCTGGTCGCGAAGTCGCTCAAGCTCGTGACGGGTGCGATGATGCCTCGGCGCCCACGCCGAACGTCTCGTCGAGTGAAGTAAAGCAGATGCCCTGCGGCCTCCGAAGCGACCTGCCTCTGTTGGTCGCGCTCGTGCGCACGCAGGCTCGCTTCGAGGTCGATGAGCGGCTCCTCTTGCCCCGACTGCGCAGCGAAGCGGGGCGAGAGATCGCCAGGGTGTTGCTTGGAGGTGTGCCAACGGAAGCGATCGTGGTGGAAAAGGCGGCGGCAATCCGCAAGCTCGTGCTCGGCGACAGACTCCCGCGTTCCTACTACCAAGCCGAAGGAGAGGCTTTGTTGGGGTCGGGTCGGGAAATTGGCGGCAGTGGTCATTGTGGCAGGTGTTCCCCCTACCAAGCCGAGGGAGAGGCTTTGTCGGACACGCACGCAGCGGCCGAGTGATCATCCAGCTCTGTTCCAACTACCAAGCCGAAGGAGAGGCTTTGTTAGGTCCGGAGCCGACCGCCGTTCCTACTACCAAGCCGAAGGAGAGGCTTTGTTGGGTCGAGGCAGCTCGCGTTCTTTCCACGTTCCTACTACCAAGCCGAAGGAGAGGCTTTGTTAGGCAGGCACAGGTGCGCCGATGAGCCGCGAGACACTGGTTCCTACTACCAAGCCGAAGGAGAGGCTTTGTTAGGCCGACATCAAGGCGATCAAGCGGGAGCACGTCCAGTTCCTACTACCAAGCCGAAGGAGAGGCTTTGTTAGACGTCAACCGTGTGGCTACTGCTCGAAGACATGTGTCGCAGTTCCTACTACCAAGCCGAAGGAGAGGCTTTGTCAGGCCGAAAAGTGCCAATCGGTTAGGGTTCCTACTACCAAGCCGAAGGAGAGGCTTTGTCAGGTCGAACACGCTTCGCCATGGGGCACCTCGATACGCGGTTCCTACTACCAAGCCGAAGGAGAGGCTTTGTCAGGACCAGGTTAGGGCTGTCATCGTCGCTCCAACGGGTGGGTTCCTACTACCAAGCCGAAGGAGAGGCTTTGTCAGGCACCCGCCCCGCCGGCTACTCGACCGGCCCTGTTCCTACTACCAAGCCGAAGGAGAGGCTTTGTCAGCGCGCAGTCGCACTGACTCCAGGAGGAGTTCAGTCAAGTTCCTACTACCAAGCCGAAGGAGAGGCTTTGTCAGGCACCAGGCACGGATCGACTCGACGGTGTCGACTCAGTTCCTACTACCAAGCCGAAGGAGAGGCTTTGTCAGTACTGCATCGGCGAAAACGGGGAAGAGATCCCCTATGTTCCTACTACCAAGCCGAAGGAGAGGCTTTGTTGGGGGCAGGAAGCGCGTCGAGCGCACGGTGATCCATTCGGGTTCCTACTACCAAGCCGAAGGAGAGGCTTTGTTGGTGCCGGGCATGGTGCTCGGGCCGCAGCAGCGTGAGCACGGTTCCTACTACCAAGCCGAAGGAGAGGCTTTGTTGGGTGGCGCAGCATGTCGACGTCGCGACCGCAGTCCTCTCCGTTCCTACTACCAAGCCGAAGGAGAGGCTTTGTTGGGGGCCTATTACGGCCCCAATGATTCCGAGTGGTTAGGAGGTGGTTTGCGAGCGGTGCTTGGATCGCTTGGTCTCGAAGCCACTGCAAACCCGACCCGCTCGCACCCCCGCAGTTTGCAGCATCGGCTTCAGCGTACTGAAAGCCGCGACCTTCCGCTCCTCTCCGATCACACGCCCCGCCGCCTTGGGCTCGACCCAAGTGATGTTGTGCCGGGCCGCCAACTCCGCCGACAGGTTGCGGTAGTACGCCCGTCGCACGGTGTTGTACGTTCGGAGGCAACCGCGCTCCCATTCTGCCAGATGGTTGAGACGCTCGATGAACACGTAGATGACCGCCATCGCTCGTGCCCGCTCCTCTGAGAGACCGAACCTCTCCTGCATCTCCAACCCCACGCTGAGGACCGCCCCCTCCTGTGAACCACCGTATGGGTTGGAACTGCCGTCAGGTGCCGGTTGCTCGTAGAGGTCACGGATCAGCTGCATGACAGCATCACGATGCCTCCGCGACTCCCCCTCGCCGAACTTGGACCTCATCTCCTCAGCGAAGAGATTGTAGACCTTTCGGAAAGCCCCACGACCACCGGGGAGCTTGTCACGGTCCCAAAGCAGGCTCAGACTCATCCCCGCTTCCTCCATCTTCTGGAGCGCCTTCCAGGCTGTCTTTCTGTGCTGGCTGATGAGACTTGTCAACGCCTTTCGCTTCTTCTCCGCGTACGCCGCACGCTGGAATGCTGGTTCAGCATTGAGCTGAACTCGACGCACCCCTTCCCCACTCGTGAGGACGATGGTGATGTCTTCTTTCACATCGACATCGAACGAGACGGCCACATCGTTGTCCGCCGGGTTCTTGTTGAAGGTCGAGCCGATCTTGAAGTTGACGTGCGTCACCGAACGATTCCCCTCCCGCACCCGGTGGTACTGCACACCCGAAACACGGTTGCTCGACTGAATCCGCTGGAGCTGGCTCGGGGAAGACTTGGAGCCCGGCGCGAACCGAACCACCGTGCTGTACCATGTCTTCGTCTTGTTGTTCCCCTCCCGAGCGGAGAACACCACGTACCACTCGTCAGCGAGCCCTCGATCCCTGCGGGACTGAATCCAACCCCAGAAGCTCTGAGGTAGGTCAAAACGCACGGTGTCCTCTTGCTCGAAGGGACGAATGTGGACCAGGGGGCTCTTGCCTCCGAAGACGGCCGCCGAAGGCGTGGACTTCGCATCCGTCCAAAGACTCCCGCTGCCGTCCCATCGCTCGAAAGTCCGAAAGTCCGAAGGTGCCTTACCCTCGAAATCTTCTCCGTGGAATCCGGGGTTGCTGCGGAGGTTGAAGGACTTGTCGGCGGCGAGACTGAAACCCCTCTCGACCCCATCGCGGTTGCTGGAGTTCAGGATGGGGTCTACGCCGCGTGTGGCGTGCTTGGCCGTGATACCCTTGCGTTCTTGGGTGCGGACGCCCAGCGACACTTTCTTTCCGATCAGCTCTTTGATCTTGTCCTCGTGCCCCTCTCGGAGTCCTCGCCTTTCCGCGTCGACCGAACCCCAGTTCTCTTTGATCTCATCCTTGAGGTTGGAGATCTGCTTGTCCAACGCCTCCCGCTTCTCCTCGTCCTTGGACGAACGATAGGTGTGCCGCACCTGGTAGAGAGCGTCCTTGGCCGCCACCCGCTGGTTCTGCTTCAGTGTCTCCGGCCCAGCCACAAGTGCCTGGGCCTTCTTCACCGAAGGCAAGAAACTCTTCACCAGCCTGTTGTAGTATTCGTGGTTGCACCGGAAGTCGCCCTCGATGAGCGCATCCGAGTCTGGATGCACCGTCTTCTGGTCCGACAGAAAGACACGGATTCGAGCAGGCCCCTTCACCTGACTGCCCGCAGAGCCACGCTCGGCTGCACGGACCTTGACCACGAGATTCGTCTCGTCGGTAACGTCGTTCTCGTCCTTGTTGCGCATGTCAGTAATCCGCCTTCTTGGAGACACTTGTCGAGTGTATGAGTGCTGAGCCCGAGAACTTCTTTTTGGCCTTGAGGGCTCGTGTTTTTTGCGATTTGGTCAGCGGTGTTGTGCCCAACACCTTTTTGTTCAGGGCAGCCTTTTGCGCTTGGTCCCCTTGAAGGGGGGTTGCAACTGCCTGGAGAAGTGCATGGTGCTTCGCGGCTGTTGCGGTCTCGAATGAGAGCAGACCTGAGCTGCGGACGGTGTAGTCGAAACCTGCTGCACGGAGACTCGAAGGATCTAAGCCGGTGCCGATCAGTTCGAGCTTGGGGCTGATCTCTGCCGACTCGGTGAACTTTCTGAGCTTCAAGGCCATAGCCTTGAGCACCTTCATCGCCTCATACGGGTCTGCGCGATTCTCGCAACCCAAAACGGACAGCGCTAGGTTGATTGTCCTGTCCGTGATCTTCCCGTTCTCGGTGTTCGCTTGAAGCGCAGCGGTCAGACGCTCGACCATACGTTCACTGTCGTCGCCGAAGATTCGGGCCATCTTCGTGTGTAGAGGCTCGGGGGTGGACCCCGTCCTCGTTGAATCGAGCCCCGGACTGTACGTGAAGAAAGAGTCCGCCATCACCATGGTGGCCAGAGCCACGTTCGCACGATCTGCGACATGCTCTCGAACTTCTTCCTTGTCTGCGTTCTTGTGCAGGTTGCGAAAGTACGCCCTGTAAGACACGTCTCTCTTGGTAGGCCCCCGACGCATCAGGCGCCCAATCGTCTGGGTCGTACGCAGCTGGCTAGGCGACGGCGCAAGGTCGTGGATACGAGTCGCAGGAACCCAATCTGTCCCCTCGCGCATCATGTTGCAGGCTACGACGACATCGAACTCCGTACCCCTCCCCATCTTGTATGACTCGTTGTCGATGAAGAGCTGCCTCTTCCGAGCCTCGCGCCCTGTGATCGTCACCAGATCTAGGGCTCGCACACCCGACCGACCCAGCTCAGCAAGAAACTCCTGCACCCATCCCCGATTGTTCTTCCGGAAGCGGTGAGTATCCGCCGGGACACACACGATATGTCGCTCCTCCGGTTCCGACAAGATCAGGTCGACGAGGATTCGGATGATCTCCGATTCCGAGTACCCGACACAGTCGTAGTTGAAACTCTCTAGCTCTAACCACTCCCAATGGTCCGCCCACGGTCTGACGAACTCCGTAAAGGAGCTACTCGCCTTCTCCAGAAAAATCGGAAATTTGTCACCACGGAAATGGGTGGCAGACACGATACAAATACCGGCCTTGGTCTCTCTCAGCAAGTGCTCGTAGAAATCCCCGAGGTGTGTTCCCTCTTCGATGTACGCTCTCGCTTCTTCGACTGAGCAATCTTCCCCGTCCAGCATGACGCCGGAAATGTGGTGTGCTTCGTCCTGGATGAAAAGGATGTCATCGAGAGATAGGTCTGGCGCGGACCCGAGAAGACGGACCAAAGTGGCTGTCGAAGTGATCGCGGTCTCCTGCGACTTGGACCCCAACCACTCAGCGAGGCGCTGGCTGTAGCTGGCTGCAATCAACGCCCTACTACCAATCGCAGAGGTGCTGCTCCCGAGAAATACGTGCTCCTTCTGGATACGGAACCTGTGGACCTGCTCCCCGACCCGAAGATTGGCTGCGAGAAAAGGGTTGGCGATATGGCACTGCGGGACGACGATGAGGCACTTGCGTCCCTGCTTGTTGGCCAAGAATGCGGCGATCTGCATGACGATGGTCTTCCCGCTCCCCGTCGGAGCCACAACCTTCGATCGCCAGGTCGAAACAATCCCTTCAGCAAACTGCGATTGCCACGAGTAGGGGACAGTCTCCTCCACTACAGACGTCGCAGCCCCGCCGATCTGGCCCGGACCATAGATAGAGTTCGAGGCGAACGTCTGCACGCCCGAAGTCTTCAGGAAATAAAGCGTAGCCATCTGGAAGGCGTGCGACTTCGGCGGGTAGAAAATGTCCCCGATCATCTCACCCGCATCTTCCTGCACCCTCTTGAAGAACGTCTCGAACGAGACCTTCTTCGAGGAACGTCCCTCAGCACACAAATTCACACAGACAAGCGTCCCCGGTCCGACACGACGGAGCGTCTGGGACACGAGCGAGGACGCGACGGGACGGATACCGTCGGGCTCGTTCATGGTGTCGAGGTACACCAGACCGCCACGCGGGCAGATCGGCGTCCGATCAAGAACCTGCGACCAATCCCCTACGTGAAAAATCGCCCCTGGGAACTGCGCCCGGCACGACTCCGCAATCTCTGCGCTGCTGTTCACACCATGGAACTGCGAACGGGACACCAGTAGGTGCTCCTCCATGAAAGGAACTTCTCCGCTTTTGTCGTGAGCGAAAGTCCAGTATTCCTCGTCGGCACCGAAACCCTCGGGGCGTAGACGCAGATAGCGGTCTATGTTTTCGCGGTAGGAGCATTCTTTGCTCTCCCCGCGAAAGTCGAGGTTGTCGGACATGGATACCTAGTTGTCGCAGCCCGTGGTCGAATCGTTGATCTGACCTACCCTATCTCGCCCTATCTGCCCTGTCAAGCTCTTTCCGCACAATAGCGCAAGAAGATACACGGTAGAGACGGCCGCCCCGCTTTTCGCGCGCCAGCGATGGCGAGTGCGACCGCGAGGGCTGGCTCGACGTCCCCCTTTTTCCTCTCGCACACCTCCCCCGCTTGCGGTAGAATCGCGCGCCCAGGCGAGCGCGCATTTTCACTTGGCTTTTTTTTTCTGCGCGTGGCACGTTTGCGGGCATGGCCACCTCACGTCGTCGCAAGTCGGTTCGCAGGAACAGTCGTCGCAGCTCACGCTACATCCCTCCCGGTCCGGCGCGGGAGGCTCGCGACGCTGCGCGAGGACACGCCCTCGCGGAGAAGCGAGATGCGCGACGAGCTGCACGGAGCCGAGGTTACGAGCAGAAGATGCAAACGGCGGCCGTCGCCGTCGCTGCGGAACTCCTCCGTGGTCAAGGTGCGAGAGCGGAACCCGAGTGGAGCCTAGAGCGCGCCGCCTGGGCATTCAGGCGGATGGTTGTCACTGAGATCGATCGAGAGATCGCAAAAGAGCACGCGGACGCTCGGCCCTACCGCTAGCCCTTTTTCCTCTCGCACACCTCCCCCGCTCGCGGTAGAATCGCGCGCATGCCGTCCTTCGCGCCGCCTCTGCTGACGACCAACGCCAAGATGCTCTCGAACATGCGGACCCGGCCGGGGCGCACCTCGGGGGAGCCGACCGTGCATGCAGGGATGGACCTCAGCAGCGGAAACGGCACGCCCGTCATCGCCGTCGAAGGTGGGACCGTCGAGACCGTGAGTCAAGACCTGCGCCCCGCGCAGGGCCTTCGCGGGTACGGCAACGCCGTCGTCATCAAGCACAGCAGCGGCCCGTTCTGGACTCTCTACGGGCACATGAGCAGCGTGGCGGTGTCGCCGGGGCAGAAGGTCTTGGCGGGGACGATGGTCGGCCGCATCGGCAACACGAGCAACGGCAAGTTCTCGCCGCCGACGGGGATGTCTCCGCAGCAATGGCGGGCAGAAAATCCGAGCGACCCTGCACGCAGCCGCGTCATGGCCCCCCACCTCCACTTGGAGCGCCGCCGCGCAGCCCCCGACGGCTCCTCTCCCTACCTCGGCACCTGGGCCGGGCGCGGTTACGGCGTGCTGACCGAAGACCCCAAGCCGTGGTTGGAGAGCGGCGGGCTCGTGATCGGACGCGACCTCTCGATGGCCATCACCCCCGGCTCATCCATGGCGCAGACAGCCCCTTCGTGGAACGCGCTCAGTGGGCTTGGCTGGGGGCTCGCTGACGACGTCACCGACCACGGCTTCGAGCCCCAGGAGTTCGAGAGCCCGTACATTCTGCCCGTTGTCATCGGCGGCGCGCTGTTCCTGACCGCTCTGAGCGGTGTCGCCTTATACGCCTACCTCCGAAAGCCGAAGACATGACCAAGAAGACCTCGAAGCGTCGCAGCTCGAAGCACCTGCGGCGCAACACGCAATGGGATTACGACGATCTCCGAAATACAAAAGACAAAACGTGCATGCTGAGCTTCCTGCCCTACCTCGAAACGCCGGACGGCAAGGAAGCAGAAATCGCGATCGGCTACCGCAAGAGGGCAGGCGGCTACGGGTACGGTCGTTGGGAGGAGTTCTTCCGCACCCTCGCAGAAGCGCGAAAGCGCATGGCCTATCTGATCGCTGCGAACGTCGTCGAAGACATCGAACTTCGCAAAGAAAGCGAACGCGGCAGCAGATCAACCACGCTTGTGGACGAGTGGAACGACGGAGTTCGAGGGCAATGACCCGACGCAGCTCGAAGCGCCTCCGCTCGAACACCGACACGCTCTCGCACGCGGAGGGCAAAGCGCTCGCGAAACGCGACAAGCGCGTGCGGCACGCCATCCTCGCGAAGATTACCGAAATGCAGCGAAGCGAAGAGAGCCTCCGCGAGCAGGCGGACGACCTCCTGAGCGACGCTGACAGCCTGCGGAAGTCTTTGCAGAGTGTGCTCGACGCCGCCGCCGAAGGGCGCTGGAGCTACCTCTGCTCACGCGGCATCATCAAGGACACCGACGCCGAATCACTCGCGAACGTATCTCCCGTGAAGTACATCCTCGATGACAGCGACGACTGAGCCATGAAAAAGACATCCCGCAAGCGCGCATCGAAGCGTCGTTCCTCTCGGTTGCGTGTGAACACGGAGCCCACGGGGATCAACTGGATGTCGTCGCCCGTGGATTGGCCTCAAAAGCTGAAGCACAAGAGCTTGGGTCACGACTTCCGCGTGCTGCTCCAGGACCACGACTTCGACTCGCCGAGCTAAGTGGGGTTGGCCGTACGACGGCCGCCACCGCCTGAACGCAGCCGTCCAGCTCGGCCTGAAGTGGGTGCCCGCCATCGACGTCACCGGACGAGGCAACGAATGAAAAACGGCACGCTCTCGCTCCACAAAAAGACGAAGTTCGGGATGCTCCCCGGCGACGTCCGGCTCGACGTCAAGATCGAGATGCTCGAAAAGGGCACCGTCGATCGCGAAGAGCCGAAGCGCGCCCGAGCCTTCAAGAAGGCGTTCGCTCGCATGGCAAACCGCCGAACACGCCACGCACCGATCGAGGAATGACATGACCCGCCGCACTTCAAAGCGCCGATCGTCGAAGCGACTCCGCCGCAACACGCAATGGTACGTGCTGACGGTGAGGTTGTTCAAGATCGCAGATCTGG
>Ga0315284_10003394_pt1 | contig 22612 bp, 22 predicted proteins | sample YL17G09_16_MG_FD_203696 | JGI IMG/M metagenome (GOLD analysis project Ga0315284, IMG submission 203696) | Sediment microbial communities from Yellowstone Lake, YNP, Wyoming, USA - YL17G09_16 | ecosystem: Environmental > Aquatic > Freshwater > Lake > Sediment | place: USA: Wyoming | collected... | reverse complement strand
ACAATTAAATATTTTTCAGGATTAATTTTAAATTCTTGAACGCAAGATTGGTTGCAAAAATAATATTTTTTTCCATTGTGCTCGTATTCAATCCATTCTTCAGGCTTTCCTCGCATACCGCATACTGGATCAGTAACCAATTGCTCTAAATTTGTTTGCATTTGCATTAATTTTGGATTAGTATTATCGAAATTTTTGTATTTTTCAGGATTTCTCTTAAACTCGGCTTCGCAGGATGAACTACAGAAATAATATTTTTTTTCTAAATATTCGAATTCAATAGATCTACTTGGAATTATTTTCATACCGCAGATCGGGTCCATTACTTTTTCTTCTAATAATAATCGTTCTTCTTCAAGCTGTTGCTCAGTTTTTGGTTCAAATCGTTTTAAAAATAAAGCATTAGCCACAACTGATACTGAACTAAATGCCATAAAAGCAGCCGCTAAATACGGAGGTAAAAAATATCCAGTAGCGTAATAAAGAACTCCTGCGGCGATAGGAATACCTATAAGATTGTAAATGAAGGCCCAGAATAGGTTTGTTATCATCTTTTTGTAGGTCTTTTTTGATAATTTAATCGCTGCTACTACGTTTCTTAAATCTCCTCTCATTAGCACAATATCCGCTGTTTCAATCGCGACATCTGTGCCTGAACCGATTGCAATACCAACATCCGCTTGAGCCAATGCAGGAGCGTCATTTATACCATCTCCAACCATTCCTACAATTTTATGATCAGATTCTTGAAGTTCTTTTATCTTAAAGGCTTTATCGTTAGGTAAAACTTCCGCAATAATGTGATTTTCGTCAAAACCTAATTCCTTTCCAATAATTAACGCAGTTTGTTTATTATCTCCTGTTAACATGAAAATCTCAAGCTTATTTTTCCTCAATTCTTCTAAAGCGTATGGCGCTTGTTCTTTTATTCTATCTGAAATACCGATTATTCCTTTTATTTCGTTGTCGACTGAAACGATAATTGATGTTTTACCTTCTTGCTGGAACAAATTAAATTTATCAATGTAATTTACCAGCGATATACTGTTATCGTTCATTAATTTATCGTTTCCAATAACAACTGTTTTACCGTTAATTTTTGTTATTATTCCTTTACCGGGAACAGCATTAAAATCGATTGGATTTTCTAAATTGATTTCTTGTTGATTTGCTTCTTCTATTATAGCGCGCCCTAAAGGATGTTCTGAACCCATCTCTGCGCTACCAGCGTAAAATAAAAGTTCTTTTATATCAAAGCCATTGCCTTTTAAGTCTTTTTCAGAGAAGATTGCCGAAACTTTCGGTTTTCCAACCGTTAAGGTTCCCGTTTTATCGAAAACTATCGTGTTTATTTTACTAATAGCTTCCAGAGAATCTCCTCCTTTTATTAATATTCCATTTTCAGCGCCTTTACCTGTTCCAACCATAATTGCCGTTGGAATTGCGAGCCCTAAAGCGCATGGACAAGAAATTACTACTATTGAAGTAAATACTAATAAGGACATTTCTAGACCAATCCCTGCTATAAAATACCAGTATAAAAAAGCGCTAATTGCAATTATTACGACAACAGGAACAAAAACATTGCTCACTTTATCTGCTAATTGTTGCTTTGCAGCTTTTTTGCTTTGTGCCTCTTTTACAAAATTTATTATTTGAAATAAAAGAGTATCCTTTCCTATTTTTTCCGCTTTCATATGAATTAATCCCGTCTGATTTATTGTTGCACCAATGACATCGTTCCCTATTTCTTTTTTAACGTATCTACTTTCACCAGTTATCATTGATTCGTCAACTTTTGTTTTGCCATCAAAAACTTTACCGTCGACAGGTATTTTTTCACCTGGTCTAACAACTAATATATCTCCTAATTCTATTTCTTCTATCGGAATTTCAAGTTCTTTTCCTTCTTTCAATAAAGTAGCTGTTTTAGGTTGTAACCCAATAAGCTTTTTAATAGCTTCAGATGTTTGCCCTTTTGTCTTTAATTCAAAATATTTACCAATAAGCAAAAATGTGAGAATTAAGCTCATTGCTTCGTAAAACATATGTCCGTGAATGAAAAAAGTAGTTAAAATTGAATATACAAGCGCAGTGGTCGTTCCTAGCGATATTAAGACGTCCATGTTCGCTGATCCACTTCTAAGCGATTTATACGCGCCCTTTAGGAAAAAGGTTCCAGCTATAGAATAATTTCCGATAGCTAAAAAAAATAAAAATAGTTTTAACTCAAAAGTTGGCATTATTCCTAATATATCAATATAAACCATGTTTATAGGAACAATAATAGCTGAAAAAATTAAAGAAATGATTAAAATTTTTAATCGATTTCTCAATTCTTTTCTATGAGCTTCAACTTCTTTATCTATTGCGCCAGCCTCTTTTTCAAATTTGTAACCAAAATCTTTTATTCTTGAATATAACTTCGTTTCGTCAATTTCTAATTCGTTAAACTCAACGAATAATTTCATAGCATTGAAATTTCCTCTTATATCGTAAATACCTTCAATATTTTTCACTTGATTTATTAAACTATTGAATTCTTCTTCTGATAATTTATCTATTACTTTAATATCTATTTTTGCTAACGACGATTTATAACCAAGATCGCGAATAGCCTTATTGAAATTATTATAATTTACAATTTTAGAATCGTATTCCACCGTAGCTTCTTCGTTTGCAAAATTTACAATTGAACTACTAACTCCTTCTAATCCTTTTAATTTCGTTTCAATCTTAAAGGCACACGAAGCGCATGTCATTCCTTGAAGCTTTATCTTAATTTTTTCTTTCGAATCGTTAGAAATAGAAATCACCTTATTATTCTAATTTAAAAAGTTTAAAATTATTATTATTTGTTATGTCTATATTTTAAAAAAAATCCAAGAAAAAAATAAATAAATCAAGGGAAAACTTAACAATTGTTTTTAAAATATTAAATATAAACCGATATTCAATATACAGAACTATAATTAATTACAGCGTATTTTTTTGTTTTTCTCGATATTTATTTATCGCATCGTGTAAACCATCAGCAGCTAAATTGCTGCAATGCATCTTAATAGGAGGAAGTCCATCTAACGAGTCCGCAACTTCTTGTCTTGTTATTTTCATCGCATCGTCTAAAGTTTTTCCTTTAGCTAGCTCTGTAACCATGCTAGATGTTGCAATAGCGGCACCACATCCAAAAGTTTGAAACGAAATATCTTCTATTTTATCTTCTTTTACTTTAATATAAATATACATTAAATCGCCACAAACTGGGTTTCCAACTTCACCTACTGCATCAGCATCGGACATCTCTCCCATATTTCTGGGATTTTTAAAATGATCCATAACTTTTTCAGAGTATATTCTAATCACCATTTATATAAATTTCGTCTTACAATAAAAATACGTTTTTTAATTGATATAAACATGAATTTTATGTATAATAAAGAATAAACTATAAAACTTTTAAAAAGATTTTATCGAAGATATTTCGTTTAAAAATTATAAGGATTTAAAAAATTTATTTAATATAGAAAATGATCTCATCAACCCTTTAAGGTTATTATTACCGTAAAAAACACGAGATATTTTTTAATAAAATTAATGTTTTAAATTGAGGTATAGCAAAAATATTTAAAGGTTTAGAACGATTAAAACTGTAATAAATTGAAAAAATAATATAGTTTTAAAAATTTTTATTATTTTCTAAAAAAGGTAAATATAAAATTGGTCTCAATAATCAGTATTATAGGAATATTTCCAATAGTTATATTGTTTTCAATATGTTTTGGATTAACTCTACGTTCTTATCTTAAAAATCCAAATCGTGCAAAAGTATTTTTCATGGGATGGGCTATAGCAGTTGTATGTATTTATTTAACATGGGGCATAAGAGTCTTAATTATACCTCAGTTTGAAACAGATACAAAAGTTCTATATCCTTTTTGGGCATTAGCTTATGCATTAGGAGGATCATCCATGGTTGCATTAGATTTTGCAACTATTGAAATGAGTGAGATAAAAAAATCAACCTATAAAAAATATATAATAATAATAATATTGGTAACATGGATTTCAACATTTGTTATTCTTTTTATTGGATTTGAAGTGGCATTAATCACATTTATGGACGTTTCAGATCTGATGATTTCTAATTCCTTCGTTTACTTTTATTTTACAATCCTTATTTTATTTTATCTATTCTTTCCAAACGCGATATTCATTAGATTTCTTATAAAATCGCATGATAAAACTGAATTTATTTATAAAAGAATAAGAATCATTGAATTGGGAATATTACTTTTCTCAATTGGTATAGCTTTAGATGGTATGAGATTTCCAAGTAATTTAGGGATATTTATTGCGAGATTGATCATAATGATAGGCGGGATTCTTATGGTGAAAGGATTATTAATGAAATCGGCTGAGAAGTAGCTAAAGCTTTATATAAAAAAAAATTAACGGGAAAATATGTAAGGATCGAAAAAAATGCCTCTACAGAAAGCCATAAATTTCAATAGGAAAAAAAATGTTGAAAAATTTAAAAATGCTTGTAAACCAATCAAGAATATAGATATTGACGAGATTATAAACGAATTATACGCGGAGCGAAGAAAAGGCGAGCCTTCCTTTTAAAGAAATTGACTCTATTTTCGCTAAAGATATTATTCTAATTTTATTAATTCTAATTAAATTTTCTTAGTTCAGTTATAAAAAACTTAATAAAGTCTTATTTTTATAATTATTTTAAAATTACCTTTTATTGAAAATGACTTTATCAACTTTAAATTACATTAATGGGATTTTTGGCCTAATTTTCGTATTGATTACGATATTTTTAGGATTTAAAATTATTATTAGATATTTAAAAATTAAGGATATCAATCTATTATTAGTAGGATTATTTATAATGCTAATAAGTTGTGGATGGTACGGAACGTCAATCTCTTTTGTTGTAGCTGTAATAACTGGTGGAGATGGTTTATCTTACGAATTAATTTTATTGTTTAATTTTATACCTTTGCCGTTTGCAATCTTTTTTTGGATGACCGCTTTTACTAATTTTTTATATAAAAAAAAGCAGAAACTAATTTTATCAAGTTTTATGACATACGTTATTATTGTTCTTTTAATCTTCCTTTACTTTCTTTTTACGAATTCGAAATTAATAGGTGAAAAAATATCTCCAGTTGATACTAAAACGGATAATTTATTGTTAATAATATTGTTAATTTCAGTTCTTTTAACAATTGTAATATCTGGATTAAAATTTGCAATTGAAACTTTACGTATTAATAATCCTGAAACGAAACTAAAGGGTAAGCTATTGCTGTTAGCGTTTCCATTTTATTTTATCGGTGGAATTTTAGATGCATCAATAACAACTACAGCGATAACTTTAATTGTTTTTAGATCGATTTTAATAACAAGCGCAGTGTTATTTTACGGCGCTTTTGTTTTACCGAATTGGATGAAAAAATTTCTCATAAAAAAGAAGTAAAAAATATGTCAATATTAAAAGTAAAATGGGCTATCACAAGCATTTTAGGAATAATATTTATTATTACAACTAATACGCTTTTATTAATTGCGTATTTTCTTTTCCCAGGAAACTTTAATATCTTCGAACACACAGCAAGTACTTTAGGAAATCGTTATTTAAACCCTAACGGTGCTCTGATCTTTAAGTTAAGCAATATATTAGGGGGAATAATTTTCATATTATTCTCTTTAAGTTTATACCAATGGTATAAAAAAGATCTAAACCGTAAAAATTACTTTATTAGTTCTATAATTATAGGATGTTTTTTAGGATTCTCCGAAATTATGGTTGGTATTGTTTCTCAAGAGTACAGACCATACCATTTAATTTGGGCGATAATTTTATTTGTTTCTAGCGCGTTATTTTTAATCGTATTTGGTTTATTTTTAATAAAAGATCCAAACTCGAAAAAATTAATTGGAATCATTACTATTTTAATTGCGATGCTTCACGGTACTTTAATTTTCTACATTACTAATCATATTGTAATTGTTGAGTGGATTATAATAAGTGCCTTCAATTTTAACATTGTTCTGTTATCATATAATTATTATAAGTTGTATTAAGCAAGAGTATCGTAAAATCTTTTGATATTAATGGTTGTTTTCAAAAAAATTAATAACGCCGTGACAATTACAAGTAGTGGCTATAATACACTTAAAACTTACTTTTAAAAGCGAGTTTATAGACTTATTTAGCGTATCGATTATCATTTTAATATGTTTTCCTTTAAGACCACCTAATCCTGGCATCAGCTGATAACTTTCTGCTAATATCATTATCTTAATAAAATCTTTTTTTATAATTTTTATAACATCTTTTGCTTCAAAATAATTTTTTAAATAAGAAGAAATTGAGATTGGCTTTTCACGCTTGAAATTGGGGCAATACTTTAATGGTCCACTACAATTATCAGGGCAAATCTCGTTGACTTTAGCATAAGATAAATACACAACTGCTTTTTCTTTAATATAATTTAAAATTATATTTTTATCTGCTTTAATAAAAAAGGCTTCGGTACTAGTATCGTCAGAATTTAACCTAATATAATTTTTGCTAAAAAATAGCTTAATTATTTCCGCCAACAAATGAATTGGAATTACTGGTATTATATAATAAGGTTTGAATTTTTCTATTAATTCTAAAATAATTGAAATATCTGTATTTAAAAAATAAATTTTTTTGGCTTTAAAATAATTAACGTCTAAATTTTGTAAGGTGTTAATGTCCAATTTTTCATCAATAAACTTTGAAGCGTAACAATTAGAGTCCTTATCAATTAATATTGCTGAAAGGTTTTTGTTTCTAGCAAAAAGAACAGCTTTTTCTCCAAATTTGCCTCCACCCGCAATTATTATTAAATTTGACATTTTATTATTGTTTTTCGAAACCAATCATTTTTAAGATCAAATCTGCCATGGAATACGGATCAATTGATCTATCAACGACTTTATTTAAATAATCTTCAGCAACATCAGAATGGAGTAATTCTTCTATTCTTTCCGTTAATTTATGTTTTAAAATTTGTAGAGTCTCGCTCTTGATTCGATTTTTAACATAATCAGAAATGGCATATTCAAATAAATAATTTTTATGCAGTGAAATTAGTTTTAAAAGAATATCAAAATTTTCACCTGATATAGAATTTACTTTAACTATTTCAGGATTCCATATTCTAATTTTTTTAACGTGAGAATCAAGAGTAATCGGTTCGTACTTATAATTCATGTTTAATTCTAACATTTGAATAATTTCTGAAACTTTTCTGTCTGCCCCGTCCAAATCCATTTTATTTATAACAAAAATATCCGTAATTTCCATTATTCCTGCTTTGATAGCTTGAATGTCGTCTCCTAATCCAGGAACTAAAAGGACTAAAACTGTATGAGCTGATTTGAATATATCCACTTCGCTCTGACCTACGCCAACAGTTTCAACTATAATGACATCACAACCGTATACATCCAATATTTTAATAGCGTCTTCAGTTGCTCTCGATAAACCTCCGAGTTGGCCTCTATTAGCCATACTTCTAATAAAAACGTTATCAAGAGAAAAGTGCTCTTTCATTCGTATACGATCGCCTAATAACGCACCACCAGTTAAGGGAGACGACGGATCTATACAAATAATTCCAACTTTTTTCTCTTCTTTAACGAATAATTTTGTTAGCGAAGATATGAACGTACTTTTCCCGCATCCAGGAGCTCCCGTTATTCCTAGAATGTATGCGTTTCCGGTTTTATTATATATTAAATTTATAATTTTTTGTGCTTCGCTAAAATCGTTTTCAACAATTGTTATTAATCGCGCTGCTGCTCGGCTATCTCCTTTGTATAATCTTTCGATTAAATCGTTGTTGTCCATTAGATCAATTCGAAGCTATCTTTTTAAATTGTTTTTTACAAATTCAACGATTGTCTTTAATTCAGTTCCAGGTCCGTAAAAACCTTTTAAACCGTGACTATCTAAAAAAGGTTTGTCGTCGTCAGGTATAATTCCACCAACGCCAACGAGAACATCGTCGATTCCTTTTTCTTTTAATTTTTGCATAATAACTGGACATAACGTATTGTGAGCTCCAGATAAAAAGCTTAACATAACAGCGTCTGGATCTTCTTGAATAATCGTATTAACAATATCGTCTGGGGTTTGTTGCAAACCAGTATAAATAACTTCCATTCCAGCGTCTCTCAACGCTCTTGCAAGAACCTTAACTCCGCGATCGTGACCGTCCAATCCCGGTTTGCAAACTAAAACTTTTATCTTCTTATTTTCAGACATAAAATTTCACTTTAAAATATGGAATCTTCGCGATAAGTGCCAAAAATTTCTTTTAATGTTTGCATTATTTCACCAATTGATGCGTATTCTCTCACGCAATTAAGGATATAAGGCATTAAATTCTCCTTTCCTTTTGCTGCTTCTTTTAATTTTTCTAAATATTCTTTAACTTTCTTATTATTTCTTTCTTTTTTAAGTTTTTTTAACTTATCGATTTGTTGTTTAGCAACTGATTCGTCAATTTTTAATAAAGGCGTAGTGCATGGTTCTCTAAGTTGGAATTCGTTAACACCTACTATAATTTTTTCTTTATTCTCTATTTCTTTCTGATATTTATACGCAGAATTAGCAATCTCTCTTTGAAAAAAGTTCTCTTTAATTGCAGGAATAACGCCGCCTAATTCTTCGATTTTTTCGAAATATTTTTCTGCTTCTTCTTCCATTTTATTAGTCAACCATTCAACGTAGTAAGATCCCGCTAACGGATCAACTGTATCTGCGACACCAGATTCGTGAGCTATTATCTGTTGAGTTCTTAAAGCAATTTTTACAGCTTTTTCTGTAGGGAGACATAAAGCTTCGTCGAACGAATTAGTATGCAAGGATTGCGTTCCTCCTAGAACTGCTGCTAACGCTTGTAATGTTACGCGAATCACATTAATCTCTGCTTCTTGGGCTGTTAGCGAAACTCCGGCAGTTTGTGTGTGAAATCGAAGCCTCATTGATTCTGCCGTTTCAGCACCGTATTTGTTTTTCATTCTTTTTGCCCATATTCGTCTAGCAGCTCTATATTTACATATTTCTTCGAAAAAATTGTTATGAGCATTGAAAAAAAAGGATAATCTGGGAGCGAAATCGTCAACATTTAGTCCTCTTTCTATGCAAGCCTCAACATAGGCAAAACCATCTACTAATGTAAAAGCTAGTTCTTGAACTGCTGTTGATCCTGCTTCTCGAATATGATAACCACTAATGCTTATTGGATACCATTGAGGAACATATTTTGTACAATATTCAATAGTATCTACAATTAATCTCATTGACGGTTCAGGCGGGAATATCCACGATTTTTGCGCTATATATTCTTTTAATATATCGTTTTGAATAGTCCCTCTTAGTTGATCGGGAGTATGACCTTGTTTTTCCCCAACAACGATATACAACGCAAGCAAAATAGACGCAGGAGCGTTAATCGTCATGGAAGTTGAGATTTTCGACAAATCAATTCCGTCAAATAAAATTTCCATATCCTTTAATGTATCTATAGCTACGCCTTCTTTTCCGATTTCACCTAAAGATCTCGGATCAGAAGCTTCATAACCGTAAATTGTGTGTAAACTAAACGCCACACTTAATCCAGTGGTTCCTGTTTTAATTAAAAATTTATAGCGTTGATTAGTTTGCTCTGCAGTTCCAAATCCTGCAAATTGTCTCATAGTCCACAATTGTCCTCTATACATATTTTCGTACGAACCTCGTGTGAAAGGATACTTTCCAGGGTCACCTAGATCTATAGAAGGATTAAAATCTTTAATATCTTCTGGCGTATATGTTTTTTTAATTTCGATATCAGATAAATTTAAGAAACTTTTTTTCCTTTCGTGTTTATTAACGGTTTTCGAATCTTGCTCATCTATTTCGGTCATAAATAAAAAAATCCTTAATTGATATATAAAATAAAGTACATTCGCTATTATTATATTTTTTACTTAAAATGAATTAAAACTTAAAACTATAAACTTTTTTTAAAGAAATTTAAAATTCAATATTGTTTAATAATCTTCGATCTAATAACGAATAAAGGTATTAATGAATTTACTACTAAAGAATTAATACCGTATTTTAGTTATAAAGACAATAGTTCAATTTGGATAAATCTTAATTCTAAATTATTACCATTTAATCCTATCGAGGAAGTGGATAAGATCAATGAAGTGGATGAAATCTATAGACTTACTGAAAAAGGATTTGATGTTGTTATGAGTTAGTATTCGATGCCTTCGCGCGCTTCGTATCCGTTATAATATGGATGATTTACTAAATCGTATCTCGTACAATAATTACTGATTTCCTCAAGTTCTTTAATATATGCTGCTCCAGTTAAAATAACTTCGACTTTTTCAGGTTTATTTTTTAGAATTTCAATAAGATCGTTAACATTAATTAATTTTAAATCTATTACTTCAGAAATCTCGTCCAAGACGACTAAATCGTATTTTTTAGAGAAAATTGCTTTCTTAGCGCATTTTAATCCTTCGTTCGCTCTATTAATATCTTCGTTTAAAACCTTATCAGGATAGAGAAAATCGTATCCTCCAAACTGTTTTATCGGAATAAATTTTTTTAAAAAATGAATTTCACCAATAAAAAATCCAGAATGCCTGCTATTTTCGTCGTGCAATTTTAGAAATTGTATTAAAATTGGCTTTAATCCGTGACCAATAGCTCTTACAATCGTTCCAATGGAAGTAGATGTTTTTCCTCTCCCATTTCCGTAGTAATAATGTATTAAACCTATTTTTAAGTGAATATTCTTCAAATTTTTAGTTTAATATGATTTGTATTTTATAATTAATATTAAAAAGATAAAAGTTGAAATGTTTTTTCCATTAAGATTTTTATTTTTTTAGCTTATTTAAACAAAAACAAAAAATATAAATTACCTTTCGACAAAATTTTTAAAAGAAAATTAATTCATAGAGCTTTGTAAGCCTCGTTTATAGCTGAGCAACCTCCACATTTAACACAGCCCGCTTTATTATCCAACGGATTTAATCCGTAATTTTTCATCATTTTTGCAACTTCATTATATATTTTTAATAAAACAGCGCTATCCAGAACTGAATATGTAGCTTTTACTCCTGGAATTGCCCTAACAGGAGTTATAAAAGGAATTACTCCTAATGATATTATTTTTTCGATATCTCTTAATAATTCTACGGGAGATTCTCCAAATCCGGTTAGAATAAAAGTTTCTACTTGATTTTTTCCAAAAATTTCAACAGCGTGTTGCCAATTTTCTTCGAATATTTTATATGGAATCTTTGATTTTCCGGGAGTCACTTTTTTTCGTATATTTTCGTCAGTTATTTCAACATGAATTCCTATCGTGTCAGCTCCAGCTTCTTTCAATTTATTTATGTACTCTAAATTATTCTCGAACGGTTCAATTTGAACGTGTAAAGGTAATTTAGGATATTCATTTTTAATTTCCTTTAATATTTCTATATAACGATTTGCTCCTTTATCCTCGCCCATTTCTGTGCCACTTGTTAAAGTAATGTGAGAGCAACGATTCTCAATTTTTGCAGCTGCAATTACTTCGTTTATTTGCCGATAATTTTTTTCTAATATAGTAGTTTCTTGAGATAAACTTAATTCGATTCCACAAAATTTACACGCTTCACCACAAGCCCAATATTTACATTTTTGATACGTTGTAGTAGCTAGACAATCAATTCCATGCACTAAAGCAATCTTTTTCATAGGAACTCCGTCTGTAGTCTTATATTTTGGATCGTAATATTTTGGATCCATGACTAAAATTAGATTGCTATGAAAATCGTGCGAAAAACGATCAAAAACTTCAAAAAAAGTCCTATTTTTTCTTTTCAATATTAAGTTTGTGGCTTTAAAATTGTTCCACAGTGCTACATTAACTAACGTTTTATTGTCTTCTAAAATAAAATATTTTCCACCTAACGGTCCCGCTCCTCCTTTGCGCCCATAATCAATTCCATGATTTTTATAATGTTTTATTAATCCTTCGTCTAGATATAAACCTTTACTGAGTAACTCTGTTTTTAATAGAAATACAGTATTTATATCAATCATATTTACAAAACGACGTAAATATTAATTTACAATAACTTTTAGATTTACTAGTTTAAAAAAATTTTTTAATTTCCTTTGATAAGAATAAGATAGTAAATTAATTTAATTTTAATTTTTATAAAAAAAACCTTAAATTAACTAAATAATAAATTTAAGTTTAAAATTTTTAAATCTAATATAATATAAGAACAATTGATCAAATTTGAAAGACTTAACTCCTTTTTTCAATCCTAAAAGTATTTTAATCGTGGGAGCTTCACGACAAGCTTTATCTTTTAGTTATACGGTTTTAAAGAATTTATTAGAGATTTTTTATAAGGGAAATATTTATGTTTTTAATCCAAACGCTAACGATATTTTGGGCGTTAAATCGTATCGAACATACGAAGACTTGCCGGAAATACCAGAACTTGCTGTAATTGTTATAGGAGGAGCTAATATATTAGAAATAGTTGAAAATTTAGGGCAAATTGGCGTAAAAAATATTGCTATTCAAGCTGAATTGAAACCTGGAACCGAAGTTAAAGATATTTCGCAAAAATTAAATAATATATGCGAAAAATACGACATCACTTATTTAGGGCCATCAATGCTCGGGATTATTAATTTCATCGACAATTTTACAACATCTATACTTCCCGTCAGACAACATATTATGCGCGAAAATAAGGAAATAAAAGAGGGTATTAGTTATATAGCTCAATCTGGAGGATTAGCTGGAGCACTGGGATGGTGGACTCCTTCTCAGAAATTACCTATTTCAAAGGTTATTCATCTAGGAAAGGGTTTTCATATTAACGAATCCGACGTATTAGAATATTTTTTATACGACGACACGACTAAAGTTATTTCAATATTCTTAAGGGACATATCCGACGAGTTAATCAAAGCCGTAAAAAAAGTATCTCCTTACAAACCAATATTAACCTTTTACGTTGGAAAAGACGAAATTAAAGAAAAAGAATTAAAAGAAGCAGGGGCAATTCCAGTTTTAAATTATATCGAATTATTTGAGATTGCTAAAGTCTTTTTATGGTGTCCTCAACCAAAGGGTAATAAGTTAGGTATTATTGGTCCAAGCTCGGGTGCAATACATTTAATCGTTAAAGAAATGAGAAAACAAAATCTCTCTTTAGCAAAACCAAATAAAACATCTCAAGAAATCATTATAAACCAAGTCGGAGGAAGTACCTGTGCCTCAGGAAATCCCGTTGATTATTGGCCACCTGAGAAGTTTATTGGAATAAAAATTTGTAGTATCTATAAAACCGCTGCCAATACATTACTTAACGACGAAAATGTTGATGGATTAATTTTAGCTTTAGAATTTTTTATAGAAATTGAATTTGATTTTAACGTGTTTAAAAGCATTAAAAAATCGTTTCCAGATAAACCAATAATTACTATTTTAATTCAAGCCGAAAAAGAAGGAGCAAAAAGAGTTAGAAAATCCGCATCAGAATTAAGAATCCCTGTATTTGATAACGAGATTGAAAGAGCAGTAAGAGGTTATAAATTATTATACGATTATTACTCAAAAATAAAAAAGAAATAAGATTTTTTAATTTGAAAAAACTGTTTTAAACTCGCTTGGTATGTTGTCGTCCTCGTCCATTAAAGAAACCACGTATATTTTTTGACCACACTTGCATTCTTTTGATTCGAACAAATAAAATTTAAATTCATTTTTCCAATTACATATCTGAATGTTCGAAAAATCAGCTAATTCGCCGCATACGCAATAAATTGGCAATTTATCAAAACTTGGGATAATTTCATTTAAACTTTTAAGAGCCGGATTAAATTCGCAATCGTTCAACATTTTATTAATATCGCTAGCAAGGTCTATTTTAAGGCGAGGTAAATAACTTTCTATCGTTCCATTTTTACCTTTCATTTCGGTTAAAACAATGAAATTTTTTTCCGATTTAATAGTTTCTTTAAGTTCGGTTGGACTTTGTTGATATTGATCTAAAAGCGTCTTAGGAATTGGAAAAGGTTCCATGCCTGAAGGATATTCAAAGGAAAAGAAAAATTGAGGTACGCCTCGAATAATATTTTGACTTATTAATTTCAAATTTTCGTAATCTCTACTATGTAAAACGAATTTTATTATTTGTAACGGAACTTTCATCTCTAAAAGGTTCGAACGGATGTTGTTTAAAATCTCGCCTGCATAATTTTTTAATATCAGTATATCGCTACGATTTTCAGTATAAAATTCGGTTCTATTTTCTTCTTTAAATTGATACCAGCGTCTAAGAATTCTAGCTCTAACAAATTGAGGCGCCATACAAAAAACACACATAAAGGGAATTAAATACCAAATGAAATTCGTAATGTAATTCATTAATACAAACGTTAAAATTATTAAAACTAAGAATAAAGGTAAAGTAATTAATAAACTTAATTTGCGTAATTTTTTGTCAACAGGTTCTTTAACATTTCCCTTTTTTAACGCTTTATCTTCTGCCTTATTTTTTATTTGATACACGACATCCATAATCTTTTTGTCGGCAAATTGCTTTGCTAATAATTTATCTTCTTCGCTACCAATATTATTTATAGTTTCAAAAAATTTCTGAATATCAAGTTTGTACATTTCTATGGTTTGATTTTTATAAATAAAATCTAATGCCTCTTCGGAAAAGTAATCTAAAAATCGAACGATAAATAATTTTTTTTCAACCTTTTGAATCTCTTCTGGTTTTAATCCTAATGTTTCTTGCAGTATTTGGCTTTGAGTTTTATGAACTGGTTTTGAAGGTTTTTTGTCTATAGTAGTATCTTCATTAACATTTTTATCAATTTCACTCATTTTAAATCAAAAAATAACAAATTAATTTTAAACTACTAAATACGATTGAGATAATTAATTTTTCTAAAATGATTACATTTGACTTTTATAAAAAATTCTTAACTGTTGAATTTTCTATAATTCAAAATTTCAGCTATAAAAATAAAATAATATTTTAAAAAAGATGGTATTCATTAAAATTTTGTGAAAATATACGTTTTGCTCCATTAAAACGCAGATACATTCTCAACGCGCTTTATATCCGGTACAAATTGTTTAATGGCTCTTTCGATTCCAAATTGTAACGTTTCAGTAGCGTGCATACATCCTGCACAATGACCCATCAGTCGAACTTTCACAATTCCATCGTCCGTTATTTCTACAAGTTCTACATCTCCGCCATCCATCTGGAGCTGAGGTCTTATTTTTTCAAGAACTTTTTTAACTTTTTCTTTATCAACCATTTTACATCATTTACATTTAATCCTTTATTAATAAAAATGAAAATACTATTTAAACAGTTTCTTTTATAATTTATGAACCAGATTCAATTTTAGATTAATTTTTGAAAAAATCTTTAATAAAAATTAATAAATTAAAAGCTTTTATTTACTTTATTATTATAAATAAGAAGTTCGTACTTAAATTAACATACATAGAAAAAATCTGAACCATGGACAGTCAAGAATTCGCAAAAAAGTTAACAGAGGCGCAAGAATTAATGTCAAGGGAAAATTATAAGCACGCTATTGCTATTCTTGAAGAACTAAAAAAGATTGAAGAGAATGGCGACTTTGACTATTCTTTAACGCATAAACTTTATCAATTAATATCAAATTCTAAATCCTTATTTAATCAGCAGAAAATATTAAAGTTTATTAAGATATTATCAAAAAAGGAAAAAACTATTTCTGTTGATAAATTATTGGAAGTTGTAAGTAAAGAAATAGACATTAAAATGGATATATTGCGAAGAGAAATCGAATTACTAATTTTAAGAGGATTAATTTCGTGTAATTTTGATGGAAATATCTTAAAATTCTTATGATTTTATTAAAATCCTTCAACTTAACTTAATATTACACGATATTATCCGAAAAAAACAAAAATTAAAACTATTGTTACAAAAATAGAAAGCGCACAAATTATCATAGAAATACAAGATCCTGATTTGCTGATAACTTTTTTATCTAATTCTGCGGAATCTATTTTTTTCCCGTGAAACTCCACAATTTTTGATTCGTGGTTATCGTTTATTTCCTTATTATCTTTTTTCTTTTCTGAATTCATGGATTTACTCTATTAATTATTAATTTTTTTGAATTTAATAACTATTCCATTGTTGATTTATTAAAAAAAACAAATAAAAAATGTCGTAATTTTTAAGGTTAGATTTAGAATCACAAGAAAAAACCTAAAGTGTATTATTACGATTATAGACGCTCTTGAAAAATCAATTACGACCAAAATCGTGTATTTTGGACCTGCTCTTTCGGGAAAGACAACTTCTTTAATGGCTCTTTTTAATCATTTTGGAACGAAAAACGAAGTCTTAAGTATAGAAAATACTCTAAATCGAACGCTGTTTTTTGATTTTGGCTCTATCTCGTTTCAAAACGACACATGGAAACTAAAGTTTCACATCTATTCGACAACGGGACAAGACTTTTACATTATAACAAGACCAATAACGCTTAAAGCTGTAGATGGCGTTATCTTCGTAGTTGACTCTCAAAGGTCAGCTTACGATCGAGATTTAGTTTCGTGGAACGAATTAGAAACTTATTTTGGAGATTTGCTTGTAAAACTCCCAAAGATTATCGCATTTAATAAGCAGGATATGCCTAATAAATTTAATTACACTGAATTTTTAGAAAAAATTAATTACGAAAAATTTAATAATTTAGATATAAAGTTTACAATCGCTGTTAACGGAGAGGGCGTTCTTGACTCTTTCGAAGAAATCATAAGATTAATATTTAAAGAGTTATATAAGAGCGAACTAATTGAAACAATACATTAATCAATGCTTTCAATCTTTTCCAATTCAACGAATAATACTATTTTTTTCTTGATCTAAATTTTATAATTACATTTTTTACCCACGAATTACAATTTAATCATAGAAATTTCTTTACAATTCGTTTCTTTGCGTTTTTAAAAAAACTCAAACTTAAGTATGGAATTAAGTCCTAATAAACTATATTTAGAAGTTGTTAATAACAGATTAAACAAAAATTCAGCAGTAGATTTACTAATCGCTTTAATTGAGGGAAGCGACAATCCTGAGATTAGAACAGAATCGCTAGAGATCGTAAAGAAATTAAATGTAAATAACGATAAAACTTATCGACTAATTGAGAATTGCTTCGTTTCAGACGAAAGCTCTATGGTACGATATATTGCTGCAGATATCTTATTTTATAATTTTTCAAAAGCTAAAAATTATTTACCTTTTAAATGGGCTTGTTTACACGAAAATTCGGCATTAGTTATCAAAAAACTTTTAGATTTATTTACAAGCGTCGACGATCCTCATTTTAATATTTTTAAAAACAATATCGTAAATCGACTTAAAGACGTTTACGATGTTCCGTTATCTGAAGTAATATTCTTTTTAAATTTAGAGGTAATTTATGTTGAATACGCAAACGAAATCAATTATAAAGTAGGCGAAGCTTGGCATAAGATAATGAATATGTTAAGGAGACTTCCCAATTCTAAAGAAATAATCCACCGAGCGTATTATTTCAAATTCGGAGGAAACGAATATAAACCGCTACAAGACAATTCGCTTGAATATTTGAAAAACCTAATTTTTCAAGAAATAAATGTTTAATTCCTAAGCGTATTCGATTCTGCTTAAAATTTCAGTTTTATAATATTCTGAGATTAGCAAGGCAAATTAAATTAAATGAGTAAAAATGAAGATAAAAAAAAATTAAAAAATAAATATTGGTAATTTAATTTAAATAAAATTATTTCCGCTTATATAAGTGTCAGTTCCAATACTTTGATAATTAACTTCGTTAAATAAACTGGTATTACCGACAACAGTATTATTATTACAACCACTTAAAATCCTTATTCCATAACCTACTTTTGAACCTGAGACCTTGCAATTAAAGCATCCGTTAGCATCGATTGTATTATAACTTCCTTTTAGTCTTATTTCAATACAAGATGCATCGACATCTGTTTCCGTACTATTAGCAATAATATTTCCTGCTATTACATTATAACATCCAGAGTTTACACGAATACCTATTTTCTTAAAGAATCTTATTATATTATCCTCAACAACAGAAAAATTAGCATAGAGATCTATACCACCGTCACCAACAGAATTTTCTATAATATTATTAGAAATAGTATTATAGAAATTACCCACACTAATTGCAATACTTCCTGTTCCATTTATTATGTTTCCTTCTACAATATTATTGATTCCGTCTAGATCAATTCCATTAGCAGAACAATTTTTAATGATATTATCGTAGATATGCGCATTTTCATAATTATTATATTGAGAAATACCATTGGTCGTTTTTTCAATGAAACAATTGCTTACCCATACATTGTCGGAATCTATTAAAATACCAGTAGTAACGTTTTCAACGATACAATTGCTTATCCACACGTTGTCAGAACCAGAAATACTAAATCCATATCCATTTTTGACCGCACCGAAAATATGCACATTATTGATATGTACAGGATTATCGTTCTCATATATAAAAATTCCGGGGAAATTGCCATTTATTTTAATTTTAATATTTTGAATAGTTAACGACTTAGCATTTCTAATATCAAAAATTCTACCGTTAAAAAATATAGTCGCTCCCGTACTTTGAATAATGTAGTTTCCCCCGCCATTGATTTTAATTGTATTGGTTAAAGAAATATTGTTTATTATAGTAATTATCCCGAATCCAGTTCCAATTGCAGTTAAAGAGTTATTAATTTCTGTAAATGAGGAGCAAGGATATTCGATCGTATCATCGTATGTAACAATAGTGGTGGTTGTACCATCTTTCCCATCTTCGCCATCTTCGCCGTTAATAGCGCCCACTTGAACTTGCCACATTGAATACGCTCCAAAGCCCACTCCCAAAGCGCCAATAATAAGAGCTGTAAGAGCAATTAATGTAAGACTATTTTCGTCCATAATTTTTTATCTCAAATTTTTTTTTAATTAATAAATTTATTTGTTAAATAGATCGTCTTAGAATTTCCATTTAAAATTGTATTAAATTTGTTGTCGTTTTTGACAAAAAAACTAAAAATTAAGAAAGAACGAAGGAGGAGGGAGAATTTAAAAAAAGTTAGATGCTATTGGATTTTGTAATCTTATAGTTTTTCCCGAGTTATCTTCCAATATTGAAATAATAGCAGAAAGGTTTTGTTTCGTTTCGAAGATGATTTCTTTTTCAGCGTCTTTTTTCCACGAATTAAATCCTTTTAAAATCGGTTGTGATTCGAATAGCCCTTCTTGTAGTCCAGTCAATTTAACAGTGACTCCTTTTAATTCTTCGTTGGAAGTGTTTTTAATTTTTACTTTAAATTTCTCTAGATTTTCTAAATCGGAATCAATGGAAACGATTTTATAGGTTTTCTGAAACTTGGACGACACATCGAAAATTGATTTTTGTTCGGTATCGCCTCCTTTTCCAAATAGTTCTATTTCTTGCTTTTTTTCGCTTAAAGGTTTTGCAACTATCATGATTGGCACTTCAATTTTTACAATATCCCGCGCTATCTTTTGTTTTCCAAGAACTAATATAGACCATTTCGTATAATCGCCGTATCGTAATCCCCAATGTTCTTTTTCTGTTGGTTCCCATAGGAAATTATGGCTAGGTTCTGCAATGTCTGGTACTTTTATTAACGCAAAACCTTGGTCAGTTTTCGACATTTTTACATCGCCTGCAATCGCTGGGGGTAATTCTTCCACTTTACGGCAATTATTGCCGTACGATTCGCAATAACAAACTAAATTTGCGGATTGCAATAAACGAACTTCAAGTTCTTTTAAATCTTTAGACGTATAATTAATTTTAATTGTTTCTCCCGGTCTAAACACATCTTTAGACAAATTTATGCTCAAACCTGAAATTGAAAAAGAAATTGGATTTTGAGAAAGTTTTTTAAGAGCTTGAATTTCCTTAACATCTATTTTTATATCGTGATTTTTTTTTATTATTAAATCGTCGTCAGGATCTATTGGATTTGTTTTTCTTAAAATCATCTGAACGTAATATTTTAAATTTCTCGCTTCAATTGTAGGAACAACGTTTTGTTGTATTAAGATGGATCGATCTCGTACGTATTCGCCAGCTTCAAAATCACCTTTCGAAAAAATTTCTGATTTATTAATTTGAAGTTCTCTTACGCATGGCGGATTAGTTATAAGCCTAAGTCCACTCCATAGAATTGAAGTGTTTTCCTCAAAACTAAATTTTGACCTAATGTTTAATTTATCTCCGACAAATACAGATCCGTTGTTTAAATCAGTTAAGTCGATTTTCATAATATCAACCAGAGGAATAAATCAGATTAAATTAACTTGTTTAATATCAAAATATGTTTTAATTCTATTAATTCTTTTTATTAATTTCAAAAATTTAAATTCGTCCAATTTCTTAAAAAACCAAGTATATTTATAAAAAGAAAAAATATTTTTAAAAAAAAATAAATGTTTTTAAATAGTACCTGTAACATCATATTTAGCAATAAACCAACATAGCTCGGCGTATGATTTTTTGGATTTATTTACTTCTTCTGCTTTTTTCTTAATTTCGTCTTTTGAAGGCTCCTTTCCCTTGTTTAAGGCTTTTAATTGTCTTTCAGCTAAAAACCAGCATAATTGATCGTAATTGTGCTTCCTTGTAGAAAGCCAATACGCTTCTTCTTTTATTTGTTGAGTGACTTCATTGGATATTTTAGGTTCTTCTTTTTTAGAAGGTGCAGGTTCTATTTTTGGTGGAGCCGTTTCCTTTTTTGCGGGAGTGGGAGTGGGAGTTGGAGTGGGAGTTGGAGTGGGAGTTGGAGCTTGAACTGGCTTTGAGACTGGTTTTGGTGCAGGTTTTTCTTCTTCCTCTTCCTCACCTGATTCTTCGCTTAAATCTTCAAAAGCTTCCATCGCTAATTCAATGATTTCCTGGAAAGCCATTGCATCTTGAAGATTTCCTTCGACAGTAATATCTCCGGCCATGTACGCAGAAGTAGCGTCTACTTCACCAAATAACATACCGGCACCAACTGCCATTTTGCAGCTAAAGGTGAAACTTGGATTGTCAACATCTCCTTCTCCAAATGTAATATCTCCACCGGATGCTTTTATCCAAAACTTTTCGTCTTTGTCAGTTATTACCATTTGGACGGTAATATCCATGTCCTCTAATTCTTCGGCTAAGTCTTCGTTTTCTTTGCTCGTTTGCTTAAAAAACTCGTAAACATTAAGAATAGCGATTTTATCGGCGGCATCAGCGCCTTTATCCTTCGCGGATTTAATATCTCTTAATAATTTTTTATCTACCATTTTAATTCCTGTACAATTTGTGTTGTTAAAATTAAATTTCTTAAATAAAAATTTTTTAAAGAAATTTTGATTGGTAATTTCTTAAATTTATTTTATTGTGAACTTAAATTTAAGCTTACTCATATATTTTTATAAAATTTTAAAATTTTCTGCATAATAAAAGAATATTGTTTATAATGTTCGTTGATTTCAGAAATTTCTGTGAATAAGAAGATATTTAACTTAATACAGTTACAGAAACTTAATTACTTAATAAAATATTCAAAAAAATATTTTAAAATCAAAGAAAAAGAGAAAACAAATTTGCTTTCGCACATTAAAGCTATTCTGTTAGATCTTGACGGTACATTGTTAACTATAGATTTAAACGAATATGTTAAAGAATATATTAAAGGTCTAGCTTTAAAGGTAGCTCGTAAGATTCCACCGAATAAATTTATTCCGCACTTGTTAAAAGCAGGAAAAATAATGGAAAATAACGATGGAAAATTAACGAACGAGGAAATTTTTAACAAGACTTTTTTTCCTTTTATGGGATATTCGCGAGAAGATCTTGAACCAATTTTCTTAGATTTTTATCAAAACGATTTCCCTAAACTTAAAAAATATACGAAAAAAAAGCCTGAAGCAAGAAGATTGATCCAAAAGGCCATTGAAAAAAGATTATGCATTGTTATTGCTACTACACCGTTATTACCAATGGTTGCCACCGCTGAAAGACTTCAATGGGCAGATATTGCCGATTTTTCGTATAATTTAATTACCAGTTACGAAAATATGAAATCAACGAAGCCAAATTTACTTTATTACAAACAGATTTTAGAGGTTATAGGGCACACCGCTAAAAATTGTATGATGGTAGGCGACGAAGATAAAGATATGGTTGCCAAAAAGCTAGGATTAACCACTTTCTTAGTTTCAAGCCCTTCTACAAATCTTTCAAACCCTTCAACGCCTAGACCAGATTATACGGGTACTTTAAATGATTTAGTAGAAATGTTATAAATAACTGTTTTAATTTTTTATCATTTCGTACAATTTCAAGGAACGCTAGGAGCATTTTTAGACGAGATTTTTACAAAAGATTGTCCGCTCGAGCTTCAAAGAAACATAATTAAGAAAA
>Ga0315284_10003393_pt1 | contig 22612 bp, 18 predicted proteins | sample YL17G09_16_MG_FD_203696 | JGI IMG/M metagenome (GOLD analysis project Ga0315284, IMG submission 203696) | Sediment microbial communities from Yellowstone Lake, YNP, Wyoming, USA - YL17G09_16 | ecosystem: Environmental > Aquatic > Freshwater > Lake > Sediment | place: USA: Wyoming | collected... | reverse complement strand
AATTCTTCCTGAATTCTGCCGGCAATTGATTTGGCTAAATTTCTGGCCGATAGGTCGTCAATTGTCTCGGGTTTTACAAAAACCCTTATTTCTCTTCCCGCCTGCAAGGCCCAGGCCTTTTCCACTCCCGGGAATTGCAAAGCGATACTCTCCAATTCTCCCAGCCTTTTCAGATAATTTTCCAAAGTGTCTTTTCTCGCCCCGGGTCTGGCTCCCGAAATTTGATCCGCCGTCTGCACCAAGGTCGCCTCAATGGTTTCGGCCGGATATTCTTCATGATGCGATTTCATGGCGGATATCACTTCCTTTTCCACTCCGAATTTTTCCAAAATCTTAATTCCGATATCGACATGAGAACCTTCAACCTGATGATCAACCGCTTTGCCGATATCGTGGAGAAGGCCGGCTTTTTTGCAGATTAAAGGATCCGCCCCGACTTCGAAAGCCAAGGCTGAAGACAGATGAGCCACTTCAATTGAATGAAGCAAAACGTTTTGGCCGAAACTCGTTCTGAATTTCAATCTTCCCAATAACTGGACTAATTTTGGGTCAAGGCCGATAAGCCCCACATCGTAAACTGCCGTCTCTCCGGCATCCTTGATCTGTTTCACTATTTCTTTTTCGGCTATTTGAACCTGTTCTTCAATTCTGGCGGGCTGTATTCTTCCGTCCTGGATTAATTTTTCAAGAGCGACTTTCGCAATTTGCCGGCGAACGGGATCAAACCCGGAAATGACTACCGATTCCGGAGTTTCGTCTACGATTATCTCCACTCCGGTTAATTTTTCCAAGGTTCTGATATTCCTTCCCTCTTTTCCGATTATCTTTCCTTTAATGTCTTCTGAAGGCAAATTCAAAGAGGTGGTTGTAATTTCCTGAGCCTGGCTCAAACCAAATTTTTGGATAGCCGTTGCCAATAATTCTTTGGCCCTGTTTTCGTATTTTTCCCATCCTTCTTTTTCCAATCCTCTGAGTTTTTCTAAAATTTCCTGTTGATATTCTTTCTCCAAATTCTGAAGCAGTTCTTTTTTTGCTTCTTCCCGCGAAAGTTTGGAAATTTTTTCTAAATTCGTTATGGCTTCCTGTCTTAAACTTTCCAAACTTTCCTTTATCGCCCTTAATCTTTCCACCTTAGCCTCGAATTCTTTCTGAGTCCTTTCAAAATTGGAAAGTTTCTGGTCTAAAATGTTTTCTCTCCTTAATAAAAGCTGATCGGTTTTATACACCTCTTCGCGCCTGCTTTCTACCGCCCTCTTCGCTGATTCTAAAAATGTTTGAGCTTTCTGCCTGGCTTCGGCCAGGATTACGTCAGAATCCTGTTTCGCTTTTAAGACTTTTTTCTGAAGCTTGGCTTCTAATGTTCCTGCTTGTTTTTGGGCAATCGATTGCCTGGCGTAGTAACCCAAAAATGTTCCCGCCGCCAATACAACAATACCTATTATTAGTAGGATAAATTGATTCATAGTTTAAGTTGGTAAGTTGGATGGTTAACATTTCCAAAATTCCAGGGTTAAAGTTAATTATTGTGTTTATATTTTAGCAAATATTAAAACATTTGTCAAAACCCGCCTTATCGGCGGGCAGTTTAGAAATTAGGATTTAGAAATTAGAAATTCTCAAGCTATCCTCCCAAGGCTCCCTTTATCAAGGCGGGAAAACCTTTGGCAAATAAAATAATTGCTACCGCTACCAAAGTCCACAGAATTATTTGTCTTGCTTTTTTTATTTTTGTCGCGTCGCCGCCGGCCGTAAGAATCAAAAAACCCGCGTAAACTATTAAAATCGGAGCCACTGCCATTGCCAATAAGAAAAGAAAATTAATAAAAGCATCGATTGCGCACGCTAAAGTTGGGCATTGTAAAGGGTTGAGTAATCCTATCGGTGAACCATCTCCACCTCCATCTCCATCTCCGTCGCCATCAGGCGGGGGAGCAGGAGGCTGTCCGGTAGTAAAAGTATAATCGGGCGAGGAATCAATTGGTTGGCCTTGTATATTGTAGGCCGTTACCCGCCAGACATAAGCGCTTAAATAATTTATATTTCCTACGGATAAATCAAGAAAGGCGAAGGAACATACTCCGCCGGAACATACCGATGGAGGAATATTATCTTCCGATTGGGTAAACTGGTCTGGCATGTCCAGAACATATTTTACGGTTCCGGCCGGCCCGGAACTCCACTGAAAATAACCGTCAACCTCAATATCGGAAGCACCGTTGGCAGGAGAAATTAAATTCAAGGGAGAAGCCCAACAAAAATCGACCGATAAAAAAGAGAATCCCAAAATAGCGGCGCTTAAAAATAAATTTTTCTTTAACATGTTATTAATTAATAATACTATTTTTAATTTTGTGAAACAACCACCCAGGCGGTCTGGCATTCTGATTTTTCTCCTTTGTCATCAGAAACCTGAACTTTGGGCTCAAAAGTACCCGGACTTGGATAATAATGCCTGGGATTTTTTTCTTCCGAGTTCTGACCATCGCCAAAATCCCAGCTAAAAAATAATTCGTCATCCTCCGGATCCGTTGCCTCAACCTTGAATTGAAACTCGGTCAGGGGGATTCCTTGAGTAGGGGAAACCCTGCAGGAAGAAATTTTAGGCGGATGATTGGTGGCAACTTTTATCATTTGGTATTCACCGTAACCCAAATTCCCTACGACATCAGAACAAATAAAATTAACATTGTAATCTCCTTCTCGGTCAAAGGTATAATTGACCGAAACCCGGCAATCCCTCTCGTCTTGGCAGGGAATAGGATTAATTTCCACCTTTCTTTTCGTGTTTTCTCCATTGACATAAAACCAGCAACCGGTTATTTGACGGTTATCCGAGACCGAAACTTCAAAAGCATAATCCTTGTTCAATTCAAAACTATTCTGTTTTAAATCAACTTGGCCGATTTTCGGTTTTATTAAATCAACGTTGAAAACCTTGCTTTTCCAGTTAGAATCATTGCCGGCTTTATCAATAGCCAGAGAACTGACTTTGCATTTTCCCTGAGAAATGTCTTCTTTTTGATAAGAAGAAGAACAAACTTTTCCCTCGCCCACGGCTACATTAATTTCAACCGGATCGCACTTTCTAAAACCACCTGCCGCCACTCCCGTTCCCAAATCCTCAATAATATATTTGCAGCCCGCTTCTCTCAATTTAAATTCCGCCAAGCCCGAACCTAAATCAGAATCATTAATCTCAACTATAAAATCCCGATTGTGCCAGGATTTATCTTCAGGCGAAAGCAGGGCCGTGGAAGGCGGAATTTTGTCTTTTTTAATTTCTTCCGGCAATTCTTCCGTCGATTTTTGGGCTTGGAGAAGAAAATATATTATCAAAAAAATAAAAAGCCCTATTCCAATTAGGGCAAAAATCAACCGAAACTTTTTTGAACTCCAAAACTTTTTCATCTATTACGATTTCGGCTTAATTACCTCGTCGATTAATCCGTACTCTTTTGCTTCTTCGGCGGAAAGATAAAAATCTCTGTCGGTATCCTTCTCAATTTTTTCCAAAGGCTGGCCGGTATGTTCGGCTAAAATCTTGTTTAATTTTTCTTTTATTTTAATAATCTGTTTCGCCGTGATTTCAATTTCTACCGCGGCTCCCGTCACTCCGCCGGCTACCTGATGAAGCAGAACCTGGGAATTAGGCAAGGCGAAACGTTTTCCTTTCTTTCCCGCCGCCAGCAAAGTAGCGCCCATGGAAGCCGCCAATCCTATGCAAACCGTAGAAATGTCCGGTTTTACATACTGCATCGTATCGTAAATCGCCATGCCCGCCGTAACCGACCCGCCCGGAGTATTAATGTAAATCTGTATGTCTTTATTCGGGTCTTTCATCGCCAAAAAAAGTATTTGAGCAATGATTGAATTCGCCACAACGTCCACAATGGGACCGACCAAAAATATAATCCTGTCTTTCAAAAGACGGGAATAAATATCATATGCCCTTTCTCCATATTGCGATTTTTCTATAACCGTAGGGATTAAATTCATATGCCGAGTCCCGCAACGCGGGACGAAGGTGAAGATGAAGCAAAGCTTCATCGCCTCCGATTTAATTATATTAAAAATCCAACAATTAATAAAGCGACGATATTGAGAATTTTTATCATTGGATTTATCGCCGGACCCGCCGTATCTTTATAGGGGTCTCCTACGGTGTCGCCCGTAACGGCTGCCTGATGGGTAAAAGAACCCTTGCCTCCCAAGTTTCCTTCTTCAATATATTTTTTTGCATTGTCCCAAGCGGCTCCCCCGGAAGTCATTTGTATGGCTAAGAATGTTCCCACAACGATTGAACCTATCAAGAGGCCGCCCAAAGCTTCCGGCCCCAAGATTTTGCCGATTAAAATCGGAAAAACAACCGGCAATAAGGCGGGGACTATCATTTCCTTCAAAGCGGATTTCGTTACAATGTCAACACATCTGGAATAATTCGGTTTGGCCGAACCGGCCATGAGCCCTGGAATTTCCTTAAATTGTCTCCTCACTTCTTCAACCACCTTTCCCGCCGCTTTGCCTACCGATTCCATGGCCAAGGCCACGAAATAATAAGCGACGACTCCGCCGGCAAAAAGTCCGACTAAAAGTCTCGGATCATCCAGCATAAATTTTACTTTTGCGCCGTAATCCGACAACTCCTGATTAAAGGCGGAAAATAAAACCAGAGCGGCCAATCCCGCCGAAGCTATTGCGTAACCTTTGGTCACCGCCTTCGTCGTATTGCCTATGGAATCCAAGGCATCGGTTATTGACCTTGTCTCTTCCGGAAGGCCCGCCATTTCCGAGATACCGGCGGCGTTGTCGGTGATCGGACCGTAAGAATCCAACGCAATAATCAGGCCGCTCAAAGAAATCATTGCCAAAGCCGAAAGCGCCAAACCGTACAATCCTCCGACGGAAAAGCTGATTAAAATTCCCGCTGAGATTAAAATAACCGGCAGGATTGTCGATTTCATCCCAACAGCTAAACCGGCAATTATATTGGTGCCGTGGCCCGACTGGGAAGCCTTCGCAATGGATTGAACCGGAGAGTATTTTTTGGAAGTAAAAAATTCCGTAATTAAAAACATGCCGGCGGCAATCAAAAGACCGATTAGCGCCGGTAAATAAAGACTCATGGGAGACATTTTGAAATTCTTGCTTACTTGCAAAATCACGGGCAAAAACCCGATGGCCGATAAAATTCCGGCTCCCAAAAGCCCCCTGTAAAGAGCGGAGATAATCGATTGATTTTTCGGAAGCCTGACAAAAAAAGTTGAAATAATTGAAGCCAAAATGGCGATCGAACCCAAGATTAAAGGCAGAAATATGGCTTCAGGCAAATTGGGAAAAATAAGTCCTCCCAAAACCATTGCCGCTATTATAGTTACTACGTAAGTTTCGAAAAGGTCGGCTGCCATGCCGGCGCAATCACCGACATTGTCTCCAACCAAATCAGCGATGACCGCCGGATTTCTCGGGTCGTCTTCGGGAATGCCCCGCTCAACCTTGCCGACCAAGTCGGCCCCGACGTCGGCGGCTTTGGTGTAAATTCCTCCGCCCAATCTCGCAAAAACCGAAATCAAACTGCCTCCGAAACCCAGGGCGATTAAAGCTTTCAAATCCTGGGTTAAAAGATAAAACACGGAAACCGAAAGAAGCCCCAACCCTACTACTAAAAATCCGGTTACGGAACCTCCCTTAAAAGACAAATCAAGAGCCCGTTTCAGTCCAAGTTTCGCAATTTCCGCTACCCTGACATTGGCTTTAGTCGAAACCATCATTCCGATAAAACCGGAAAGGGCGGAGGCCAGGGCTCCGATTAAAAAACCTAAGGCGGATTTTATCCCTAAAGTTGCAAAAAGAATAAAAAATAAAATTATGGCCACGATGCCGATGGTTCTATATTGTCTTTTTAGAAAAGCGACGGCTCCCTCTTTTATGGCCAGGGCTATCTCGATCATTTTCCCCGTTCCTGACGGAGATTTATTTACTTCCTGGATTAAAAAATAAGCAAAAATTAAAGAAACTATTGAAACGATGATCGGAATAAAAATCATATAGTAAGCGCTAGCGCAGATGAAGAAGAAATTTATTTCTTCGACTTTTATTTTTTATCTTTATTTTTAGTTTTTGTTTTTCTAACCTTTTTTTCCTTGCCCTCCGTAGCCTTGACGGAAGAGGTCTCTTCCTTAATTTCTTCTTCTCCTTCCGGGCCCTTAACGTCTATTTTCCAGCCCGTTAATTTCGCCGCCAATCTGACGTTTTGGCCGTTTTTGCCGATGGCCAAAGACAATTGGTCTTCGGGAACAACGGCCTGGGCTTTATTTTTCGGCAGAATTTTTACTTCTAAAACTTTGGCGGGAGATAAGGCGTTGGCAATGTATTTTTCGGGTTCCGGCGAATATGCGATAATATCAATTTTTTCTCCGCCCAGTTCGTTTATCACGGCCATTACTCTTGTTCCCTTCTGGCCGACACAAGAACCTATCGGATCTACTCCCTCTGCCTCGGTCGCCACTGCAATTTTCGACCTCGAGCCCGCCTCTCTGGCAATTGATTTTATTTGGACCTGGCCGGAAGAAATTTCAGGCACCTCTAATTCAAAAAGTTTTGAAATCAATTTGGGATAAATTCTTGATAAAAAAATTATGGGACCCTTCGGGGTTTCATCAACTTTCAAAACGTATACTTTAAGCCGCTGGCCGGGGCGGTAAAATTCTCCCATAACCTGTTCTTCTCTCGGCAAAACGCCCAAAGTCTTGCCTATGTCCAAAAAGACGTTCCTGCCCTCGATTCTTTGAACGATACCGGAAATTATTTCTCCTTCCTTGGATTTATATTCAGAGAATATGCTTTCTTTTTCCGCCTCCCTGATCCGTTGAAGAATTACTTGTTTTGCCGTCTGAGCGGCAATTCTCCCGTAATCTTTCTGGGGTTCCAAGGGCGTTTCAAATTCTTCGCCCGCTTTTATTTTCGGTTTTATCTTTTTTGCGTCCTCAAGCATAATATGCTTCTCAGGGTTAAAACGAACTTTCTTTCCGCCCTTGATTTCTTCTAGTTCGTCTGTAGAAAAAGAGGACTCCTCCCTCTTCTTCTCTGCTTTCGCTTGCATCATTGCAAGCTCAGCTTCAGAGTAAATCATTGATTTTACAACCGCCAATTTCACCTGCCAAAACTTAACATCGCCCGATCCCGGATCAAGCTTTGCTTTGATTAACTGGCCCTTTTTTCCGTAATCCTTTTTATAGGCGGCGGCGATAGCCATCTCAATGGTTTCCAAAACCTTTTCCGCCGAAATGCCTTTTTCTTCGGCAATTTGGGCGATAGCCGATGCAAAATTTTTTATGTCCATAATATAGCAAACCTTAGCGCAGATGAAGAAGAAATTTATTTCCTCGACTTTTATATTATTCGTTAATAAAAGTGTCCGCAATTTTCACGGACTGATTTAATCTTAACAAAAAAAACTTACTTGTCAACCCCGTAGAAGAATTTTGACAGTGTTTTCTTAAAGAAAACACTCAAGTCACGAAGTGAGTCAAAATTTCTCTACGGGGTCAACCGGATGAAAGGCCGCGAGGAGCGCCCCGGGTCCCGTATGAGTCCCCGCCACCGACGATACCGAAGAAATGTATAAAACTTTTATTTTGGGCCTTTTTTCCAGTTCAGTTTTAAGTTTCTGGGCCTCTTTTAAATTATCGGCGTGGGCTATGGCCACCTGGATAGCCCTGCCCTGTCTTTGCAGATCAATCGCCTCGGCCAGAATTCTCGCTTTGTCTTTCCCCAAACTCGCCCCGAAAAACTTGACTTTTCCGTTTTTTAATCCCACTAAAAATCTGATTCCCAATTTTTGAATAAATGAAGCCGGTTTGATGAATATTTTTGGCAATCCGACTCTTTCTCCCCTGACTACGTATTTAAAATCGTCTGCACAGGCCAACAAAGTAATTTTGGGACAAAATTCTTTCAGTTTTTCCACGATCTCTTCGGTTGTTTTACCTTGAGAAATTAATTCCTGCGTTTTTATCGCGGCCAAACCTTCGCCGACTTCGGCGGTAAAGCAGTCGAAAACGAAGATATTAAGTTTTTCCGGTTTTTTGAAAACGGAACGGGCGATTCTGGCCGAACTGTAAGCGCCGAAGAGCTTTGAAGAAACGGTAATCACCAGAATTTTTTCAAACTTTTCGAAAGCTCTTTGATAAGCAAAAAGGAATTCTTTAAAAGAAGTAGTTGAGGTTATCGGCAATGGGACTTTTTCAATTTCATATTTTTCTAAAAATTCTTTCGGCAAATCGGCAACTTCATCTACTATCAAACCAAGCCTTTGGCGAGGCGAATCAAAGAACATTCTGTTCTTTTCCACCCTTCGCTGCGCTCGGGTAGGTGAAGAAGAGCATAAAAGCTCTTCGACCCTTGATTCAAACTCCGGCAAGTGCCTGAATTTTTCTCGAACCTGCTCCGGCTCATTGGTATGGATATGAAGTTTGATTTTGTCTTCCAGTTCCAAAATCTCCAAACTGTCGCCTAATGAAGACAATTCGTTTTTTAAATCTTCTGCGCTGATTTCTTTATTTTTTCTGAAACTCAGTACCACTTCGTATACCCGAGCCGCAGCGAAGGGTGAAGAAGAGGATTTATCCTCTTCGACTCTGTATTTTAGCTTCTCTTCTGTTTCCGGCGAAAAAATGGGACTGGCTACTTCCGCTCCTTTCAGGCTTTCAACCCAAGCCTCTAAGATTTTGACGAAACCCAGGGCTCCGGCATCAACCACGTCGTTTTCCTTTAAAACTTGTAATTTCTCTTTTGTTTCTTTAAGGGCGATGTCTGAACTCTTTTGAGCTTCCTCCAGCATTTTAATTATGTTTTTTTCCTGTTTGCCGAGAGCAGGATCTTTAAATTTGGCGATTTCATAAGCTCTTTCTCCGGCAGCTTTTACTGTGTCTAAAATCGTTCCCTCTACGGGTTCCGCGATAGAGGATCTTGCCGCTTTTATTCCTCTTTGCATCGCCAGGGCCAGATGAAAAGCATCGATTGTTTCCAAATGCTTCACTCTGTCCAAAACCTCAATCAGGTAACCAGTGTAAATCATTCCGGCATTGCCCCTGGCATTGATCATCGCCGCCTCTTTGATGTCTTTGGTCAATTCTCTGAGGGTCTGGTAATTTCTTTGGGAGATTGTTCCCTCAATCCCCAATAAAGTAGCCGCCAAATTATAACCCGTATCTTTGTCCGCCACCGGAAAGACGTTTATTTTATTGATTTCCTCCTGATGCACAACGATTTTTTTGGCGGCGGCAACCATCATTTTTTTAAAGTCCTCTATTTTAATTTCGGTAACGACTTTTTCCGGAGGTTTCAAGATAAATTTTTCTATCGGTTTTTTGGCCATCTTTACCCCGAATTTCGCCACCTGCCAGCCGACTTTCGGCGGCAGCCAGAGAGGAACGACAACGGGTTTCATTATTTTCATGAATAAACTATTGCTGCCGTTTATTTTTTTGAAAATCCTTTTGATTCTTAACTCCAATAAAATCACATCGTTATCAAAAAGAAAACGATTCCTGAATAATTGCGCCTTTCTTTGAGATTTTTTTATTTCTTCAATCGGGCTTAATCTTTTAATGAAAATCGGGACCAGGGATAAAGTTGTAAAAGCCCCTGCCGTTCCAAATTGATTAAGATGCCAGGAAAGAAAAATTGCAGTAAATAAAAATAAAAGAGTGCCAATGGCGGCATTCCAAACAATAGCTAAAATAATAAAGGGAATGATGGAAAGGAGAAGAATTTGGGAAGACAAAGCCAAAAAGGCGCCGGCAAAGGTGCCGATGCCCCGTCCGCCGGCAAATTTTAAAAACAAAGACCAATTATGGCCCGTGACCGCCGCTACCCCGGAAAGGACCTGAACTTCCGAAGAAAAACCTAATTTTTGGGCTCCGTAAACTGCTAAGTATCCCTTGAAAACATCTAAAATTGCGGTCAAAACTCCCTGCCATTTCCCTACGTTTTTAAAGACATTGCTGCCTGAAGTTTTTCTCCAGCCAATTTCTAAAACGTTTTTGCCCGATAAACGACCAATTAAATAACCGAAAGGAATAGACCCTAAAAAATAACTAAAAATTATCCAAAGGAAAAGCATTATGATATTATAGCATTTTCCAGATGTCTAATTTTGGCCTTTTTGTTTTGAGAATTAATTTCTATGGCGATCACGTCTATTTGCCACTTAGCGTCCAGGGGTAATTTATTTTTCATCAGCCAGAACTGCGCCGCTTTGATTGTCTTTTTCTTTTTTGAAAAATCAACTTCTGCTTCCGGCGAAATAATTTTATTTGAAATTAAAGTTTTAACCTCAATAAAAGAAACTATTTTGTCCTTCTCTGCCACAATATCAATTTCGCCTTTTGGCGGCCCGCCCCGGATTCTGAAAACATAATTCTTGTCCAAAATCCGATATCTCTTATTTTTCAAATAATCCTCGGCAATTTTCTCGCCCCAATCTCCCAATTGTTTTGAATTCATGGTGGACCCAGGCAGAATCGAACTGCCATTTGCGCAATGCGAATGCGCCGTTCTGCCGTTAAACTATAGGCCCTCGGGCGTAGCCCTACGGGCGAGCCCTTATTTATAGTCGGGGTGCTGAGAGTTGAACTCAGGCCTCAGAGTCCCGAACCCTGCATACTACCGTTATACTACACCCCGAATAAAATTATTATTTTTGCATGCTCAAACCTTTTCCAAAAGCGTAAAATATTGGGGCGTTTGAAAAAGGGAAAAACGGCTTTTGACGTGTTTTAGTTTTGTGCTGCCAAGCATTTTCTGAATTTTTTTGGGATTCAGCTTGTGAACGTGTATTTTACGGCAAGAAGAAACATCCCCGAACAAAATCAAGGAAGCGATAATGGCTCCCGTCCCACGGACTATCTCGTAAGGATAAACCAAAAATGCCTTACCACCGGGCTTCAAAACCCGTTCTGTCTCCTTTAAAAATTTGCCGATTTCCTTAATATGTTCAATGGTATGACAGGAATAAATTTTGTCGAAAGAAGCTGCGGGGAAATCGATTTTTATCGCGTCCATCACTTTCAAATTTTGAGCCACTCCTTTCTCGATTGCTTTGGCGTTAATGTCGATGCCGATAGTGGCGGGGGCGATTTTTTGCATCTCTTTTGTCAAAAAACCTCTCCCGCATCCTATTTCCAGAATTTTATCTTCGGGCCTCGGTTTCAAATACTCTAAAATTTCCTTAAAAAGATTTTTATCTTTTATCTGCAATAAAGGATATATTTTTGAATCGTATTTAATCTTGGGCATATTGAATAATTATGTCACCCAATATTTCTTTTTCGTCATTTCGTCTCTTTTCATTGCTATTTCTTCCCTTTCTTTTCTCGCCCTCCCGACTAAAGAACTAAGTTCCTCAACGGATAATTTTCCTAATTTCTGGATTTCTTTATTTAAAAATTCTTTTTTGTTTTTTTGGGGATCTTGCAAAACCAGACCCAATAAAACGTCCAAGATTTGCCCTATTCTGGGCCCCGGTTTGATTTTTAAAATTTTCATTACGTCATTCCCCGAAGTTTTAAGCATTTTTGCCGAAATCGGATCCTGGGCGACTTTTTCAATCACGTATTTCAAATGCCTTAATTTGTAAGGTTCGGCCTTGGGGACTCCCGAGCCTACCCTGTCCGCCATTCTCAACTGTAACAGTTCTTCCATGTCTTCGGGGCCTACTTTAAGAACCAATCTTCTCACCGAACTTTCCGAAACTTCGCCGACATTGTAGTAAAAAAGGTGATATCTGACCAATTTTACTATTTTTTCAATTTCTTTTTTGGGGAATTTTAATCTGCCCAGAATTTGGGCCGTCATTCTGGCTCCGATTATCTCGTGGCCGTAAAAGGTCGCATCCTTGCCTTCTCCCCGTTTTGCCCGAGGTTTGCCGATGTCATGAAACAGGGCGGCCAGTCTGACATACTTATTAAAATTATTTTTTACGGCATAATCAAAAGACCTTAAATAATGCTCGTAGCATTCATATATATGATGTTTGTTCTGGCTGGTGCCGTAACCTTCCTCCAATTCCGGAATAATATATTTTAGCAAGTTAAGCTGCCTTAAAAGTTCTATGCCTTCCATCGCTCTCTCCGTCATAATAATTTTCATCAATTCGTCCCTGACTCTCTCTTGGGAAATCGCTCGCAATGAAGAAGAATTATTTTTGATCGCTTCCGCCGTCTCTTCTTCTATTTTAAAATTTAAAGTTGCGGCAAACCTGACCGCTCTCATCATCCTCAAAGCGTCCTCCGAAAATCTTTCTTCCGGACTTCCGACCGCCCTGATGATTTTCTTTTTAAGATCTTCTTTCCCTCCAAACGGGTCGATAACTTCAACGCCCCTAGATTTTTTCTCCGAAATTTTCATTGCAATGGCATTAACAGTGAAGTCTCTTCTCCCCAAATCTTCTTCCAAGGTTTTGGCGAATTTTATTTCGTCAGGATGGCGCTTGTCGGTATATTTTGCTTCGGATCGAAAAGTGGTGACTTCAATTTCCCGAACATTGGCGATGAGAACTTTGTTCTCATCTTCAACCCTTGCTCTCTGCGGGGAGCTCGGCTCATTGAAGGAAGAAGAAGAGGTTTGTACGGTTACGGTCAAAAATCTGTTTTCGTAAAAACTCTTCGGAAAAATTTTTTGAATTTCCCCGGGTCGGGCCGAGGTAGCTACATCCCAGTCTTTCGGAGGAACTCCTCTTAAAAAATCCCTGACGCAACCGCCGACAACGTACGCTTCAAAGCCCTTCTTTTTTAATTCTCCAATTACAAATTTTACCTCCTTGGAAATAAGCATTTTCTTTTGCTGGGTTTATCTTATCTTAAAAACTTGTCTTCTTCAATTACCCGAGCCTTGGCGAAGGGTGAAGAAGAAAACTTGTTTTCTTCGCCCTAATATGATATTATTTATAAATACATACGCCCCCGTGGTGTAATGGATAACATATCTGCCTTCGGAGCAGAGGACTGAGGGTTCGACTCCTTCCGGGGGCACAACGTTTAAATTTTTAAAAAAATTTATTACGTCCCACAAGAAATGAAAAAATCAAAAACCGAGCTTCCGTTACTAAGAGTGGAAAAGAAAGAATTTTCTTTGATTATGGAAGCGGAAGCAAAGAAGAGAACTTTGTTCTCTTCGCCTGTCAAAATTCAAAATTTGTTAGGAATAGCGGTCTTGGCCTTATTTTTTTTATTTTCAGGAAATCAGATTTTAGCCGCCTGCCCAACCGGTCTTGTTCCTTGTGGAACCTCTGACTGCCCTTGTACCTTCTGTAATATCTTTGCCTTAATTGATAATATTCTGGATTTTGTTATATTCAATATTTTATTGCCGGTGGCTGCTTTAATATTGATTATTGGAGGATTTTTCTTACTCATATCCGGAGGCAATCCGGAACAATTTAATCGGGCAAAATCTATTTTAACTGCAGCTGTAATAGGTTTAGTTATTATTTTTGTCGCTTTCATTTTTATTGGTACTTTCCTTAAATATATTGGATTAGCCCAATGGACAACTGATATTTATCACAGCTGGTGGGAAGAAGGTCTTTTCCAGTTTCCTTGCCAATAAGCCCTCATAGCTTAACTGGTAAAGCAGCTGCCTCTTAAGCAGTTGACTCCAGGTCCGAGTCCTGGTGAGGGCACAAAGTCAATTTTTAATTACCGAGTCCCGCTTTACGGGACGAAGGTGGAAAAGAGATTTATCTCTTTGACCTCTAATTTTCAAATAATATGCTTACGCCCGAACAAAAAGAAAATTTAATAAAGGATTACAAGATTCATGATGTCGATACCGGTTCTCCGGAAGTCCAGATTGCTTTGCTCACCGAAGAGATAAAACGGCTGCTTTTGCATTTGAAAAAACACTCCAAAGACGTCCATTCAAAGAGGGGACTTCTGAAAATGGTTTCGAAAAGAAAGTCTCTCCTGAATTATCTGAAAAAAGAGAGCACTAAAAGATACAACGCCATCTTGAAAAAAGTCGGATTAAAGAAGTAGCGTATATGGTAATAAAACACGAGGGGCAAAGGGTGGCCGTCTTAATCGATGTCCAGAATTTGTACCATTCGGCCAAAAATTTATACGGAGCTCGGGTTAATTTTGGAGCTGTTTTAAAATTGGGCGTATCGCAAAGAAATCTGATCAGGGCGTTCGCTTACGTTGTAAGAACAAAAACCGGCGAGGAAAAACCCTTTTTTGAAGCCCTGACTAAATTGGGAATTGAAATGAGGGTCAGGGATCTGCAGGAATATTTCGGCGGATTAAAAAAGGCTGACTGGGATGTGGGCATTACGGTCGATGCCATAAGAATCGCGCCCAGCATAGACACCATTGTTCTGGCTTCGGGAGACGGCGACTTCCTGCAATTGATCGAATTTTTAAGAAATCAGGGTAAAAGAATAGAAATTATCGCTTTCGGCAAATCGGCTTCGTCAAAACTGAAAGAAGGAGCCGACGAATTCATAAATTTAGAGGATAACCCGGAAAAATATTTATTAAAAACCGAGTCCCGCAGGACGAAGGTGGAAACGAGCGAAGCTCGTTGACTTCAATAACTAATAAATTTATCTCGATAACCGAAGAGATAAATCTCTTTTTAATTCGCTAACGCTTATGACAAAAGAAACTTTTAAATTAGAAATCGGGGGGAAAGAACTTAAAGTAGAAATAAGGAATCTGGCCGAACAAGCGTCGGGCAATGTTTTGGTTCAATACGGAGATACTTTGGTTTTGGCTACGGCGGTAATGTCCAAAAAAGAATCGGAAGGAGCGGGTTTCTTTCCTTTAACCGTTGATTATGAGGAAAGATTCTATGCCGCCGGAAAAATTTTAGGTTCCAGATACTTAAGAAGAGAAAGCCGGCCTTCGGATGAAGCCATTTTAACTTCCCGATTCATCGACAGGGCAATCAGGCCCTGCTTTCCCCAGAATTTAAAAAGAGAAGTTCAGGTGGTTGTCACCTGCCTTTCCTGGGATGGAGAAAACGACCCGGATATTATAGGATTGATTGCGGCCTCTCTCGCGCTCTCCATATCCGACATTCCCTGGTCGGGCCCCATAGCCGCTTTAAGGATTGGAAAAGGAGAAGAAAAATTTATCTTGAATCCTACCTATGCTGAAAGGGAAAAAAGTAATTTGGATTTTGCCGTAACGGGAACATCATCTCCATCCGCACGATTTTTGGGGAATAAAGACAATGATGATGTTTTAATCAGTATGATGGAGCTCGAAGGAGATGAAATCGAGGAAAGCATGGTTTTGGAGGCGATAGAATCGGCCAAACCTCATTTAGAAAAACTGATTGATTTCCAAAAAGAAATTGCCGAAAAAGTCGGGAAAGAAAAAATCAAAATCAGCGATTCTCCCCAAGATCCGGAATTGGAAAAAGAGATTAAAGATTTTTTGGGAGACAGGCTGGAAAATACCCTTTATCAGAAAAACAATGCAGAAAGGATGGACGAGGTAAACCAACTAAAAGACGAGCTGGTTTATTATATCCAAGAAAAATATTCCTCCTCTTCTTCACCCAAGCGAGCGTCAGCGAAGCTTAAAGAAGAGAACGAAGTTCTCTTTGCTTCTGCTGCGGCTCGGGTTGGCAAAGAGGATAAATCCTCTTCTTCATCCTCCGCTGCGGCTCGGATTTTTGAAGAAGAAATCAACAGATTGATCCATAAAAACGTAATCTCTTCGGAAAAAAGACCCGATGGCAGGAAAATCGATGAAATAAGAAAAATTCAGGTTGAGGTGGGATTGTTGCCGAGAACTCACGGTTCAGGTTTATTTTTCCGGGGTATCACCCATGCCCTTTCGATTTTAACTTTAGGAGCGCCAAGCGACGTAAAACTGCTGGAAGGCATGGAAGTTACCGGAAAAAAACGTTTTATGCATCACTACAATTTTCCGCCCTATTCTTCCGGAGAGATAAAACCGATGAGGGGGCCTGGCAGACGGGAAATCGGCCACGGCATGCTGGCGGAAAAAGCTTTGTCTCCCCTCATCCCGAGCTTTGACGAATTTCCTTACACAATGAGAATTGTCACTGAAATTCTTTCATCCAACGGCTCCACTTCAATGGCTTCGGTTTCCAGTTCAATTTTGGCTTTAATGGATGCCGGAGTGCCGATAAAAAAACAGGCGGCCGGAATTGCTCTGGGCTTGATGACAAGAAAAGGAATGGGCCTCTCCGGCCCATCTGCCGATGAGGCAGATTACAAAATTTTAACCGATATCCAGGGACCGGAAGATCATCACGGAGATATGGATTTTAAAATAGCCGGAACAAAAGACGGGATAACCGCGATCCAAATGGACGTAAAAATCGATGGAATCGGAGAAGAAATTTTAAAAGAAGCCCTTGCCCGGGGAAAAAAAGCCAGACTGCAGATCCTGGACGAAATGTCAAAGGTTATTTCAAGCCCCAGGCCCGAACTTTCACCATACGCCCCGAGAATCATAATTTTGCAAATTAATCCCGAAAAAATCAGAGAAGTAATCGGCCCCGGAGGAAAAATTATCAACGAAATAATCGAGGAGTGCGGAGTTTCAATCGACATCGAAGATTCGGGAAGAATCTTCATCACGGCGGAAAAAGAAACAGCCGGAATAAAAGCCGCCGACTGGATAAAAAATATCACCAGAGAAGTAAAAGTGGGGGAAGTATTCCAGGGCAAAGTAAAAAGAATTTTGGATTTCGGCGCTTTCGTCGAAATTTTACCCGGCCAGGATGGACTGGTTCACATTTCCCAGTTAGCTCCTTATCGAGTTAATAAAGTGGAGGACATAGTTAAAATCGGAGACATTATACCCGTTAAAGTGATTTCAATTGATGAACAAGGAAGAATTAACCTCTCGTTAAAAGAGGCGAGAGAATAAACCCATGCACATAAAAAGGTTATGTGCGGGGTAAATCCTAAAAAATGGAAGAAAATCAAAAAAAACCGGAGGAGAGGTTGGAATTTCTGAAAAGAGAGGAAATCGTAACAATGCAAAAAGACGTTGCCAGGCTCCGGGAAACGGAAGCTCAGAAAGAAAAAGAAAGAATTGCTCAGATCGCCCCGGGAGAACAAATCAAAGACAAAAAAGAAGGAGCGGTAACGCTTCCAACTAAAAAAGAGGGAATTCTGGCTGAAAAGGGAAAAATTGAAACCTTAATTCCAAAATTCCCCAGAAAACCTTCTCCTTTTCAAAAGGTTCTGGTAAGAATAATAGTTGTGTCGGTTCTTTTTTTATTCGTTGGATTTTTTTATTGGTTTTTTGGAGTAAGAAAAGCTGAAAAACCTCCGGAAGAAAGAATAACTCCCAAAGAAGAGATAACTCCTCCGAAAGAAGAAATTATTGAGGAACCGGAAATTATTATTCCGCTTTCCCTGATTTCAGTTAATGCCACCGAGACCTTAGAAGTTTCAATTTCAGAAGAAGCATCTACCTCTTTGTCGCAATTTTTAGGGAAAAAATCTGCGGCAGATACTTTTACTAGAATTTTAATTAAAGATAGTAAAGAAAATAAAATTTTAGGCCTAAAAGAATTTTTTGAAGTTTTTAAAATCAGAACGCCGGAAAATTTTTATCAAAAGACAGAAGAAGACTTTACCTTGTTTGTTTATTCCCAAGAAGAGGGCGAAAGAATTGGTTTTATCACAAAAATTAAAGAAGAAGCAGGATTGGAAGAATTATTAAAGTCCTGGGAACCGACTATGGAAACAGATTTCGGAAATCTCTTTGCGATAATGAATAAGCAGGGGAGGGCTTTGTTTCCTTACTTTAAAAATGCTTCTTACCGGGGAATTTCTTTTCGCTATCAAACTTTTTCTATCCCCCATTTTGGAATTTGTTATTCAATTTCTAATCAATATTTTATTTTCACTTCCTCTGGAAAAAGTATAATGAAAATTATTGAACAATTCACTAACCAGTAAAAAGTAATTAATCTGTAAAAAACTATGGATAATAAATTAATTGATGAATTAAAAAAGATGCTGGAAAAACAAAAGATTGTAACCGAACAACAGCTCAAAAGTTTTGCGAAAAAAGATGAAAAGGTTAAGGGGGATTGGGATACGCGTTTTCCGAAATTTGACGGGGGAGAATCGGGCAGCGCCGCTTTGGAAAAAGCCGCCGATGAAGTTGAAGCTTACAGCACTCTTTTGCCCCTGGAACACAACCTGGAAACAAGTTTGAAAGATATCAATCTGGCTTTGGAAAAAATCCGGAACGGCAAATACGGAATCTGTGAAAAATGCGGAAAAGAAATTCCCGAAGAAAGATTGAAAGTTCATCCCGAAGCCCGATTTTGCATAAAATGCGAAAATAAATAGCATGCCCTCAAAAGTATTCTCGGCTGCCGTAGTAGGATTGGACGCCCAGATTATCGAAGTGGAAGCGGATGTTTCTTACGGCTTGCCTGTTTTTAACATCGTGGGCTTGCCCGACAAGGCGGTACAGGAATCAAAGGATCGGGTAGGGGCGGCTATCAAAAGTTCGGGTTTCAAATCTCCGCATCACCAACCCGTCAGAACGTTGGTTTCTCTGGCTCCGGCCGACCTGAAAAAAGAGGGCTCTCTCTATGATCTCCCGATATCTTTAAGTTTTTTAACCGCCTCAAAACAAATAAATTTTTCGCCCGATGGGCGAATTTTTGTTGGAGAACTGGCTCTGGACGGAAAATTAAGGCCGGTTAAAGGAATTCTATCAATCGCTTTGATGGCAAAAGAAAAAGGCTGGAAGGAAATGATCCTTTCGGAAGATAATGCCCAAGAAGCGGCTCTGATAAAAGAATTAAGAATAATTGGCGTTAAGAATTTAAGAGAATGCATTGATTATTTGGTAGGAAAAATCCAGATTAATCCTTTTAAAATAAAGATTGAGGATTTCCTCCAAAAAACCGATTACCCGATTGATTTAAGTTATATCAAAGGCCAGGAATATGCCAAAAGGGCTTTGGAGGTTTCGGCCGCCGCCGGCCATAATCTTCTGATGATAGGACCGCCGGGAGCCGGCAAATCTATTTTAGCCAAAGCTCTTCCTTCGATTTTGCCGCCTCTTTCCTTTGAAGAATCCTTGGAAGTTACAAAAATTTACAGCGTAGCCGGTTTCCTGCCGAAAGAAAAACCCCTGATTACCATGAGGCCGTTTCGCTCTCCCCACCACACTGCTTCAGAACCCGCTCTTATCGGCGGGGGAAATCCGCCCAGGCCCGGAGAAATAACTTTGTCTCATCGGGGCGTTTTGTTTCTGGATGAATTCCCGGAATTTCACAGGGACGTTTTGGAATCTTTGCGCCAGCCCATTGAAGACGGAGAGATTACCGTTTTAAGAGCGAAACACCAGCTAACCCTTCCTGCCCGATTTACTCTTGTCGCCGCCGCCAACCCTTGTCCTTGCGGATATTATGGCGACCCCGAAAGAGAATGCAAATGCCATTTTTCCCAAATCCAGAATTATAGAAGAAAACTTTCGGGGCCCCTAATGGATAGAATCGATATTTTTGTCACTGTTCCGCAATTAAAATATGATAAACTGGTCGCCCCGGGTCTGGAAAACTCAAGTAAAATTACCAGAGAAAAGATAATAATTGCCAGAGAAATTCAAAAAGAAAGATTTACTCATTCGGCAGGCTCAGAACGAGAAATTTTAGTCAATTCTGAAATGGAAATCCCTCAAATAAAAAAATACTGCCAAGTAGACAGTAAGTCGGGAGACTTATTAAGAAAATACGTTGATTCCGGGAAACTTTCCGCCCGGGGCTATCACCGGGTTTTAAAAGTTGCAAGAACCATCGCCGATTTGGATAATTCAGAAAACATTCTTTACAATCATCTCTCCGAGGCCTTAATGTTTAGAATACGGGAAGAATAAAAATAAAGGGGTAGGAAAAACCTCCTACCCTCCTTGAGGATGAATTACCTCAAACACATTTTGCAATTGCGTTACGGAGCCTGTCATTTAAAGTTTTATCCTCGATATCTCTTACGTCTACTGTTTCAATATGTCCATAGTGACCATCACCCCAGGCCTCTCTATACGTACGTCTTATGTTAATCTCATTCGGGCAACCATAAAAAGAGATTGTTACATACTGCATCCCAAATCCCGGGTCTAATCTCCATCCATCAGGGTCCTTATAAATTTGGTATTCCAAAACTCTAGCTACTTCTTCGATAACGGGTCCAATTCTCTGGACCACCCTTTCGTCCTTTTTCAGGATTTGTTTTTTATATTCCTGATTTTCATTAAATTCCTTTCTCTTTTTCCTAGCCAATTCTTGAAATCGTTCTTGCCAGCTCATTTATACTACCTCCTTTTGCTGATATTAAGTTTTTAGAGTACAAATTTAGTTGCTCCTTACAACTAATTTACTTTAACATTCTTTCCTAAAAAGTCAAATTTTGTATAGAATTAGATCAAACTAAAAAACAGAGGACGGACCTCTGTTAGTTCCGCAGAGGACGGACCTCTGTGAAACTATTATTTGGCGAAAGGATTTCTGGCGCCTGAAACTCCAAAATGGAGATGGCATCCGGTGGACAATCCCGCTCCAGGAGTGCCCGGCAATCCGCCCATCAGAGCTATAATCTGGCCCTGGGAAACCTGATCTCCGGGGTTCACCAAACTCACGGCAACGTGGCCGTAACTCGTCACCACGCCATTGGGATGCAGAATACTTATAGTGTTGCCCGCTCCGCCGAAAGCCCATCTTGAAGTGGAATTGGTTAATCTAACCTTCAGCACCTGGCCGCCGGCCGCAGCCAGAATTGATTCTCCGCAATTTCCGTGGCTGAAATCGATGGCATTATACCAATGAAGCCGTTGAGTTATTCTGCAAGGCGAAGAAATAGGACAGATAAAGTAACTGTCGGCCAGAGGAACCGAAGCCGGAGCAGTATATTTGATAATGGGCGCCGGAATTATTCCGTTCGGAACTATGATAATATCTCCGATATAAACATCTCCTTCGTTGGAAAGATTATTAAAAGCGACTATCTCATCCGTTTTCCCTTTGTATTTTTGGGCGATGTCCGAAACGGTGTCCCCGGATTTAACGTGGTAAATTACTCCCGAAACCGGTAAAACGATCATTTCCCGTCCGATTTTAAGCAGTGAATCTTTATTTAAATCGTTTGCCCAGAGAAGGGTATTCAGAGAAATGCCGAATTTTTCGGCTATTAAAGAAAGGCTGTCTCCCTCTTCTACTATATATTCGGTAATGACTTTCTTCGTGTCTTCGGGTTCATATCCGCCCACCAAAGCTCCTAAAGCCTGGGGCGAAAAGGTATTAGGGGGAGAAACCGACTTCAAGCTGCTGTCTCCGACCAAAAGAAACTCCGTAGATTCGGGGGAAAAGCTTTTTGCGGAACCGACGAATAAATCTTTGTTTTCCTGCTCTTCGCCCGTCCCGGAAAGAGCGGCTAAAGAAAAATCCCCTTTATTAGACAGGGATTTTATGAATAAACCCGAACTGAGAGAAATCAAGCAAAATAAAACGGCCGAAACGACCCCTAAACAAAGGCGGGGAGTCTTAAAGAATCCCCTGAAAATTTGTTTTACCTTATCAAAATTAAAAAGCGAAAACATCGTTCTTTTTCCTACTTTAGACTCTTCGGCTTAAAAGTCAAGAGTTTTTATGCACACCCCGTAGTGAATTTTTGACTGCTTTCAGCGCGCTAGTATTTTACTTTATAAAATACTTAGTCAAAAATCTACTACGGGGCACACCCCAATATGTTAGAATAAAGGAATGAGCCTGACTTCGAGAAAAAACATTAAAAATCTCCTAAAAAAATACCGAATTTGTCCCTCAAAACGCCTGGGTCAGAACTTTTTAGTTGATAAGGAAGCGGTAAAAAAGATAATTGAGGCAGCCGACCTCGAGTCAGAAGACGTTATTTTAGAGATTGGCCCCGGATTAGGCACCATAACCCAGGAAGTTGCGAAAAAAGTTAAAAAGGTCATCGGGATAGAAAAAGACCGGAAAATGACAGAAATTCTTAAAGAAACGCTGAAAGATTGTAAAAATGTGGAAATCGTACTCGGCGATATTTTGAAAATTAACCCGAAATACCATATACCATATATTAAATATAAAGTTATTGGCAATCTGCCTTTTTATTTAGCCGCTCCCGTTATCAGACAATTTCTCGAAGCTGAAAACCCGGCCAAAGAGATGGTTTTGATGGTCCAGAAAGAAGTGGGGCAGAGGATTTGCGCAAAACCGCCGGACATGAGCATCCTGGCGGTTTCGGTGCAGGTCTATGCTAAACCGGAAATCGTCGGTTACGTTTCCAAAAAATCTTTCTGGCCCTCTCCGAAAGTCGACTCCGCTATTATTAAAATCGTTCCTGCGGCTCCGTCAAAAAAACCCGCGATCGTGGGAAATCTTGATGGAGATTTATTTTTTAAAATTGTGAAAGCGGGGTTTTCCCAACCGAGGAAACAATTAATTAATAATCTGTCTAAAGAATTAGACCTTGAAAAAGAGAAAATTCAGAATTGGCTGTTAAAAAATAACGTTCGACCCACTCAAAGGGCGGAAACTTTATCTGTGGAAAATTGGATAAATCTGACAAAAAGTTTTAAAA
>Ga0315284_10003390_pt1 | contig 22627 bp, 21 predicted proteins | sample YL17G09_16_MG_FD_203696 | JGI IMG/M metagenome (GOLD analysis project Ga0315284, IMG submission 203696) | Sediment microbial communities from Yellowstone Lake, YNP, Wyoming, USA - YL17G09_16 | ecosystem: Environmental > Aquatic > Freshwater > Lake > Sediment | place: USA: Wyoming | collected... | reverse complement strand
ACTGATGAATAGGCGCCCGGTCCGGTGGTAGAGTAGGCAAGTGAGCCTCTCGCCTGCCTACTCAACCACCGGAATGGGCGCTAATATTGGGTGATATACTAAATCGGATCTGGAGCGCGGACTGGCAGTCCGCGCTCCATAGGTAACCGGTTATTTCCCCAGCGGCTCCAGGGCTTCCGCATTCTCGCAGACAATCGGCTCCAGGTTGGGCAGCGGGGCGGCCCAGCGGACCGCGTTGGTGATGACGGTCATCACGTTCTTATCGTAATAGGTGGGATGGGTCTCGTGGCCGGGCTGGAAGTAGAAGACGCGCCCGTTGCCGCGCGTCCAGCAGCACCCGCTGCGGAAGACTTCGCCGCCCTGGAACCAGCCGATCAGCACCAACTCGTCCGGGGCCGGGATGTCGAACAGCTCGCCATACATTTCCTCTTCCGGCAGCTCGAAGTAGCGGTTGATGCCGGCGACGATCGGGTGGCCGCGGTTGACGACCCACAGGCGCTCGTGCTCCTGCGCCTCGCGCCAGATCAGCGCGCAACTGGCACCCATCATGCGCCGGAAGATTTTGGAGAAATGGCCGGAGTGCAGCACGATCAGCCCCATGCCGTCCAGCACGCGCTGCTGCACGCGGTCCACGATCTCGTCGCGGACATCGGCGTGGGCCATATGGCCCCACCAGGTCAACACATCGGTATTCGCCAGCACCTCGAGCGTCAGTCCGTGCTCGGGTTCGTCCAGCGTCGCGGTGCGTGCGGTGATGCCGGGCTGGCTGTTCAAATAGCACGCAATGACTGTGTGAATGCCATCGGGATACACCTTGCGCACGGCCTCGTGCTGCTTTTCATGGCGGCCTTCGTTCCATACCGTCACGCGAATGGGATTGCTCACGAATTGCCTCCTCCTTCAGGGAAAATGTCATCGCAAATTACCGCTTGGTATTTCGCCCTGAAGTGAAAGCTCCCTGCCGATTGACGGCACGATTTAGTGGAAAAGCAGAGGGAGGGATATGCGTGCCCCGTTCCCTCACCTCGGACGGCCAGGATGGACGGCCCCCCAACCCCTCTCGGTGGGAGAGGGGCTGGGGGTGAGGGAGCGGACTTTGGGACAGGCTCTATATACGTGCGCGGCGCTGTTACCACAGGATAATGGCGCCAACCATCCCGCCGGTCCTGGTGTTGCTGGTGCCGGTATCTTCACAGGAACGAAGGATGTGGTATTCGACGATACCGCCGATGCTCAGGTTGTCGTTGATCTGACCGAGAAGGCATTGAAGGCGGACCATGGCGCTGCCGCTTAACTTGTCCGGACGGATCGTCGAAAATTCCTGCCCCGGCAGGGTGGAGATCTTACCGGATAGTTGAAATCGTTTGTAGACGATGTTCAACATGGCTTCCACCGAATTGGCCGGTCCGACCCGGTAGCCGCTGTCGTTTTCGGAGATCAACGGCTTGGGTTCCATATCGCTCCGATGGAACGGCAACAGCGGGAGCGGATTCCCCATCGCATCCGACTCGGCATTCGGATCGACGGAAATGGTGATGACCGGGTGCGAGTCACCCCTGGAGGAAATTGCCCCTTTCAGGTTCCACCGGCGAATCTGTTGCAGGGCATCCTTCGCCTGCGCGGGCAGGCCGGGGGACAGCTTCTCGATGACATCCGCGAAACTGGTCAACAACTGGCTGGCGACGGAGAGCAGTTGGGCCTTTTCGTCCGGTGAGAGGTTGCGCATGACCCGCATGGCCTGCTCGCGCAGCCGGCGCTGCTCCGAGTTATCCTTCGCAACCGGGGGTTCGGTGTAGGCGATGAACAGGCGCAGCGGCTCGATCAGCGCGAACGCGATATCGTAGCGCGTCATCAGGCGCTCGGCATCCCCGCCGAACAGGCTTGCGCGCGACGACGGGAGCATTCCGTATTTGTCCAGCGTGTGCAGATGCGCGCGGGAGCCGGCCGAGACCTTCTCGATCAAATCCGCGGCAGCCATGCCCCGCACCTGCAGGATGAACAGGAAAATCAGCGCCAGCCAGCCGAACCTTGTCATGTCACCCTAACAATACAAGAGACTTCGGTTAGTATCTTACCACAATTCCGGTCCGGGTAACAAGCCATTTTTCAGAAATTATAACCCAGGCGGTCATTATTTTTAAATTTGAGTAACTGTTCACACCGCGGTTCCTCCGGCAGGAAAACGCATGATGAACACGAACTGGAGGATTGACTTATCTCACGCACGGGAGGCTTTCATGCCCATTGTCGATATGCCGCTCGAAGAGCTGTATCAGTATGCGGGACGCAACCCCCGTCCGCCGGATTTCGATGCCTTCTGGGATCGCGCGCTCGCTGAGATGCACGCCATCGATCCGCGGGTCGAGTTGCGGCCGTTCCGATTGAACGCGCCGAACGCGGAATGTTTCGACCTCTACTTCACCGGCGTCGGCGGCGCGCGGATTCACGCGAAGTACCTGCGCCCGAGACGGGTGGATTGCCCCTGTCCCACCGTGGTGATCTTTCACGGCTACTCCGGCAATAGCGGCGACTGGTCGGACAAGCTGAGCTGGGTCGGCCAGGGGTTCTGCGTGGCGGCGCTGGATTGCCGCGGCCAGGGCGGCAGCTCGGAAGATGCCGGCGGAGTGAAAGGCAACACGCTGCACGGACATATCGTCCGCGGGCTGGACGATGCGCCGGAGAAGCTGCTGTTCCGCCAGATCTTCCTCGATACGGCACAACTGGCCGGCCTGGTGATGGGCTTCCCGGAGGTAGATGGGACGCGCGTGGCGGCTATCGGCGGCTCGCAGGGTGGCGGGCTCACGCTGGCCTGCGCATCGCTGGAGCCGCGCATCGCCCGGGCCGCGCCGATCTTCCCCTTCCTTTGCGATTACCTGCGCGTGTGGGAGATGGACCTGGCGGTGGCGGCGTATGATGAGCTGCGCACCTTTTTCCGCCTCTTCGACCCCCGGCACGAGCGCGAGCAGGAGATATTCACGCGGCTGGGGTACATCGACGCGCAGTTCCTGGCCAAACGCATCCGCGCGGAAGTGCTGATGGGCGTGGGCCTGATGGATACCATCTGCCCACCCTCCACGCAATTCGCCGCCTACAACAAGATCACATCGCCGAAGCGGCTGACGATCTACCCGGATTTCGGCCATGAGGGTTTGCCCGGGTTCGCCGACCTGACCTACGACTTCGTCGCCGGATTGCTGGAGGCGCCGGTCTAAACGGCCGGGGACAGACCCCAAATCCAGCGCCCGTTTAGAAAAGAACAAAGCCCGTTCGGGGATCTGTCCCCACGGACAGGAAAGCTTGCCTGTACGTGGGGACTGACCCTCGACCGGGTGGAGGATTGGTCACGGGTTGAGAAGCGGGGTCAGTCCCCGACACGTCTGCGATCCCAGGAAGTTTATCGCTCCCAGTAATTCGGCTTGCCGCTGGGCGTGCGTAGGATATAGGCGCGCCCGTCGATGAGCAGGTTGCCGGCGACGATGTATTTCTTGCCGTCGGCAGCGAGTTCCCAGCCGTAAACCTTCGTGCGGATGCCTGCCGCCAATGGAACGTGAGTCTGCTGGAGGTAGAACAGCGGGGCGGTGCGCACCGTGATGTCGGTCTTGCCGGCGTGCAGCGTGAAAGTGACTACTTCCTTGCGCGCCGACGGCAACACGATGCCGGTCACCGTGCCATTGAGAGGAGGATCGATGCGCTTTGCGTTTGGACCGATGGAGCACAACGGGCAGTAGGCCGGCGTTTCCAACGCCAGGTTGCGCTGCCTGACCGCATAGCTGAATCCGCCAAACAGCACGGCGAGCACGACGACCAGCACAAGGGATTTTAACCTGGTCTTCCCCATCGATCCCCCGTTTACTTCGGCTCGGTGGGGAAAGTCTTGCCCTGCCGCCGTTTCTGTTCGAGCCAGACGTTGCGGTAGTCTTCCATTTCCTTTTTACTCATCTGCCCCCGCTGCAGCGTCACGCCGTTCGGTCCCTGCACCTTTTTCGGCGCTGAAGACTTTCCGCACCCGGTCACCAGCAGCAGCGACAGCAGGCAGAGCAGAGCGAACACACCGCGGTATGACCACATAAAGCGCCTCCGCACATATTATCCAGACCATTGTAACACGATTGAGCCGATTTGCGGAGCATGCGTCACCATCAGCTCGCTTCACGCAACCGGATATACAGCACGGCGTAACTCTCGCCTTCGTGAAAGATGAGGATGCTCAGCACATTCTCATTGGTGGGATATTTCTCCAGCACATGCCCATAGAGCGTGAAGGGATGCGCCCCCGGTGAGAGGAACTGGTGGTAGCCGGTCATCCGACCTGACGTCGCCAGCACCATCGCCTCCAGCACGGGCTCGTGCAGCAGATACTCGCCGCACACCAGATAGTTATCGTCAGACGCGATCTCGGGCGCCGTGCCGAACACCTCCGTCACGCGAACCAGCAGCGCCCGCGCGAACTCCGGCGGCAGATTGCCCGGTTCGACGGTATAGTGCAGCGCCGGCAGTTGCATTTGTTCGAGCACGGATAGCTTCAAATCTTCTTCCACCATCATCTCCTTCAGGCAGCCGGAAATGCCATGCACCGACCAGATCATAACACGACTGGCTTATTTCGCCCAGATTCTCGGTTTGCGGATGCGCCTTGCCGCCGCTTTCGCATGCAAACGTATACGGTTGTTCGGATCATTCGCGCCCAGTTCATCGAGCAGTCGCAGCATCTCCTCATCGGCAAGCGCGCGGGCTTTTTCGCCACCCTCGCCGAGGAAGATGAAGCTGCTCACGGCTTCGCGTATCTTCGCCGATGGGTCGCGCAATGCCTCCTTCAACACCTCGATGCCCTGGCGGCCCAGTGCAGTGAGCACTTCCGCTGCACAGGCGTGACCGGCCAGCAGATGGTGACGCATCATCTCCAGCATCTCGGGCGTGGCCAGCCGCGCAAGCGCCCGTGCCAGGTCCGAATTGTTCGGATCATGCTCGAAAGCCTCGAGCAGTTCGGGCACGTCCTCCCTTGCTGCCACCTGCGCCAGCGCCGCGCCGTAAATGCGCAGAAGGGCAACCCGCGTGGTATCCCACTTCGGGATCATGCGCTTTTCGGCATATTGCCGCGATGGCATCGACCGGTATTTTTCTTCCATGCGGGCCATCATCTGCTTGATCAACGTCAGGTTCTCCCGCGTCACCAGCCTGGTTATAACTCCTTCGGAAGCGAGGATGCCCGGCAGATAGAAGGGACCCTCCTCCATTGCACGGAGGATGGCGGGCAGCGCCCGCGGATCGCCGATTTTGCCCAGGGCAAGCAGGATCGGGATATCGTTATGGATGTTTGATGATTCCTCCATGGACTTCATCAGCGCCGGGACAGCCCGACTGCTTTTCAACTCTCCGAGCGCTAGGGCCGTTGCCTGCCGCACGCCGGGAGCCGGATCGTCCAACAACGGCAGCAGCGCAGTCACCGCCCGTTTATCGCCAAGCCCCGCCAGCGCCTTCACCGCGCGGCTGCGCACCTTCGAGGAGGCGTCCTGCAGCGAAGCGCTCAGCCGCTGCATCAATTCAACGCGCGCCCGCTTTTCCCCTGCGGCCTCTTCCAGGTCGCGACGCAGCCGGCGCGGCTCCAGGTCGGGCGTCGGATTGCCTACCTTCTCCAGTTGCTTGATCGCAGATTTCGCCGCATCGACAACCTCCTGCGGATTGCTCGGATCGTCAATCGCCCGCTGCAAGGCCAGGATGGCCGCCGGATCCTGTTGGGAAACCAGACCGCCCACGGCTGCCAGGCGCACTTCCCTGCTCGGATGCTGTAGCAAGTCGATCAGCGCGTCGCGCACCTCCGGCGTGCGGTACCGTCTGGCCAGCCTGGCGGCATGCCGGATATTGACGGCGATCTCCCAATCAGTCAGACGGTGCGTGACGCCGGGGATCTCGCCGTGCAGCATGCCGAGGATTTTCGCGTAGTGATCTTCCGTCAATCCCCGGTGCAGGTCTCCCGCCGCCCGTGCCCGCTCATCCGGCCGTTCGCTCTGCAATTCTTCCAGCTTTTCCATCACCCGGCGGGTGAAGGCACTCTTTTTCCCTTCCGTCATGTTCCCCATCTCCCTTCGGAGGACAGCCTTCGCGCGACTGAGGCGTGCCTTCACCGCGGGCACGGTGGTACCCAGGATTTCCGCAATTTCGGCATAACTACAGCCGGCCTGGAAGAAGAGGAGCACGCACCTTCGGGTTTCCTCCGGCAGCAGCGCGAGGGACAACTCCGGCAATGCGGGCTCCCATGCCCCTTCCTCACCGATGGCGTCATCGGCCACCTCGCGCCGCGCCGGACTGCGCAGAAATTCGTTGCACAGGTTCGCGGCGATCTTGCGCAGCCACGACACGAAGCGCGTCGGATCCGCGAGCTGATCGAGTTTCAAGTAGGCGCGGATGAAAGCCTCCTGCGCCAGGTCCTCCGCGTGCTGCCAATCGCCTACGCGGTGGTAACACTGCCGCTGAATCATGCCGCGCAGCCGTTCGACCAGCTCGCCGAAGGCATCCAGGTCCTCCCGGGCATGCTGCACCAATTCCGTCTCACTAAGGCTGTCTGTTTTCATATCCATGGAGAGAGATGGGGAAGACGAGTGAAAAAGACCGCGATAGAAAAAATCAGACAAGATTGAGCACGTCGTGCAGCGAATCCAGCACCCGGTTGCCGTTCGCGCTCAACCGGGCGCGTGAGTAGTGGCCGCAGGGGATGAGGACGCAGGCAATGCCCATGGCTTCGGCCACTTCGGCATCGTGCAGCGAATCGCCGATGAGCACCGCCTCGCCAGGCAAGTCGATCTCGGTAAGAAACCGCCGGCCGAGGTCGAGCTTGCCGGCGGAGTAGTAATCGTTCAGCCCGAGCAGTCTGGTAAAGAACCCCTGCAAGCCCATGAAGGCCACCATCTCATCCAGCCGCGACTGCTCGTAGGCGGAGAGGATGGACTGCCGGCATCCGCGCGTCGCCAGCGCGTCCAGCACCTGCCGTGCGCCGGGCTGCAGGCGGCACTCGAACCGCCGCCGGTCATACTGCTCCATGAATTCCGCGGCCAGTTGCTCGAAGGGAACCCGCGCAAAGTCAAAGCCGACCGCGCGGTAATAGTCCTTCACCGGGAAGGTGAATTGCTCTTCATACGAGATGCTGTCCACCGTGGGCATCCCCCGCCGCGCCAGCAGGTCGTTGATGATCTCCACGCACAGCCAGGCGTCGTCAAAGAGGGTGCCGTTCCAGTCCCAGATGATGTGTCGATATAGCGCGGGCATTTCGCCATTCATCATAACGTGATTACACGGCACTCGTCTACCGTTCCCCCACCCTCCGGCGTGTGGGTGATGTCGCCGATGAGCACGACAACATCCGCCGCGGCAAGCTCATCCGCCATCCGCTCCAGCATCCCGGTGTTGCCGTGGATATCCGCCAATCCGACAATGCGCATCCCTGGTCACCTCTCTTCGTTCAAAAACTTTCTGTCGTATCGCTGATTCGCACATTGTCGCAGATCAGATACTCGGGCACGGACACCGCTTGCGGGGAGCGCCTTTCATACGTGGTCGATACGTCGAGAAACACTGGAAGCGACGAGATGGCGAGGGTATTGGACAGAATGGTGACGACGGAATCGGTGATGCGTACCGAGAAAATCGGCGCAACAGGCCGCCCATCCACGATGCGCAGGGCATTGAACCGGGACGCTCCCGTCATCAATCCTTTGCTCGGTTCAGGCATATTGACGTAATGCAGGAAGGGGATATACAGTCCGTCGCCGGTCAGCGAGAATGCGGCATCGAGGCCGGCAGGGGCATCTCCGGTAGACAGCACCAGGTCTATGGCGCCGTCATGTCCGGTCGGTGTCTTCCCATACTTTGCCGCCGTCCGGGTATCGTAGATGAGCCCACGAAACATGCCCCCCCCGACCAGTGGGAAGGCCCGCCGGCGTCGCATGCCATTGAAGTCGAACGGCATGCCATAGACACCCGGGTGGCCGGGATCATCCGTGATACTGATGAGCGGAGAAAAGAGCTGCTCGCCGAATGGTTTGCCGGACGTATACGCCTGCTTTTCCTCATACATGCGACCGACGAATCCGCCCCATAACGTCATCATCAACAACTCACCGATGGCTTGCGGGCCGAAAATGACCCGCGTATTGCCCAATGGGGGCGCGTAACCCGGTTGAGATTCATAGATCGGCAGCAGGCGCTCCAGCTCCATGATGGCATTATCCGCGGAGAACTCGGCTTTGCCTTTCCCGCTTTGCTCGTTATAAATTTCCCACTTGTGCTGCTGTTCCTGGATGGTGAGCACCAGCTTGCCGTCGGTGAGCCGGCGATAGGCCTCCCGGTCATTTGCGGTCGTCGTGTAGTAGAACTCGGTGGAACCGCTTGACCAGGAGCCGGAAAAATCATACGCCCCCTTCGGTTTGATAGCCTCGATGACTTTCGCGCATACCTCGATTTTCTCTTCAGGCGGGAGCGCTTCCAGCGCCGGATCGAAACCGTGGGAATCATCGACGTCTTCCTCGACCAGGCCGAAAATCGGTTCATATTCATTCTCCGGACTGGCAGCGCAAAATTCCATCGCCCGGTTCAGCGCATCACGTAATTGCTCTGCTGATGTAAGATCGCTGTTGACATGATACGAGCCAACGCGCCGCCCATCCTGCACCTTCACATCGAACCGAGTGAGCTCCTCCGACGTCGAGAGCGCGACCGCTGAGTTGCCGAGTCGAATGAGGCTCGATCGCTCGCGGTGAAGAGACAACTCGGCCTGGATGCCTTCACGGCGGGCATAATCGCGCGTTGTGCACAGCAATTCACGAAGTCGTGGCGCCAGCATGGTTATCTCATTTCTCCCGTCTCGACGTTGTGGAAACGCATCACCGGGACGCCGTGGGCCACCTGGATGGCCTGGTTCGGCTCGCCTTTTCCGCAGTCCGATGTCTGCTCCACTCTCCAGGTGCGCTCGTCACCCACCATATCCAATGCGTGCCAGAACTCCAGTGTGTGGCCTTGATAGCTGGGATTCTTCAGCACCCGCGCGCGGGCGCCGTCCTTCACCTCCCAGGCAAGCTCGCACGCGAAGTGGAAATGCTCGCGGTTCGGTCCGATGGACCAGGAGGAGTATTTATCGAGAATAATCCCGTCTTCCGTGGACGCGATGATATCCTCCAGCGTGCCGTCCTCCCCGGGGTCGATGTTGACGTTCGTCATGCGATCGATCGGCGATCGGTAGAATGCGCACGCTCGCGCGGCATTGCCGGCTTCCGTCACCACCGTGCGGCCGGCCGCGGCGTTCACTTCCGCCAGATCCGCGCGGGAGGACAGCACATTCACCAGCAGTCCCTTCTCGATGAGCGGGATATCCTGCTGCGGCGATCCCTCATCGTCATAGCCGAAGGTACCGGCGGAATTGGGAATGACCCCCGCCCGGCAATTCAGCTTTTCGGAGCCATACTGCAGCGTCCCGATCATCCATGGCTTCACATGCGACGCGCCCATGTAGGAGCGCTCGTAGCCGAGAATGCGGTCCAGCTCCAGCGCATGCCCGATCGTCTCATGCGCCTGAATCCACCCCTGGGCGGGCAGCAGAATCACGCTCCGGCGCCCGGGAGTCAGCGCTTCGGCGGCGGCGAGGATGTCGGCGAGCTCGCTCTTCAGCCGTTCAGCATGGTTCCCGAACTCATCGCCGTCCGCCAGCCACTCGAAGCCGCGCGTGCCTTGCCCGTTGCCGCTCAATTCATGACTCCGCCGCTGTGCGCACCCCTCCGCATCGGTCGCCATCACCCGCAGGTATCCGAACGGATGGATGTGCAGGCGGTCGATCTCCGTGCCCTCGCTGTTCCAATAAAAGACACGGCAACGCTGGGTATGGATGTAGACGAATCGATGCTCGACGTGCGGCGCCTGCAGCTCCGCATCGAGGCATTGCATCAACGCCAGCTTGTCGCGCAACGGCACTCCGAACGGATCACGCACCACCGACGGGCGGTAACTGCCGGTAACCGGTCGAGCGGCGCCCATGTCTCGTGGACACCCCGGGAGCATCGCCGCCGCCCGCCCATTGGCGAGCGCCCGGTCAAAGCAGGCCGGGATGGCATCCAGGTTCGCCGTCGCGGCAAACCCCCATGCCCCGTGATACAGCACCCGCACGCCGATCCCCCGCTCCCATTCGGCGCCGTTACCTTCCAGGTTGCCGTCATACAACAGCAGAAACTCACTGGAGCTCTCATCGAAATATCGGGCATCAGCGAACGAGCAGCCGGCATCCACCATCCGCCGCAGTTCAGCGTTCACCCTCCCGGCAATCTCCGCACATTGGCTGGCCATTCCGTCCTCCTTATCTGATGGATGGATGAATGGATGGAAGGTGCGCCGGTCCGGTGGTTGAGTAGGCAAGTAAGCCTTTCGGTTCTTTCCGAAACTCGCGTGCCGTATCGAAACGGTACTCCGTTCGTTAAACCACCTCACCGATAGCGCCCGTTCCCGCAAGGTTCTCCTGTTAGCGCGGTGGTTTCGATACGGCAAGTAAGCTGCGAAAAGAGGCGAGAACGCTTACTTGCCTACTCAACCACCGGACCGGGAACCCAACCATCCCCTCATCCACTCATCCAACGTTTACGCCGGTACCACCCGCTGCACCTCTTCCAGCGTGGTGACGCCTTCGAGCGCCCGGCGCACGCCTTCCGCGAAGGCGGTCAGCATGCCATTCGCAATGGCCAGCTTGCGCAGCTCCTCCGGGCCGGCGCCGGCGTTGAATGCCGCCCGCGTCTCCGGCGTGAACTCGAAGAACTCGTGCAAGGCGAAGCGGCCGCCCCCGCCTCTGTTGCCGCAGGCCGAGCACCCCTCCCCTTTTTTATAGAAATGGGCGCCTTGCGGAATGACGTATCCGCCAGCCGCCGCGGCGGCGCGCACGTCCTCCGGAATCGGCGTCTCTGCGGGTGCCCGGCATTGCGGGCAGAGCTTAAACAGTAACCGCTGGGTGACGATGCCGATCAGGTTGCCTGACAGCAGCGATCTCTTGATGCCTTGCTCCGCCAGCGTGTATAATGGTGTGATCGCATCGTGCTCATGCATGGTGGCCAGCACCAGGTGACCGGTCTCCGCGGCGTGCGCCGCCAGGTCAGAATACTCCTCATCGCCGCGCAGCTCACCGACAAAAATGATGTCGGGATCCTGCCGGAACAGCGCGCGCAATGCCTCGATGCGGGGAAAGCCCTGCACCTGCACCTGGATGACGCCGGGCATCTGGTATTCGATGGGCTCTTCCACCGTCATGATGTTGATGCCGGGGGAAATGCGTTCCTTCAGGCAGGCGACCGTCGTCGTCGTTTTCCCCGAGCCCGTCGGGCCGGTGACCAGCAGCAGGCCATGTCCCCGCCGCGCCCAGTCGGACAATCGGGTGCCATCGATGCCCAGCTCGGCAAGCGAGGGGATGCGACTGGGAATGGCGCGAACGGCCACCTTCTCTCCGTAGAGGGTGGGCACGATGGACACGCGCAACGACGCCTGCCGGCTGCCGAAGACAAAGCGCGCAGTGCCATCCTGCGGGCATGTCTCATCGCGGTTCAAGCTGGCAAGCTCTTTACAGTGCATGACCAGCGAGGTATGCAGGCGGACAGGCAGGCGCCGCACCTCGTGCAGCACGCCATCGAGGCGCAGGCGCAGCAGGGTGTATTCCGCCCCCGCGTCCCATACCGGCTCCAGGTGCAGGTCGCTTCCCCGCCGCGCGCACATCAGCCACACCATGCGCCGCACGAGCTGCGCGATCTTCCCCGCCTCGCCATCGAGGGTCGGATCGTCGCTCTCCTCCGTCGAAGTGCCGACACGCGACAATTCGCCGGCGAAGAATTCCAACTCCTCGTCGAGCACCCGCATGGGGATGTTGGCCAGCGCCTGCGCCGCCGGGTCGCGCTGCATGTAGGCCAACAGGTCCGCCTGGCGAAATCGCCATTGCTTGCCCGCCTTCATCCCGCGCAGCTTACCCTGGTCGAGCAATCGATACATCGTCGATTTGCTCACGCAGAGGAAATCCGCCGCCGCCGCCAGCGACATCAACTCTTCCTGTTCGAGTGTTTCCGTATTCATGGTGTCCTCCCGTCACTCTAGAGTATCACCGGTGATCCAACTTCACGATACTGCTAAGTCTTTTAATTGTCAACAGCTTTTATTGCTATCAATGCAATATGGTGACAATGATAGGCAGTGACAAGAATGTGCAGTTTACTGCTTCCGCCCGATATACAGGATATGCTCGGACATATCCACCACCGCCGTCTCTGTGCAGGTATCGAGCAGCAGCCCGAGCCAACGCTGCCAGCGGGGACCGCCTTCCTGGCAAAGACTGTTCGTCTCCCGGCGGAGGCCGGTGGACAGGCTCTGGCAGCCGGCCATCTCCAGCGTCTGCAGGCCGCACGATTCGGCCAACTCGCGCAATTCCGCCGCGCGGAAGAAGTGCCAGGGCATATCGCTTGGGCCGGGGCCGTCGCCGGTGGGCAGAAACGGCTCCAGGTGCGGACCATCCAGCTCGTATGGGCATTCGATCAATATGGTCCGCAGCACCGCTAGATATCCGATGCCGGTCAGCGCCACCGCTCCGCCCGGCCTGGTCACCCGGATCAGCTCACGCACGGCTTGCCGCCGATCCTCCACCTGCTGCAGATGCGACAGCGGCCCGCCCAGGCACAATGTCGCGTCGAAGTGCTCCGCCGGTAAAGGCAGGCTGCGGATATCGCCGACGAGCATATCCTGCAGGCAGTCGCGCACGGCTTCCGGCTCTTCGGCGAACTGCCCCCGGGCAAACTCGATGCAACCGGGCGCCAGGTCGAGCAGCACCATTCGGTACCCCTCGCGGCATAACGCGAGCGTATATCGCCCCGGCCCGCCGCCGGTGTCAAGGATAAGCCCCTGCGTCGGCAGGTATTTGCGGAGAAAATGCATGGTGATCCAGAATTCCAGCGTACGGTAGGTGTCGATCTCCAGCCGCCGCCACTCCCCCGCGGCTTCCTGCGAGTAAATTTCCGCAATCTGTGTCATCGTATAACCTCCTGCGGCGTCAGGTGCTGCATGTATGCCAGGTCCTCCCGCGCCACCCAACCGAGGTGCTCCCAAAATCGCCGTCCCGTCTCATGCGCGCGGAAGACGACGATGTTGCATTTCTCGATGCCTTGCACCGCCAGCGCGGCCAGGCAGCGTTCCACCAGCGCGCGTCCGATGCCACGCCCGCGGTATTCCGGCCACACGGCCAGGTGATACAGAAATCCACCGCCCGGCGCCAGGCAGGCGTGCACGTTGCGGAAAGCGGCGGTCAATTCCTCAAGCGTCATGATATGATTCAGGCTGTCGAAGGTAGACACCGCGGCGTGAAATTCGGGGATCAGCGTGAATCTGCGGGCATCTGACAGCAGGAACTCGGCCTCCGGCGCGTTCTCCCGCGCGAAGCGCAGCACCTCCTCCGAGCTGTCGATGCCCGTCACCCGATATCCCATATCCGTCAGCATCCGCGCGAGCTGCCCCGTCCCGCAGCACAGGTCCAGAATGCGCCCGCCCTCCGGCACCCCCGGCAGCAGGAACGCCTCGATCCAGACGCACGCGTACCGCGCGAACCACCCCCAGTGCCGGTTGTAAAACCAGGCAAACAGATCGTATGCCGTATACCGTTCCTGAACCGTCATCGCGACCTCCCAGAAAAAACAAAACCCCTCCCGGAAGTCCTCCGGGAGGGGTGGAAAGCAGATCGTGCCCGGATGCGACTTTACGTCTCCGTAGAGGCAAAAATCATATTCATACCGGTACGATGCATGCGCATAGTCATCACCTCGGCCTGATGGATTGCATCAGGTAGGGGTAGTTTACAGGTTGATTGCTGCGGTGTCAATATGATATTGACCGGAGCCTCTCGACCATGCTAGACTTCAGGAGGTGAGCCTCCTTAGCTCAGATGGCCAGAGCGGCTGACTTGTAATCAGCAGGTCGTCGGTTCGAATCCGACAGGAGGCTCCACGCTCCTCCATCACCCCGTCCATGCCTCTTGCCGGCAAGCAGGAATTCACCGCACCCACGGCAAACCATCCGGTAGATAGGTGAAATCTTCACATGTTGCCAGTCCTCGATGACGATCTGATCGCGGCCATGCGGCGTGGGGAACGCGCGGTGATTGCGGCGGCGCTTGCCGGCACCCCGATGCTGTATGCAGCCGTCGATGACGATGGGATGACCCTGTTGCACTGGGCGGTGGCTGCCGAGCAATCGGAGATGGTAGCCGAGTTGCTCGCTCACCCATCGGTGCCGCTGGACGCGCCGCAGCGGTCACATGGGCGCACGCCGCTCCATCTTGCCGCTATCAAAGGGCACCCCGCGCTCGTCAAGCTGCTGGTAGAGGCCGGCGCCAATGTCTTCGCCAACGATACACGGGGACTGCGTCCACTGGACGTGGCCGGCACCCCGGCCGCCATCGCGGCGCTGCGGACGCCGACGTTGTATCCCGCTGAGAGCCTCCGGCAGGCGATCCGGGTCGGGGCAGTCCTGCGCGTCCGCCGGCAACTGGCAGCATTGCCCGAGCTGTGTGTGACCGGGGACGACGAAGGATCGACAGCGCTGCACTGGGCCGTTGAGACGGACAACCTGTCCATGGTCGAAGCCGTGCTGGCCGCCGGAGCGCCGGTCATGCAGAAGGACCTGATGGGCCGGACAGCGTTGCATGAGGCTGCCCGGCGTGGGAATGCCATGCTCTGTCGCGCCTTGCTCGCTGTGGGAGCGCAGCCGAGCGCGCCGGACTACCAGGGGGTCACTCCGCTCCACATTGCCGCCGGCCACGGCGATGCCACCCGCCCGCTGGCTCCACTGCCGCCTGCCGGGCTCACCACCGAAGCGGCATCGCCCACTGCCCGCGCCGGGCAATGCGCCTTCGATTTCGACGCGCTCGATCCCTCTCCAATCGCTCTCAAGGCGCCGGCGATATCCACCGACATTCCCTCCCGCGACGATCTGGGCGTGGCAACCATGCTTCTCGATGCCGGCGCAAAGATTGACACTCCCATTCGCGGCGGCGTCACAATCCTGCACCTTGCCGCCGATCTCGGAGACGCAGGGATGGTCAGCCTGCTGTTGGCGCACGGCGCGACGCCTGACCCCGAACTCGCCCTCTGGCGCGCCACCCCGCTGCACCTGGCTGCCGCGCACGGGCATCTCCCCGTCATCGACCTGCTGCGCGCTGCCGGCGCTAATATCAACGCACGAGACGGGTATGGGCGTACCGCAGAGGATATCCTGAATCAATGGTAATACTTCATGCTCTTGCTCTAGATCGGACCGATCAGTCCGATCTAGAGCAAGAGCAAGAAAAACGCGGTCATTCACCTTATCTTTATGCCTATGCCGTTCAGGGGCCACTCCCCCTCACCCCCCAGCCAACAGGATGCCGATGACGAATCAGTCGTCGAACCTTTCCGGCGCCTCATCCGTATAGTCGGGCGTGTCTTCGCCGGTGCAGGGTCGCTCCGGATTGCCGCGGGTGGCTTCGTAGAGCAGCACGCCCGCGGCGACGGTCACGTTGAGGGAATGCGCGCCGCCATACATCGGGATTTTGACCAGCTCATCGCATTGCCGGCGAAGGTCCTCCGACATGCCGGTGCTTTCATTCCCCACGACAAGGACGCACGGCGGCGCGAGGCGCGCCTGCCAGAGCGGGGTCAATGCCGCCGCCGAGCTGCCGAAAATGCGGAAGCCCAGCTCCTTAAGGCGGAAGATCGCGGGGAGCAGCTCCGTCGTCTGTATGATCGGCACCCGGAAGATCGAGCCCGTCGTCGAGCGCACGCCGGCACGGGAGTAGGCGTCCGCGGAATCCCCGAAAATCGCGAGCCGCACCCCCCAGGCGTCGGCATTGCGGATCAGCACGCCGACGTTTCGCGGATCCTGAATACGCTCTCCCATCAGCACGATGGCGCGCTCTCCGCGCAGCGCCTCCAGATCGTCCAGGCCGTACGGTCTCGCCTGCACTGTGGCCAGCAGATCGATGGACGTCTCATACCCGAGCGCCAGAATCCGCGCGAATACGCCCCGCCGCACGCGGCTACACAGGATGCACTGCGACCGCAGCCGGGCGATGAGGGCCTGCGCCTCGGTGCTGTCGGCGGGCTCGCGAAAGAATACCTGCCGCAGCGGGGCGCCCGCGGCCAGCGCCTGCCGCAGCATGCCGCACCCTTCGATGGGATAGGTTTCATGCCACTTCCCGGCCAGCCGCGCCAGATCGGCCTTCGCCTGCGCGATCGCCGGATGCTTGATGCTGGAGATGACTTCGATATCGTTCATGCTCTGCTGTCCTTGCCGTTGCAATGCTGTGTTACGACGTTGTGACGGGTAATCCTTCAGCCGGTTGAGAGGAGATTCCTCACGACCGTTGAAACACCACGGCAAACGGATCCGCGACGGCCGGTTCGGGTCTTACTGGGGCGGATAATATCGCGAAGGGAACTATACGCATGGACTATATTCTCGGCGTGGATTCCGGCGACCCCATTGCCCGGGAGATCATCCGCCGGACCGCACGCGGTGACGTTCGATGCGCAGGCCGAGCCGATCGCGCGGGTGGCGCCCGGCGAAGTCATCACCGTGCGGACGCTCGACTGGTGTTTCGGGAAGGTCACCGCCGATCCTGGAACGCGCGGTGCAATCGGCCTGCGACAACATGATGGACTGGCTGTGCCGCGAACACGGCTTGAGTATGGATCAGGCCGTCCTGCTCATCGGCGCCCGCGGCGAATGCCGGATCAGCCAGTGCGTGAATGCGACGGGGCCGACAGCAAAGGTTATGCTCACGTCCGAGGGACTGACCCCGCATCTCCACTCCTGACCAATCCTCCGCCCGGCAGAGGGTCGGCCCCCCTGGATCATCAAGCTTCCCGATCCGCACCGGTCAATGACGCCACCGCCTGCTGCAGCTCGCGCAGGCTGAAGGGTTTGCGCAGCACCCCGTCAGCCAGTCGGTTCCGATTCTCTTCCTGCTCGCTCAACAGGCTGCGCACGGTTACGAACAATACGGGAATATGATTGAGTCGGGCGTCGGCTTTGATGCATTCGCAAACGCGCCAGCCGTCCATGCCCTCCATCATGATGTCGAGGAGCACCAGGTCCACCGGGATCGTGGCGAGGATTTCCAGGCCCTGCTCACCGCCGGCGGCGCGCAGCACTTCATAGTCGGCGCTCTCCAGCACCTGGACGATTAATTCACGTATATCTTCTTCATTATCGATAATAAGCACGCGCTTTGGCATTGCGCCCCTTTCCACCTCGATCCGACGGCCCATCATTCGCCTGCAATGGCAGCTCGATGGTAATTGTGCTCCCCTGATTGAGACCCGGACTCGCCGCGGTCACCCGCCCGTCATGCAGCTCGACGATGCCACGCACGATGGCCAGACCCAATCCCAATCCGCCGGCGGCCTCATCCCGGTCCACCTGGCGGAAGGGGGTGAAGATGATGGGCAGCGCCTCCGGCGCGATGCCGCGCCCGGTATCCTGCACGATCAACATCGCCCGTTCGCCTTCACTACAACAGGAAATGGACACCGTGCCGCCCACGGGGGTGAACTTCAGGCCATTGGAGAGCAGATAATCGATGCACAGCGCGATGCGTCCGGGATCGACATGGAGAGGCAGCGCGTCCTGCGCCGGATTGAGCACGATCGCGACCCCTGTCTTCTCGGCGGCTTCCGTGGCGCGCGCCACCGCTGCACGCGCCAACCGGCAGAGATCGGTCGATTCAAGCACCATATCCATCCGCTGGTGTTGAAGGCGCGACATATTCAGCAGCTCGTCGATGAGCCGCTGCTGTCGGCGCGCATTCCGGTAAACTACGGTCATTGCCTGCTGCAATTGCTCGGTCGAGTTCTGGCCGAGAGCAAACTCCGCCCATCCCAGGATGCTGGTGAGCGGCGTCTTCAGCTCGTGGGACAGCACCGCCAGAAACTCGTCCTTCGCCCGGTCGAGCTCCTTATACGCCGTGACATCGTGCGCCACGACGACGCCGGCAACGAGCCGCCCTTCCCGATCATGCACCGGCGCCGCGCTGACCAGAATTACCGCCTGCATGCCATCGCCGGTGTGCAGGTAGATCTCTTCGTCGATAATCGTCTCGCCGTTGGCAACCACCCGCATGATCGGCCGTTCCTCCGGTTGATATGGCCTGCCATCCTGATGAAAGGCCTGGCAGCGGCAAAACTGTTTGGCTTCGGTGGAGAGGTGAACCGGATAACGGTAGATTTGCTCCATGCGAGCATTGGCGCGGATCACGCGGCCCGACGGCACTTCCGCGATGACGACGCCGACCGGCAGTTGATCGAGCACTGCCGTCAATAACGCCCGCTCGCGCTCCAGCTCGGTTTCCATCCCTTTTCGCTCTGTGATATCGCGATTGCTGCCCCGCCGTCCCAGGAAGACGCCATCGGCGTTATATACCGGTTGGCACGCGTGGTTGATCCAGCGGATCCCGCCATCCCGGTGGATGATGCGGAAGTCGAGCGTATAGGTCTCGTCGGATTGCATCTCTATCAGGAAATGATGCCGAATCCTTCGACGTTCGGCCGGATGGATGATGCGTTCGAGCAGCGCGGGATTGGCGAAGAAGTCTTCCGCCGGATAACCGGTGATGCGCTCGCATGATGGCGAGATATACAGGAGTGTGCCGTCCGGCCCGCGCCAATATTCCAGATCGTAGGTGAAATCGGCTACCGTCCGGTAGCGTTCTTCACTGTCGGCAAGATGGGCTGCATAGCTTTCGCGCGTTTGCCGTTCCTCGGTGATATCGGCGAGATAGACCGTCAAACCATCCGCCGACGGATACAAGCACACCCGCGCCCAGATTCCCAACGGCTCACAGTATGTCTCGTATTCCATCCGCTCGCTGGTGGCCATGGCCTGGTGGTAGTAACGAAAACAGTCGGTCTCGACCTTTTCGGGAAAGAGTATCCAGATGTTGTGGCCGATCAACTCGTCGGCTGTTTTATGAAAGATGCGCGTGGCGGCGGGATTGACGTAGGTGAAGCGCCAACTCGTATCGATGGCGAATACGGCATCCGTAATCCGTTCGAGGATAGCCTCGAACGGATTGGTGAGGGCAACCGTCAATGCCGGCAAATAAACGTCCACCCGTGCTGCTTTCCCTGGGGGTATTCTGGGATAATGCCGCGGGTAATCCGCATTACCCGCGGGCCGCAGCCAGTATACCTGATGGACAGGAAAGCGTTTGGTCGATTTTTCGGACAAATACGCGATTATTTCTCTTGACACAAGCTCCGGCTTATCGCCGGTTTCGCTCCGTAACCTCATATTTATACTCAGGCCGGACGCTCGAGTTATCGATTCAGCGCCGACTCCGCTCTGTTACCTCCCGCACGATTGCCGCGGCCAGCTCGCAGTGCTCGGGCTGATACTTGGCACAGAAAGTCGCCCAGCGGATGAAGGTTTCCAGGAAGTCGCGGGCGGCCGGGCAGTTGTCCGCGCTGTAACGGTATTCCCGTGAAGCAGGCGGCATGGCATACGGGTAGATTTTATTGCGGGCGCGCTCGTCCAGAAAGGTGACGGCGGCGGGCATCAGGTAATAGCGCGATGTGCCCACGCCGGGGATGCCGGCTTCCGCCAGTTGCCCGGCGAATTCGTCCACCGTGCAGCGGAAGGCCGCGGGATCGACGCTCAACCCCACCATCCAGCAGGAATACACGTTCTGATACGCGGGGATGGGCAGCGGCGTGATGCCTGGAATGTCCGCCAGCAACCCGGTCAGGCAGCGCGCCATTTTATCGATGTGGGCGACCTGGCCGCGGATAATCTCCAGTTGCCCCAGCGTGATGGCCGCTGTGCAGTTGGGCATGCGGTAGGCGTAGCCGGGGACGACGTGCTTGCGCCCGAAACCCGGCTCCATCATCGCCCCGCGGCTCTGCGCGATGAAGCGCACCCGCTCGGCCAGCGCGTCGTCATTCGTCACCAGGCAACCGCCCACGTCTGAGCCCAACGTCTTCTCCGAGTCGAAGGAGAAGCCCGCCGCGACACCCAGCGTGCCGGCATACCGGCCCTTATATTCGCTGAAGATCGCCTGGCAGGCATCCTCGTAGACGATCAGCCCGTGCTTCGCCGCCAGCGTGTTGATCGGGTCCATGTCGCAGAGCAGGCCGGTCTTATGTACGACCAGGATGGCGCGGGTCCGCTCGGTGATGCACGGTTCAACCGTCTCCGCGCTGACGTTTACCGTGCCGGGCGCGGTGTCGGCGAACACCGGGATGAAGCGCTCGTTGATCAAACCCTGCACCGTGCCGTAATCGGTGACCGGGCTGACGATGATCTCATCGCCCGGCGCGAAGCCGAACGCCGCCGCCAGCGACGCCAGCGCCGGCGTGCAGCCCGGGGTGGCGATGCAGTGCTTGACGCCCAGCTCCTTCGCGAAGGCCTGCTCGAAACGGCCCATCATATCCACCGTCAATCCGCTGTCCACCACCTCCCGCAGGTACTGCATGCAGTTCGGCCCCATCTCCCGCGGGAAGGGGTTGGGCAGGGAGCCGGCCATATCACGATACGCCGCCGCGCCGAATTTCGCGCGCTCGATCTTCTCGGTCATCATTCACCTCACTTAATAGGCAAGCCCGTTTGTAGTGAGCCACGCAGCGGAGCGGAGTGGCGTCTTTATACGAAACCGGGTGGAACAACGGACGCCACTCCGCTCCGCTGCGTGGCTCACTACAAACGGCGGATGCTAACTCCGAACACGGATATCCAGTAGATATGCCACCACCTCGTTCGGCTCCGCCAGCCACACATCGTCACCGCCGACGCGCCGCACGGTGGCAAAGCGCTCCTCCAGTTGCTCGGCGGTGCAGTCCTTCGCCGGGTGGATGGGCTTGCCGGGCGTCGGGCAGTGGCAGTAATCGATGATCCACCCGCCTCGGTCGATCGCCTGATGGATGCGCTTGTAGGGGTCGAAGACCGAATAGAACGGTGGCGGATACTCGGTGTGCAGCGGGCAGCGGCACAGGCGGAGCAGGTCCACGTCCGGCGGATTCACCTCATCATAGATCGTCAGGATGGCGTGGTAGCCGGCCCGTTTCACCACCTTCAGCGCGGCGGGGTAGCTCTCGTTGTTGCCCGGCACGCAAAACATCGTCACCGGCATGCCCAGTGCCCCCTCCAGCACCGTCCGGCTCTGCACCACTTCGTATTCCGCGACCTTATCGGAAATGAAGGCATGCGTCATGCTGTGGCAGGAGACCCCCCACCCTTCCGCGGCCAGCCCGTGAATCTGCTCGCGCGAAAGGATCATCATCCCATCGTAGCTGCTGCCCGGCACGTCGCGCGGCACGCCGATCTGGCTCGCCACCAGCGCCACGTGCCCCGGCACGCCGTATTTGCGATGAATCGGCCTCGCGTATTTCAGCAGGTCGGCGCACCCCTCGTCATAGGTAATCGAATAGACCCAGCGTTTGCCGTTTTTCCAGAGCATCGATTATTCCCTCCATCGCGCCAAGCTTGCTTTCCCCCTCGCCTGTAGCCGCAGGTGTTTATCCCTGCGGCGGAACCAGCCCTCGCCGCAGGGATAAACACCTGCGGCTACAGGCTTATGACTCCATCCGCACCCACCCCACCTGCGTCACCATGTGCTCCAATGCCGCGTTGGCCAGCGCCACCTGGGTGGCAAAGCGGGGGGTGGTGCTGCCCGGGTAGGTGGCCAGCGTGGCGTCGCCCACCAGGAAGACGTTGAAGTCCTGCTCGATATTCCGGTAGCCACAGGTGGTGCTGATCACGCACATGTCGGTGCAGTAGCCGGTCAGCAGCACGTGCCGCACGCCGCGGGACTTCAGGTAGTCGCGCACCTTGGGATAGCCTTCCGCGTCGTAAAACATGCGGTCCCCCGGTCTATAGTCAATGCCGCGGGAGAGCGGCATGGGCAACTGCCAGAACCCCGCCCGGTTGTAGCGATCGCTCGCTTCGGTGGACGGCGTTTGCTCGAAATAGCTGCGCACCGGCGCCCGATCGTCCAGCTCCAACTCATCGACCAGCGATTGCCCGGTGAACGACCACTGCCCCAGCATCTCCGCCAACTCGTGCTCGCCCGCCGGGATGTCCAGCTCCTCCGGCTCGGTCAGCGCGGAGGCGTACAGCTTTTTACGGATATGGTCCTCAGTGTTGATCAGCGAGTAGCCGACCATGTTCACCCGCGGGCGCATGCGCTTGAGGAAGGGGTCGATCACCTCGCGCATGTGCGCCAGGCCCACGGCGTTCTTCTCCACCGTGCAGAAGAATCCGCATCCCGCCGGCTCCGGCGTGCGCAGGCCGTGGCCGTCGTCGATGCCCCAGGGGTGCACTACGATCACCGCCGTCGCCGCCGGATCCAGCCGGTTCTCGAATTCCACGATGCCGCGTGGGTTGTACCAGTAGCGCCAGGAGCGCACCTGCAACGGACCGCCGTCATCCACCAGCGGCGGGGCGAGAAAGCGGTGCTCCGCCGGCAGCGGCTCGACGTACCGCGGGTAATCGGCAAAGATCGGCAGCCCATCAATTACTGGAATAAGCGCATTTGTATACTGCATGATCGTTACCTTCATTCCTGGGATCGCAGGCGTCCCGCGCCTGCCTTTAACGGTAGGCTTAC
>Ga0315284_10003388_pt1 | contig 22630 bp, 20 predicted proteins | sample YL17G09_16_MG_FD_203696 | JGI IMG/M metagenome (GOLD analysis project Ga0315284, IMG submission 203696) | Sediment microbial communities from Yellowstone Lake, YNP, Wyoming, USA - YL17G09_16 | ecosystem: Environmental > Aquatic > Freshwater > Lake > Sediment | place: USA: Wyoming | collected... | reverse complement strand
TCACGCAGAGCCAGAGGGAGAGCCTCCTGTCGGTGGCGGCGCTGACGGTCAAGTTCGGCCTGATGGATTTCCGCAAATACCTGGGCAGTGATCTGGCTGACCGCGTGGTGGCGCAGGAAGGCAAGGTGGCCTTCGACTCGCTGATGAAAGAACCGGCCCTGGGCGGCGCGGCCCTCCAGCAGAAACGTAAACTCCAGAGCGCCATCAGCCTGACCGACGAGGAACTCTCACGAGCCGAGAACAAGGTCGAGTGGACCCGGACCCTGAAGGAAAAGGGCTACGTCACCGGCAGCGAACTCCAGGCCGACGAACTGGCTTGGAAACGCAACCAGGTCCTCCTGGACGAGGCCAAGACGGCCCTGGACCTCTTCCAGGTGTACGAGTTCCCGAAGGCCGCCGAGAAGGCCTACACCGACTGGCTTGAGGCCAAACGTGAGTACGATCGCGTCGACGCCCGCACCGCCAGCGAACTGGCGAGCGCCGGCGCCACCCGCGACAACAACAAGGACGCCCTCGCCCTGGAAGAGACGCGCCTCCAGAAAATTCAGGACCAGTTGGCCAAGTGCACCATCACCGCCCCGCAGCCGGGCATGGTGGTGTACGACACGACCGGCGGGCGGTCTGACCGCGTCATCGCCATCGAGCCGGGCGCGACCGTCCGCCACCAGCAGAACCTCATCAAGCTGCCCGACATGTCGGAGATGGTCGTCAAGGTCAAGTTGCACGAGTCGGTCGTCAAGCAGGCCGTCGGCGAGGCCCCCGCCTACATCACCATCGACGCCCTCCCGAAAGATCGCCTGACCGGCAAGGTCACCAAGATCGCCGTCATGCCCGACCGCAGCCAGTGGTGGCTGAACCCCGGCCTGAAGACCTACGTCACGGAGATCACGCTCGACCAGACGCCCGAAGGCCTCAAGCCCGGCATGAGCGCCCAGGTGGAAGTTTTGGTCGACACGCGCAACGACGTCCTCCAGGTGCCCGTGTCGGCGGTGTTTGTGGACCAGGGATTCCAGGTCATCTACGTCAAAACGCCGACGGGCGTCGAGACCCGCCGCATCGAGGTCGGCCTCTCGAACGACCGCATGGTCGAGATAGTTAAGGGCCTTACGGAGGGCGAAGAGGTGTACCTCTTCAAGCCCACTGGCGCCGAGGAACTGAAGGTCACGGAAGAGGAGAAGAAGGCCAACCAGGAGGCCGACTGGAAGAAGGCCGCCGAGAACGCGGCGCGCATAAAGCCGGCCGCCCTGGAACCGCCCGATGGGCCGCCCGGCAACGGCAAAGGCCAGCCCGGCGGCAAAGGCGGCAAGCCGCCCGCTGACAGCGACCGTTCCCGATCCGGCGGCGACCGCTCCGGCCGCACACCCAGGGCCGAGAAGCCCGCGGCCTCCCCTGCCGCACCTACCGCCGCTGCGCCCGCCGCCGCTGCGCCCGCCGTGGCTGCACCTGCCGAACGAGGCAAGCAGACATGAGCCTGGCGGAACTCGTCAACCTTCGCAAGGTTTACCAGATGGCGGCCGGCGTTGAGGTCGTCGCCCTCCGCGACGTCAGCCTCACCGTCGAGGAAGGTCAGTACATGGCCATCATGGGCCCCTCGGGCTCCGGCAAGAGCACCCTGCTGAACCTCCTCGGGTGCCTCGATCGGCCATCGAGCGGCCATTACGTCCTGGGCGGCGAGGACGTCTCGGGCCTGTCGGACTCGGAACTGAGCGCGGTGCGCGGGCGGCGGATCGGCTTCGTCTTCCAGTCATTCAACCTGATTCCGCAACTGACGGCCCTCGACAACATCGAGGTGCCGCTCTTTTACCAGCAGATCCCCCGGCGCGAGCGCCGCCGCCGGAGCGAGGAACTGGCCGAGCGGGTCGGCCTCGGCCCCCGCGCACGCCACAAGCCGATGGAACTCTCGGGCGGCGAGCAGCAACGCGTTGCCATCGCGCGGGCCCTGGTCAACGATCCCCTGATCATCCTCGCCGACGAGCCCACCGGCAACCTCGACTCGCGAACCGGCCAGGAAATCCTCGCCATCTTTGACGACCTCTCGGCACGGGGGCGAACGCTGATCATAGTGACCCACGACGAGTTCGTCGGCCGCCGCACGCACAGCATCGTCCGGGTCGCCGACGGATTGGTCGTCAGCCAAACGAAGAATTAGGGGCACGGGGAATACCGGCGTGCTTTCACTGAAGACAACCGAAACGCTTCGCCTGGGCGTCGAGAGCATTATGCTCCACCCGGCGCGGAGCGTCCTGACGATGCTGGGGATCCTCTTCGGCGTCTGCGCGGTGATCGCAACGCTGGCGGTCGTCGAAGGCATCGGCCACAAGATGCAGGAAGAAATCCTGAAGATGGGGGCCACCAACATCATCGTCCAGGCCGTCAGGCCCCCCGAGAGCCAGACGACCACCAGTTCCTCAAGCGGCGACGCCCTCGCGTACGGCCTGACGTACGAGGATGCTGAACGCATCCAGTCGAGCGTCCAGGGGGCCGATGTCATCGTCCCGACCCGCAAGATCCCCACCATGGCCCGCTGCCTTACGCGGCGCACCCGCGTCGACGTTCTGGGCACAGTGCCGTGGTACAGCACCACTTACGGCATCCAGGTAGCCAGCGGGCGGTGGCTCACGGCCACGGACCTCCGCAAGACCGACAACGTGTGCGTCCTGGGCGCCTCGGTCGCCGAAACCTTGCTGCCGCGCGACGAGCCCGTCGGCAAGTCCCTCTGGCTCGGCGAGTACGCATACCGCATTGTGGGCGTGCTGAAGCCGCGCGGCATGAGCGCCGCGGGCAAAGGCGGCAAGACGGAGGATTACGATAAGGCGGTCTACATTCCGCTGACCGCCGCCAGCCGACGCTGGGGACAGGTCCTGACGGACCGCAGCGCCGGCGGCCACACCCACGAAATGTGCGAACTGCACGAGATCACCGTCAAACTGGCCACGGCCGAGCAGGTGCACTCGGCGGAACGCATCATCACGCACCTCCTGGAGAAGTTCCACACGACCACCGGCAAGGACTGGGACGTCCTCGTGCCGCTGGAACGCCTGGAGGCGCTGGAGCGGACGAAGTGGCTCTTCGTAGTCCTCGGGGCGTCGATTGCGGCCATCAGCCTGCTGGTGGGCGGCATCGGCATCATGAACATCATGCTCGCCAGCGTCACGGAGCGCACGCGCGAGATCGGCATCCGCCGCGCCATGGGCGCCAAGCGCAAAGACATCGTCCAGCAGTTCCTCGTGGAGACGGTGGTCCTGTCGTCGCTCGGCGGGGCCATCGGCGTGCCCGTCGGGGCGGCGCTGGCCACGATCATCCCGTGGGGCCTGACGAAGGCGGCCACGAGCCTCGGCGTGGGCGGCGAGGCCGCACTCTCGAGCCTCTCGCAGACCATCGTCACGCCCGGCGCCGTGATCCTGGCGCTGGGGACGAGCGTCCTGGTGGGCGTTGCCAGCGGCGTGTACCCCGCCTACCGCGCCTCGCAGATGGACCCGATCCGGGCGCTAAGGCACGAGTAGTCCTACAGGGCCACTTAGAGCATTTTAAGATTGCGTGCATACACTATCCCTTGGCGCGGCGGGTCTCCGTACCCGCCGCGCAATTTTGCTTTTAGCGCTGTAATACTGGCCAAGGCTTGCACTGATTCACGTCATCCGATACTATGACACTGCAAATGTGATTCCCGCCCACGGGGGGCGATCCGTAAATGGCTGCAACTCTCGCAGCGAAAGGGGCCTCACCATGACAACCGAAGAACGGCCGGAGCGCACGCAGGATGAGTCTGGGCACGCGAAACGCCGCACCCACCCGTTGATCTCGCTATGCGTCTGGCTCTTTGGCAAAGAAGGGGGCCTGCGTGTCCTGGAGGCCGGGTACGAACGGGTGATGATCGTGCTAGGCGTCGTGCTCATTGTGGCGGCGGCGTTATTGTTTTGGGTGGTATGGGCGTCTATGGAGCCCTCGGAGATTGATCTTATTGATCTTAGGTTCGAGGCGGCGGGGCGAGTCGACAAGATGCCGCTGCCGCAACAGGTCCCATCTAAGGTCGGTGCACCTTTTGTAAGTGTGGCGGATGCAGTGCGGAAAATCGATGAAACGAGTGAGTATCAGCGGCTCGTCCAGGCATGGTTAGACAAAGGGGCCGTCTACTACGCCCCAATGCTGGCCCTGGCTCAAGGCAGGCAGAAGGAGGCCGCAACGAAAGCGATGCTTGTCCCGGCTGCGGCCGGGGTTCTGTGTTTCATCCTGGGATTTGTTTCGTTTCGCGCGCGGCTGATAGCCGCAGGAATCGTGTTGCTGGGGCTGACGGCGGTGTATGCCACCTTCCTGATTGCCAAGAAAGACGTTGGGGAGAGCGAGGCAGCACTGTATATCTTGGTGATTGCCGTTGCTGGATTGAGCGGCCTTGTATGTACGACCCTCGGAATGGCGCGGTTCCTGGCCACAAGTAAAGGAGCCTGACCATGGCGACCGACGAACGCGGGGAAAAAGACATGCACGGATACGCAGCATACAAGTACCCGGCATGGTGTCAGATGGAAGAGGCACTTGACTCCTACGAACAAAACCGCAAAGCGTACCTGGAGACGGAAGCCAAGAAACTTGGGCCGGAAGGCGAGAAGCAGGTGCAGCAGTTTAACAGGACTGCCGACACGCTGACGAAGGGTGTTCAAGCACTCGCCGGAGTTGGCGTATTTGACTGCCTGCGAGATACCTATACGGCACTAAGCCCTGTTTCGCCGTTGGCCAAGCCGCTGGATCTTCTCGACGAGCACGTTTGCATAACATTCGGCTGGGAGGCCATGGGGATGCTGTCCACAGCCCGAGAACGTTTTTGGGAACTTCTGCTGTTCGTCAAGGACCGAAACCCGAGCCTGGAATCTAAGGCTTTCCTGCAGCGGGTAGCCAGGTGCTACCTGTTCGGGTTCGATGCCGAATGCGTCGTCATGTGCCGCGCTGTGCTTGATCGGGAATTCGATGCCAAGATTTCCCGCAACGACGTGATAACATGGTGGAAGACAACTGAGAAGGGCAAGAAGATGAAGCCTGCTCCCTTCAACCTGTGTGGGAGAATTCAGGCCGCTTTTCATGTCCACCGAATCGACGAAGTTGAGTGGGGCGCAGCCGACCAAGTGCGAGACGATGGGAATGATGCTGTGCACCAGACGCCTTCGATATCAAACTCGCTTGATTACATTCGCAAGACGGTTCAAGTCTTAGACGCGTTGGGCCGGCGCAGCCGTTGATAGACAACGGGGGAATGAGTCCGCGCGGCATAATGCGGTACTCTCGGTGCAAGCCTACACAGTTGTCGGCGCAGGGGCAGGCCCTGCGTGGCCGCCCTGCCGTTTGGGGCGCGTCAAAAGATAAGGGCAGCCACTCAGGGCTGCCCCTACGATTGACAACGGCTTTGGCCCGAGCCAGAGCGCCGGGCGCGTCTTGCGGCCTGCGGCCTACTTGACGATCAGCACCGGGCAGGCGGCGCGGTCGATGACTTGCTGGCGCTGGCGGGCCAGGAGGTCGCGGCCGATGCGGCTGGAGTGAAAGCCGCCGAGGCAGATCAGGTCCACGCCGCGCTCGTGAACTTCCTTCGGCACGATCTCCCCGACGTTGCCCGTGACAAGGACCTTCTCGACCGTGAGGTGGTGTTCCCGGGCCCGCTGGAGGACGACGTCCAGGTGCCGCTTGGCGCTGGATTCCAGTTCCTTCTCGAACTCCGAGAGTTCCACGTCGACCAGAATCTTGGCGCTCAAGAGGTGGTGCAGCGTGTCGCGGTCAATGACGGCCATGGCCGTCAGGCGCGCACCGAGCGAATGGGCCAGGTCGATCGCGCGGTCGGCGGCGTGAAACGACGGCTCCGTGCCGTCGACCAGCACGAGGATGTGGTTGACGAGGAACGACTTACCCATGTCCGGCGCTCCCTTCGACCGCGCGGGCCATGCGGTCCTTGATCATCTTCAGGATGATGAAGGACTCTCGCTCGCGCTCCTCCAGGCTCGAGAGGATGTAACCGATCGTCTCGCTGTAGTTGGGGATAAAGATCTTCGAGAGGGCGTTGCAGCGGCGCTGGGTTTTGCGAAGTTCCCGGGCCAGCCTCAGGACGGCGTTCTCCAGTTCCGCCAGTTCCCCGAGGAGGGTCAGGATCTCGGTGAACCGGCGCATCGCCTCGTCCGTCCGGGCCGACGTGCCGCCCACGCCGAACTGGGCGCCCGGCGGCTCGGCCTGGACCGTCACCTTCGGGATGCGGATGCCCATCAGGCCCTGGTCGGAAAGGGTGAGTTTGTACTTGGCCGAGACGGCCATCGCGGCCCGGTCGACGCCGTCGGAGCCGATGTCCAGGAGCGACTCCCTCAGGACCGCGAACGCCTCGGCCATCGTCTGGGAGATGCGGCGCTCGGCGTCGCGGGCGCGGCCCAGGCGGCTCATCAGTTCGAAGATCAGGATCTGGCGCTTCTGCTCCAGGAGGTCGTAGCCCTCGCGCGCAAACGCCAGTTGGCGCCGTAGCGTCAGGTAACTCGACTTCGTTGGAGCAACGTTCAGTTTAGCCATAGTAGTGCGTCAACTCCAACTAAGTGGGTGCCACGGCTGCGCAGTTTGCAGCCGTGCGTCCCCGCCGACAACCACGGCTGCACAAGGCGCAGCCGTGGCACCCACAGATTCAGTCCTGACAGGCCAATAGGGCACTATTCGCACATCCACCCGGAGCCCGGTCATTCCTTCGCGGCCGATTCCTCGGCCTCCTCGGCCACGTTCTCGCGGTAATGCTCGGCCAGGAGTTCGTCGGTCACGCGGTGCAGTTCGTCGCGCGGCAGGAGCGAAACGATGTCCCAGCCGATCTCCAGGGTCTGCTCGATGCTGCGGTTCTCGTACTCGCCCTGGGCCATGAACCGCCGCTCGAACGCCTCGCCGAACTTCAGGTACTGCTTGTCCAGGACGCCCAGTTCCTCTTCGCCGATGACGTCGGCCAGGCCACGCACCTGCCGCACGCGGGCGTAGCAGGCAAAGAGTTGGCTCGCCAGTTTCGGGTGGTCCTCGCGCGTGTATCCCTTGCCGACGCCGTCCTTCATGATTCGCGACAGGCTCGACAGGCACGCGACCGGCGGATACACGCCGCGACCGTTCAGGTCGCGGTCCAGCACGATCTGCCCCTCGGTGATGTAGCCCGTCAGGTCGGGCACGGGGTGGCTGATGTCGTCGGAAGGCATCGTCAGGATGGCCATCTGCGTGATGGAGCCCTCTGAGCCCTCGATGCGTCCGGCCCGTTCGTAGATGCTGGCGAGGTCGGAGTAGAGGTAGCCGGGGTATCCTTTTCGGCCGGGGATTTCGCCGCGGGCCGTGCCGACTTCGCGCAGCGACTCGCAGTAGTTCGTCATGTCAGTCAGGAGCACCAGGACGTGCTGGCCGCAGTCGAACGCCAGGTACTCGGCCAGCGTTGAGGCGGCGCGCGGCGTCAAGAGCCGCTCGACGCTGGGCGCATCGGCCAGCGACAGGAACATCGTGACGCGCGAAAGCACGCCCGAGTTCTCGAAACTCCGGACGAAAAACGCGGCCACGTCGTGCTTGACGCCCATGGCGGCAAAGACGATCGAGAACTCGACCTTCGCGTCCAGCAACTGCGCTTGCCGGACGATCTGGGCGGCCATGCGGTCGTGCGGCAGGCCGTTGCCCGAGAAGATCGGCAGTTTCTGGCCGCGCACCAGCGAGTTCAGGCCGTCGATGGCCGAGACGCCCGTCTGGATGAACTCGCGCGGATACCGCCGCGAGTACGGGTTGATGGGCATGCCGTTGACGTCGCGCCGGTCGCCCGAGAGGGCCGGCGGGCCGCCGTCGACCGCGCGCCCCAGGCCGTCGAAGACACGGCCCAGCATCTGGCGCGACACCGGCAGCCGGAAACTTTCGCCCAGGAACCGCGCGCGGGTCTCGCGGTTCGAGAGGCCCGTCGTCCCTTCCAGGACCTGGACGACCGCCTGGGTCTCGGAGATGTCGAGGACTCGCGCCATGCGCATCCGGCCTGCGGCGTCAACGATCTGGACGGTCTCGTCGTAGCCGACGTCGATCACGCGATCGACGACGACCAGCGGGCCCTCGATCTTCGCGGCGCCCACGTACTGCAGGCCGCGATCCGCACTCTGGAGTTTGATGTCCGGCACGTTAAGACCCCTGTTTGATGTACTCTTTTTCCAGCGCGTCCAGTTCCGCGTTGACGCGCCCTTCCAGTTTCTTGAGGCCCGCCAGTTGGTCGTTGCCGTACGCCACCTTGGCGCGGACCACGTCGGGCACGCACTTCATCTCGCGCAGCCGCACCAGCGGCGCCCCGGCGTGCACGAGGTCGCGGCCGCGGCGGTACAGCATCAGGATCAGCCGCAGCAGGGCCACCTGGCGCTCGGGCGAACAGTAAGAGTCCACCTCGTAATACGCGCTCTGCGTCAGGAATCCGTCCTTGAAGATTTCGGCGATGAAAAGGATGAGCCGCTGGCTGTCCGGCAGGACGTCCGGCCCGACCAGCCGCACGATCTGCTGGAGCCGGTCCTCGCGCTGAAGGACGGTCATCGCCTCGGTCCTGAGTTCGTTCCAGTCGGCGGCGACCTTCTCCCACCACGTGCCGACGTCCTCGATGTACTCCGAGTACGAGCGCAGCCAGTGAATCGAGGGGTAATGGCGGGCGTACGCAAGTTCCGTATCAAGCGCCCAGAAGCAGCGGATGAACCGCCGCGTGTGCTGCGTGACCGGCTCGGAGAAGTCGCCGCCCGGAGGGCTGACGGCGCCGACGATGCTGACCGAGGCCGGCTCGTCTGCCAGCGTGCGGACCGCCCCGCCCCGCTCGTAGAACTGCGCCAGGCGCGTCGCCAGCGTCGCCGGGAAGCCTTCCTCGGCGGGCATTTCCTCCAGGCGCGCCGCCAACTCGCGCAGGGCCTCGGCCCAGCGGCTCGTCGAGTCGGCGAAGACCGCGACGCTCTTGCCCTGGTCGCGGTAATACTCGGCCAGGGTGATGCCGGTGTAAATCGAGACCTCGCGGGCCGCCACGGGCATGTTCGAGGTGTTCGCGATCAGGATGGTCCGCTCCATCAGGGGCCGCCCGGAGCGCGGGTCCTTCAGTTCCGGGAACTCCCGCAGCACTTCGGTCATCTCGTTGCCGCGCTCGCCGCAGCCGATGTAGACGATAATGTCGGCGTCGGACCACTTGGCCAACTGGTGCTGCGTAATGGTCTTGCCCGTGCCGAAGCCGCCCGGGATGGCCGCCGTCCCGCCCTTGCCGATGGGGAAGAACGTGTCGATGATGCGCTGGCCTGTAACCAGGGGCTGCGTGATGCGCAGGCGCTCGCGGATCGGCCTCGGGTCGCGGACCGACCACTTCTGCAACATCGTCAGGTCGCGCGGGCCGGACGCCGTCTCGACCACCGCGATGGTCGCCTCGATGTTGTACTGGCCCGCGCCGACGATCGACTTCACGGTGCCCGACACGCCCGGCGGCGCCATGATGCGATGATTGACGAGCGGCGTCTCCTGCACCACACCGAGTTCCTGGCCGGCGTTTACCTGCTGGCCGACCTTGGCGGTCGGCTCAAAGGGCCACTTCTTCTCGGTGTTCAGCGGCGGGACCTTCTCGCCGCGCCGAATCCATGCGCCGCTACGCTCCTGGATGCCGGGCAGCGGCCGCTGCACGCCGTCGTAAATGCCGCCCAGCAGGCCGGGCCCAAGCCACACCGACAGGGGCGCCCCGGTGCGCGTGATCGGGGCGCCGGGCTTCAGCATCGACGTGTCTTCATAGACCTGGATGGTCGCCCGGTCGCCGACCAGGCGAACCACCTCGCCGATGAGCCCCAACTCGCCCACCTGGACGACCTCGTACATCTGGGCCCCGTACATGCCGGCAGCGGTCACGATGGGACCGCTGACTCGGGCGACGAGAGGCCCGGTGGCTCGCCCAGGCGAGTGTTCCACTTGTGACGCTACGCTCATTGCGACTCCTTCTGCGGCTCGGCGCCCGAGACCAGCCGCGTGGCTACGGCCAGTTCGCGGCGCAGGGCGGGCCACAGTCGCTCCAGGCGCGCCGGGAGTGTGTTATCCCAGACCTGGCGTCCCTCGGCATCGCGGACAATCACTCCCCCTTGGTTCTTGGCCGGGGCCGTCGAGAGTTCCAGCCCGCTACGGCCAGACTGCTGGCTGACCTCCTGCACCCAGCCCTGCCCAAAGGCCTGGTTGTCGGCGTCCGAAACTTCGAGGACAAAGCGGTTGCCGTCCATCTGGGCGAGGGCCTTCGCCGTCAGGCGGATAACAGCCTGGCGATAGTCGAAGCCGTCGCGGGCCGCCAGGCCCCGGCCGGCCTCGTCGCGGACCTGGTTCAGGGCCGCCTCGATGCACTCGGCGCGGCGCCGGCCGACGGTCACGGGAATGGTCGCCAGCGCCAGTTCCCTGCGGCGTTTGGCCTCGGCCTCGGCCGCATGCGCCTGGACCCGCCGATCGTTCTCGGCCTCGATGCGGGCCTTCTGAAGGACGGCCTCGGCCTCTTTCCGGGCGCGATCGACGGCCTCCTTTGCCTGCCGCCTGGCATCGGCGAGGATCTCTTCCTGCAACACGCTCTCCGCGTTCGATTGGGCGGACGACACTTACGATTCCTCCTGGCCGATACGCATGCCGATGGCCTCCTGAACGAACTGCCGAAGGGTCTTGCGGCCGGGCAACGGGCCCTTCGGGCCGGGTATCTCCACGATGAGCGGGCGGGCGGAACCGCCGCGGTACCCGTCGACGTGCGAGCGGATGCCCGCCGCCACCGCGTCCGTCAGGATCACGATGCCGACGTCCGAACGCTTGAACGCCTCGTCCAGCGCCTCGGTCGCCTGCTTCGGGTCCGCAACGGCCCGGCCTTCAACGCCGGCCAGGCGGAACCCGCGCACCGTGTCCTCGTCTGCGATACAGTAGAACTTCACGCCCGTCCTCCGGCCTTACGACATCAGGATCACGATGGCCAGCGCGAAGCCGACGACCGCGAGCCCTTCCGCCAGCGCGACGAACACCAGCGCGCGGACGAACAGTTCCGGGCGCTCGGCCATCGCACCGAGGGCGGCCGAGCCGACGCGCGCGACGGCATAGCCGGCGCCGACGATCGCCAACGCCCCTACCACGGCCGACGCCAAGGCCACGCCGACCGCCTTGCTGACGGCCGTCTCGGATAGCGCGGCCCCGGCCGCCGGCGTCTCCGACGCCATCGCCGCCGACGCCATCAGCCCCAAGGCCACCACTGCCAACAACCCGATCTGCCACTTCATTGTCGAACCTCCTCTTATTGTTGACCCGTCATTCCCTGGCTACCTGAGGATATCCGGAACGGCTCAAACGCGCGGCCGCTCCCCGAAAAGAACTTGCCGAAGAACTCGTAGTATTCGAGACGAACCGCCTGCACGAGGGCCACCAGGCCCTCCAGCAGAATGGCCATGACGTTGCCCAGGATGATGACGACCACCCACAGCGCCGTACCGCCCGCCCCCTCCACCGCACGGTGGACCTGCGCGGCGATCGCAAACGTCGCCATCAGGATGGCGGCGTGGCTCATCGCGTACGCCGCAAGACGGATGAAACTGATCGTGTTCGCCACGTAGGCGATGATGGTCTCGAACGCCGCGACGAGCGATCCGAGGACGGCCTCCAGGAAACTCGTCCCCTCGGCCGCATGGCCGTGCCCCTTGTGGCCGGGGCGGCGGGCCAGGATGTACTCCAACGGCTCCTTCAGGACGATGGCCGCCAGCGGCAGAACGATCACGACGGCGATCGCCGCCCACACCAGGCCCATTTCGCGGACGGCCGCGTACTTCAGTGCCAGCGCCAGCACGCCCCAGTAAAACACCGCGCCGGCCACGCCGAACTTGTCCAGCAGGCCGCCGATCACGTCGCCGCGGCGGAACTTGTTAATCATGTTCAGCACCAGGCCCAGGCTGATCAGGCCGATGCCGATGCAAATGCTCGCCGCCATCAGCGACATGGCCCCTTCGTGCGCCAGCGGCTCGTTCCAGAGCGCCGGCAGCGGCCACCCGTGCTTCTCGTTGAACCCGAAGCACTCGCCGTAGAGCAGCCCGAACACCACGCTCGACAGGCCCGCCAGCGCCAGCAGTACGCCGATGTCCTTGATCTTCGGCGCCTTGACGCCCAGGACCATCCCCAGGCCCAGCAGCAGCAGCACCGCCCCGTGCCCCGCGTCGCCGAACATCATGCCGAACATCACGACGTACGAGATGGCCACGAAGAGCGTGGGCTCCAGTTCGGTGTAGCGCGGCAGGCCGTAGCCGGAGACGATCATCTCGAACGGCCTCAGGATCCACGAGTGACCGAGGAGCACCGGGACTTCTTCGTCCGGAACCTCGGAGGGGTCCTGCGCGGTCAGGAAGAACCGGCCGCCCGTCACTTGCTGGAGGGCCGCCCGCGCCTCGGCGACGGCCTTGGCGGGGGCCCAGCCCCGGACGAGGACGGTGGTTTCGGTTCGCGGGAACTCCTGCTGGGCCTCAAGGATGCGGCGTTCGGCCACAATCGTGCGGCGCAGGTCGCCCAGGGCCGCAGCGGCCTCGGGCCGGAAGGCCGCGATGACCTCGCGGGCGCTCGCCAACTCCGATTCCAGGCGGTCGCATTCCTGGCGCGACTCGCGGGCCAGCGACGCCACGGTCGCGCCCGCTTCGGCGCAGAACGTCGCACGCTCAAAGCCGGCGTTCTGAAGATTGTCTTCAAGGGCGGCCCGGGCCTGCCGGCTGGTAATCGCCACCACCGGCTGAAGGCCTTCTTCGGTTTGCGGCAGCGACAACAGCAGCACGTTCGGTGCGATCCGGCCCTTCAGGGCATCGAGGTTTTCCGCCGGCAGGCTGCCGATCGCAAAATGCAGGAACGTCGACCCGCCGAGCGTCCCGAACGGAAGGTCGAGACTCCCGAACGGCGCGACCTGCCGCTGAACGGTGGTCACTTGCCCCAGCCTCTGCCGCAAGTGCTGCTCGTCATGGAGCAGTTCGTGGACCTTCCGCTCGACCGGCTTGAGGCCGGCTTCGCTGCGGTCCAGGGACATTTCCTGCGGCTCACCGGCCGCCTCAGCGGGCAGTTGAATCTCCAGGCGGCGGCAGATATTGTCGATCCGCGTCAGGAGTTCGTCGCATCGCCCCAGGGCCACGCTGCGGTCAACCGGGGGCAGCGGCGCGGTGTCCGGCCCCGCCTCCGTCCGGATCAGATGAAGGACGCCCAGCCGCCCCAAGGCGCGCAGCGCCGCCCGCTGGTCCCGTTCCAGGACCACAGCGCTCAGGCGATTCATCTCGACGGCACTAAACACGCTCAGGCTCCCTGGGCCTCACGGGGGACAAGGCGGCGCCGAAGAACGGCCGGCGTCACGCCCGCCCGGATGCCTTCCGACAACGTAATCAGGTTCGCCAACTCGACGCGGCGGACCGCGGCATAGCCGGCGATCACCCCGAGGCCGATGTGGCTGCGGCGGAACATCCAGTAGCCCAGCCGGTAATACCGGTTCAGCGCCAGCACTTCCAGAAGCGCGGGCGTTACGGCCTCGCGCCCTTCGCTGAATTTCGCCTCTCCGGCGGGACCCCTGTCGATGGCGCGGCCGACGACTTCGGCCGCCACCTGCGACGCATCGTGGGCCGCCAACATCGCGGCGAACGTCTCTCGCCGGATGGCCGTGCCCCGCACGTGGAACGGCAGCAGGTCCTCGGTCCGCAGGTCGTACGTCAGGCGACCGCGGGTCGCCAGGTCCAGGTGGAACATGTCGGCCTCCTGGCGGGCCAGGACCTGCATGTCCGGGGCATCGCGGGCGGCCAGAGGCTCCGTGCGGGCCAGAAGTTCCGCAAAGTAGCCGTGGTCGAGGCCCGCCTCGATGAAGAACGCCCGGCGGTGACGCTCGAACGCTCCCGTCGCCAGCCGCACCCCTTTTTGCAGGGGCTTCGACGGGATCCGGGAGGCAAACGTTTCCGGCGAGTCGGCCGTCGCCAGCGCATCGACGTCCAGCGCGAACGGCTTGGCGAGCGGCACGAGGTAGGCCCTGAGTTCCTTCGGTTTCGCCCCGGTCGCCATGCCGCGGGCCAGGACCCTCAGGTTCTCCACCTGGAACCGCGCGGCGAGCCACTCGAGGACCTTGCCTGCGGGCCCGGCGACGCGCCAGGCTAACGTCAGTAACTCGTCGGCAAGATCGAGAACCATGCGGCGCTGGAGGTCGACGACGGACTCGCTCGTGGCCTTCGGATCGATGGCGTGCACGAGTTCGGGGACCGCCCGGATGGCGCAGAGCGCATCCAGGCGCTGGGCCTCCGCCATGCGGCTACGGCGGCCGTGCAGCATGGCGCTCACGAAGTCCATGTCGGCGGCGGTCTCGAGATTCATGGGCGGTGGCTGATCCTTTCAGGCCGCGAGGGCGCCAGGTCTTTGCGGACATCCTAGCCTCGCTCGCTAAAAATCCTGGCCGCTGACGACCCGTACAACGGCCTCGACGGCCGCGCGACGGGTGGCGTCATCCAGGCGCATCTTGGCCTCAACGGCGGCGATCTCCTTGACCAAGAGCTCTTTCTTCTCGCGGTCGGCTTCCTGAGCGGCGGCCTCGACCACGCGAGCCGCCTCGGCCCGCGCATCGCGGCGCGATTGCTCCAGGAGGCCCTGGGCCTGCCGACGGGCATCGGCCAGGATGCGCTCGGCCTCCGCCGTGGCGGCCTGGAGGACCCGCTTGGCCTCGCTCTCGGCCTCGACCATTTTTTGGATCACTTCGCGCATCGGCAGTTCTCCGCGGCGGTCATTCCTCGGCATCCAGGATTTCAAGGACTTCCCTGGGCGTCTTGGCGTCGGTCAGTTTCCGGAAAAAGCCCGGCGTCTGCACCAGGCGGGCGATCTCGGCCAGCGCCCTGACGTGAGGGCCCGGATCGTCCACCCGGGCCAGGAGCATGAAGACCACCTTGACGCGTTCGCCGTCGATCGACTCAAACTCGATGCCCTTCTCCGAAATCCCGAGCGCCGCGGTCAGGGTTGGAATCGAAGGATGCTTGCCGTGCGGAATGCCCACGGCCTGGCCGATGCCGGTGGTGCCTTGGGCCTCGCGTTGGCGTATGGCCGCCAGCGCCCCCGCCCGGTCCTTGATACGGCCGGCCTTGACCAGCAGGTCGACCATTTCCTCGAAACATTGCTCTTTGTCGCGGCTCTTGAGGCCGATCTTGACCGCCGACTCGTCGAGCAGGTCTCGCAATCTCATCCGTTCGCTCCTCGGCCGCCGCCCATCCGCGCCGGCGCAACGCAACACCGCCCCGCTACCCGCGAAGAGCGGTCATCTTAGGAGCCGCCCGGTTTCTTTTCAAGTTATTCTTTGCGCCCTTGTGCGGCGTCTCAGGTCCGTGGTAGAATAGGGCCACACATCTCTCCGCACGGAGGACGACTTATGCAGAAGCGCGTTAACGTGACCATCCCGCTGGCGTGTCCGCACTGTCTGGCCGAACTGCTGACGACCCTCGATGAAGTCCATGCGCAGGCGACCATCCAGTGCTCCACGTGCCGGACGGCGGTCGAACTGCGGCCCGAAGACCTCCACCTCCCGCCGCGGTGGAACGCCGAGCCGCACGAGGACCTCTATCACGGGATCACATTCTGACTTGCGGGGCGATCACCCCTTGATGACGCCGATCGGCCGCAGGCGGCAGACCTTCTGCGCCAGCCCGGCCTTCTCTACGACGTCCACGACGTCGGCCACATCTTTGTAAGCGCCCGAGTACTCCTCCGCCAACCCGCGCCAACTCTTGGCCAGCGCCAGGATGCCGCGCGACGCCAGGTCTTTGCGGACATCCTCGCCGCGCACCCGCCGCATCGCCTCATGGCGCGACATCGTCCGCCCCGCCCCGTGGCAGACCGAGCCGAAGGTCTCGGTCATCGCCGCCGGCCGGCCCACCAGGAGGAACGAGTACCGCCCCATGTCGCCCGGGATCAGCACCGGCTGGCCGACGCCGCGGTACACCGCCGGCACCTCCGGATGACCCGCCGGGAACGCCCGCGTCGCCCCTTTGCGGTGGACGCAGACGGTCTTCGTGCGGCCGTCCACGTCGTGCGGCTCCATCTTCGCAATGTTGTGAGCCACGTCATACACCAAATGCAGGCCCAGGCGCTCGGGCGATTGGCCGAAGACCTTTGCGACGGCCTGGCGGACCAGGGCCATCAGCAGTTGGCGGTTCGCCCACGCGTAGTTGGCCGCCGCCCGCATCGCCGCCATGTACCGCTGGCCCTCGCCGGAGTGGACCGGGGCGCAGCAGAGTTGCGGGTCGGGCAGATCGATGCCGTACTTGCGGGCCGCGCCGCGCATGGTCTTCAGGTAATCATCGCAGACCTGGTGGCCGAAACCGCGGCTGCCGCAGTGGATCATGAAGGTCACGCCCCCCTGCCGCACGCCGAAGGCCTCGGCGGTCCCGGCGTCGAAGACCTCGTCAACCACCTGGACCTCCAGGAAGTGGTTGCCGGCGCCGAGGGTGCCAACCTGATCTCGGCCGCGGTCGTAGGCGTGCGGCGAGACGGCGTTGGGGTCGGCGCCGTCGAGGCCGCCGCCGGCCTCGGTGCGCTCCAGGTCCTCGGCCCATCCGTGACCGGCCTGGACGATGTAGCGTGCGCCCTCGGTCACGAGGCGCCGCAGGTCGCGGTCGGAGAACTTGATCGGCCCGCCCACGCCCACGCCGCACGGCACGTGGGCGAAAAGTTGCGACAGGAGTTCCTCGATGCGCGGGTGCACGTCGGCCTCCGTAAGGTCCGACCGGATCATCCGCACGCCGCAGTTGATGTCGTACCCGACGCCGCCGGGCGACACGACGCCGCCCTCCGCCGGGTCGGTCGCCGCCACGCCGCCGATCGGGAAGCCGTAACCCCAGTGAATGTCGGGCATGGCGAAACTGGCGCGCTGGATGCCGGGCAGGCAGGCGACGTTGGCGACCTGCTCGAGGGCGTCGTCGTGGCGGATCTGCTCGATGAGTTTGGCATCGGCGTAGATGATGCCGTCTACATTCATACACGGCTTGTAGGTCTTCGGGATCCGCCACCGATACCCGCCGATATCCTCCAGCGGCCCGCGAAAGGCTTCTGAGGCCATCGTTTGCCCTTTCTTCCAGATGCCTCTGCACTAGAACTTGTGCTTTGCGCGGCGGGTCAGGAGACCCACCGCGCAAACATGACCATGCCACCCGCCTTTCGACCGGTCATATGTCGAGAATGAACCGCGCGTACCAGCCGTCCGCGTCCTCGCGCACCTCCAGGCGATGGTACGTCACGGCCTTCACCTCCAGGCGTGTGCGGTGGCGGCCGGGGTCGAAGCGGCCGAAGCCCACGTCGGCCTTGATCTCGCGCGGGCCGACCTCCAGGAACTCGTATTCCAGCGGCACGAGGCGATCGGTCTCAAACAGGTACAGCAGTTCCTGGAGCCAGTCGACGAGAAGTTCCGGGTGGTCGCCCTCCATACCGGCGGGCGGCCGGGCACGGACTTCCCGCCGGCAATCGACCGCCGCAGGCCAGTCCTCCAGCATCTGGTCGAACGTGGCCCGCGCCGCGGTCGCCAGGAGGTCCTCCAAACTCGTGCCGCGGACCTCCAGGCCCACGTCGGCCGTATGGTCGAAGACGCTGTAAGTGCCCACCGCGCGGTTCCTTGTCCCAATCCGCCATTATACCGGCCGACCGGGGGCGCCGCTTTATTTAGCCCCCCGTGAATTATTTAGCCCCCCGTGAATACACGGGGGGCCGAACACGGGGTGCGCGTTTCGCCGCGCCGCCCCCGGTGTATTCACCGGGGGCTAAATACGCCTGCACATGCACGGCGCTGTCGTACTACGCCTGCCGCAGCCCTTCCGAGACGCCCAGAGGGGTGTGGTACTTCAGGACCACAAGGTACGTCGATAGGATAAACGAGAGGAGCGTGGTCACGAGAATGAGTTCAAAGGCCGTCTGCCCGATGTGCCCCAACTGGACCGCCAGAAAGGCGATGACGAAGGCGAACTCGCTGGACTGGCCCAGCCGCCAGCCGGCTTCCCTCGCCAGCGGCCTGGGGGTGCCCTCGATGCGCATCGCCGCAACAAACAGCCGCGGCTTCACCAGGGCCAGCACCAGGGCCAGCACCGCCGCCAGCGGCAGCACCGCCAGCGTGTCGGCCACGTTCACCAGCGCCCCGAGGCTGAAGAAAAGGAGAACGATGAAGAAGTCCCTCAGCGGCGCCACCTTCTCCCAGATGTAAAGGCTGATCGGGCTCCGCGCAATGGCCAGCCCCGCGACCAGCGCGCCGATCTCGCGCGAAAAGCCCAGGTTCCGCGCCCCCTCGGCCATCAGCAGACACCACGCCAGGCTGAGGACCAGCAGTAACTCGGGGTACGTCTCGACCTTGCGCATCAGGCGCCTCAGGCCGTACTGCTCCACCGGAAACGCCGCCGCCAGCATCGCCAGGCCCAGGGGCACCTTCCAGTACACGCTCGTGTCGCCGCCACGGGCGGCCGCCGTAAAGGCCATCACCAGCAGCACCAGGATCGCCAGCGCGTCCTGCACGATAAGGATGCCGATCACCAGCGTGCCGACCGCCGACTCGTGCAGCCGCCGCGTCGGCAGGAGTTTCACGACCAGCAGCGTGCTGGACAGCGCCACCGCGAAACCCACGTACACCGCCTCCAGGGGCGTCAGCGGGTAAACGGCCGGCGCGGCGGCGCTCGCGCCCGCAACCACGACGAACCCGATCCCGAAAAACGCCAGACTCGTCGAGAGCGTCGTGAAACTCGCCTGCCTGAACATCTTCAGCAGCCGGTCCGGATGCAGCACCATGCCCAGGAGGAACAGGAGCAACATCAGTCCCATCGCCCCCGCGTTGCGGATGAAGTCGATGTGCTGGACCAGCCGCAGCAGCGGCCAGGGCGAGTGCGGCCCGAAAAGCACCCCCGCCAGCACGTACGCGATGATGATCGGCTGGCGGGCAAAGTCGGCCGCGACCGCCAGAATGGCGGCCCCGATCATCACGACGGCAAGTTCCAGGATGAGGCCTTCGCTCAAAACTCCACCCCCTCCTGCGCGGCCACCCCTTTATCGTACGGATGCTTGATGAGCCGCATCTCGGTCACCATGTCCGCCTTTGCGACAAGCGAGTCCCACGCGCCGCGCCCGGTCAGGACCAGGTGGACGTCGTGCGGCCGGTCGGCCAGAAGCGACTCGACGTCTTCCTGCGTGACAAGCCCCAGGCCGGCGGCCGTCAGAACCTCGTCGGCCACGACCACCTCGTACCGGCCGGCGGTCAGGCACCGGCGGACAAACTCCAGGGCCTCGTGCGCGGCCGTCCGGTGCTCGGGCGTCGCCTCGCCGACGACGAAGCCCTTGCCCATGCGGAACACCTCAAGTTGCGGCGCGAGGCGGGCCGCCGCCTCGTGCTCGCCGACACTCCACGCCTTGACGAACTGGACGAACGCCACGCGCATGCCGTGGCCCACGGCCCGCATCGCCAGACCGAGGGCGGCCGTGGTCTTGCCCTTGCCGTCGCCCGTGTTGACGATCACCAGCCCTCGCGGCAACTTGGCCACCATCGCGCGGTCTCCTTCTGCCAAGTGCTCATTCTAGGGCAGGCCGCCGCCGGCCGCAAGCATGGGCCAGTGTAGTGCGTCAGATTGCACATTGTCCAAGACGCAGGGTGCCACGGCTGCGCTGTTTGCAGCCGTGCTCTGCGTCGAACGGCGGCACGGTTGCTGAACGGCGCAACCGTGGCACCCGGCTAACGCGTCCGTCGCAAATTGGGCCGATTGCCCCGTTTGACGCGGCACAACCACGGCGAAAAAGCAATTGTATCCCGCCCAGAGCGCCGTATACTGGTTGGTTCCGGGGCGGATGCACGGGTTGCCCTGCGCAGAGAAGGTTGTCCGGCTCATGCCTGCTGATATTGCCGAGGCGTTGGCTCGACGGTTGTCGATCAGCCGCGAGCGTGTCCTTCAGGTCTCCTCCCTCCTGGACGCGGGACTTCACCCGATCTTTATTGCCCATTACCGCAAGGCGGCCACCGGCGGCCTGGACGCAATCGCCGTGCAGCGTCTGGCCGCCGCACGCCGGGAACTCCTGCAACTGGAGGCCCTCCGCGACAAGGCCCGCAGCCAGGCCGCTGGCGCGCTGCCCAAGGAACTGGCGCCGGCCATCCAGGAAGGCGCCGAGCGGGAAGTCATGGAGGATTTCCTACGGCTCTTCAAGCCGCGCCGCCGCACGGCGGGCCTCGTGGCCAGCCAGCGTGGCCTTGCTCCCTTGGCCGACTACATCTGGGCGAGCCCCGCCGACGGGCCGGACCTGGCGGCAAAGGCGGCCGAGTTCGTCAGCCCCGAGAAGGAAGTCCGCGCCCCCGACGAGGCCCTGGCGGGCGCCTCGCACATCCTCGCCGAGCGGATCGCCGAGGACCCGCTCGTCCGCCGCGCCGTCCGCAGGATCGTCTGGGAAAAGGGCATCCTGAAGTCCAAGCAGGCCCGCGAAGGCGTCAAGGCCAGCCCCGAGTTCCGCGGCTACTTCAAGTTCGAGGAAGCCCTGAATCGCCTCCCCCCGCACCGCGTGCTGGCCGTCAACCGCGGCGAGCGCGGCAAGGTGCTCAAGGTGAAGATCGAGGTCCCGGCCGACGCCCTCAAGGAGTCCGTCCTGAAGGTCGTCGCTCCGACGGACGGCCCCGACACCGGCTTTTACGATTACGAGCGCAAGGCGTGGGCCCTGCGGCCGCCGGTCGCCGCCCACCGTTTCCGCGAAGTGCTGGAGGCGGCGGCCGCCGACGCCGTCGCGCGGCTCGTCCTGCCGGCCATCGAACGCGAGGTGCGGCGGGACCTTACGGACCGCGCCGAAGAGCACGCCATCGACGTCTTCGTCGCCAACCTGCGGAGCCTCCTGATGACCAAGCCGACGCGCGGCAAGCGCGTCCTGGCCATCCAGCCGGGATACCGGACGGGCTGCAAACTGGCCGCCCTCGATGAAACCGGCAAACTCCTCGGCGAGAACATCATCTATCCTTTCGAGCCGCAGAAGAAGTGGGACGAGGGCAAGACGACCCTCCTGATCGAGGTCCAGCGTCACCAGGCCCAGATCATCGCCATCGGCAACGGCACCGGCTGCCGAGAGGTCGAGCAACTGGTCTCCGACGCCATCGAGCAAGGCGGCTTGGACGTTCAGTACGCCATCGTCAGCGAGGCGGGCGCAGCCGTCTACGCCGACAGCGACATGGCGAAGCAGGAGTTCCCGAACCTGGATGCGGCCATCCGGGCCACGGTCAGCATCGGCCGCCGCCTCCAGGACCCGCTGGCGGAACTCGTGAAGATCGATCCGCGGGCCATCGGCGTCGGCCTTTATCAGCACGACATGAACCAGCAGCACCTCAAGGACGCCCTGGAGGCCGTCATGGTCGAGTGCGTGGCGGCGATCGGGGCGGATGCCGCCACGGCTGCGCCCGCGATGCTGCGGTATATCCCGGGCCTGAGGGCGGAGCACGTGCAGTCGCTCGCGGCCCGCCGCACGCAGGCGCCGATTACAAGCCGCGCGGACCTGGCGACTCTGCCCGGCTGGGACGAGAAGACCTTCGCGGCGGCGACCGGGTTCCTCCGCATAAGCGGCCCGAATCCGCTCGATGCCACGCGCATCCATCCCGAAAGTTATCCGGCGGCCGAGCGGCTGCTGGCCAAGTTCGAGTTCAATGTGCAGGACCTCGGGGCGCCCGAGTCGGCCCAGGCGGTCCGCAACGCCCTGACGGGCGTCTCGCTGGAACCGCTGGCCCAGGAACTGGGCCTGACCCTGGCGGACCTCGTGGAACTCGTCGGGGCGATCGAGCGGCCCGACTTTGACCCGCGCATGCAGCACCACGGCCCCGTGCTGCGCAAGAAGATGCGCTGCATCGAGGACCTTTCGCCCGGCATGTGGGTCAAGGGAACGGTCCGCAACGTCGTCGACTTCGGGGCGTTCGTCGACATCGGCCTGAAGGAAGACGGCCTCGTCCACATCAGCCAGTTCTCGAAGCGCTACGTGCGGAACCCGCTGAAGTTCCTGCACGTCGGCGACGTGGTGGACGTGCGGATAGTTTCGATCGAGGCCGCCAAACATCGCATCGCGCTGACGCTTATCTCCGAGGAACCGAAAAAGGGCAAAGGCAAGCCCGCCGCCGGCCCGGAAGGCGAAGCCCCTCGGCGGCCGCCTCGCGCCGCCCGTCGCGGCCCGCCTCGGGGACCCCGGCCGGCCGCCGCGGGTCGCCCCGCCGAAGGTGCGGCGCCTGCCGCGGCCCCCGGTGAAGCCGCTCCCGCCGCAGCACAGACCGGCCAGGCGCCGACCGTCGCGCGCGGCCCGCGCCGCGATGGGCAAGGTCGGCCCCGCCCGGCCGCCGCCGACCGCCGCAGCCCGGCCGCCGCATCGTCCGGCCGTCCGCCGCAGCGCACCGAGCATCCGAGACCGGGCGAATCGCGCGAGGGCGACGGAAATCGCCGCGATAAGTTCGGCCGCGGTCGCCGCCCGGAGCGCACAGGCCCGCCCCGCATCATTATTTCCGCCAGCAACAAGGAGGACCAGGATCGCGGCGCCGATGAGAAAGGCCGCCCGAAGATCCGCTGGGCCATGTACGAGAGCGATCCCGAAGAAGAACTGTACGTCGAGGAAGTTGAGGAAACGTCCGCGCCGGCCACGAAGGCCG
>Ga0315284_10003387_pt1 | contig 22631 bp, 18 predicted proteins | sample YL17G09_16_MG_FD_203696 | JGI IMG/M metagenome (GOLD analysis project Ga0315284, IMG submission 203696) | Sediment microbial communities from Yellowstone Lake, YNP, Wyoming, USA - YL17G09_16 | ecosystem: Environmental > Aquatic > Freshwater > Lake > Sediment | place: USA: Wyoming | collected... | reverse complement strand
CACCGGCACCACCACCACCTATGTCCTGCTCATGGTCTCCGAAAAGTCCGTTGCCATGCAGGCGACGGATGACCAGTTAACCGTCCTGAAAAATAAGGCCATGGGAGACTGGCTGAACGCGCGCACGCAGACTACCCAGGTGACCTTTCACGGCCTGAATGGTAGTACCACGCTGGACAGCGAGACATCCAAATGGATCGATTACCAGGTGCAGAAGCTCATTAAAAAACGGCCGAGCACGCCGACTACGGCTGAAGCTACCACCACGAGCGCAACGGAAAGCACGACGCCCTAGCATAGCCCACATGGCACTGGAGCATCCCCGGGGATTACACCCTCAATATATGCTTGTGTCTGAGCGCCCGCTCCTTTTCACCGGACCGGACATCAGGCGTTGAAGTGCTCCCTCCCGGTTTGCACATAACAGTCTCCCTCAGGCGTATACCCCGTATTCTTTGGCGGCTTCCATCATCGCCCGCAGATTTTCCGGGGGCGCGTGGTCGACTGAAGAACCTGCCGAAAGTATGTAGCCGCCACCCGGGGCGCAGATTTCAATCAGCTTGCGGCAATATTCCTTGACCTCGGCGGCGGTGCCAATGGAAATCAGTGAGGCCGGCACGTTTCCTGAAATACAACATTTATCCCCGAGGATTTTCTTGGCCGTGGCCATGTCCGTGCGGTCAAACCGCCACGCCACGGCCCCCTTGGGGAATTCATTGACAGCCTCCAGCCGCGTCATGTAGCTTCCCTCGGCGAATAGTGATGGCACAATACCTTCTTGAATCAGAGCGAGGCAGATTTTTCTTAGAGATGGCCAGTAAAAGGTCTCAAACTGCCGGGCTGACATGAATCCATCGGCGCCTTTATGCAGGGGAAAGCCGACCGTGGCGCTTCTGGTCGCGTTGGCTCTGGACACCAGCGAATCAATCGTCAGGTCCGCTATCACGTCAATGGCTTCGAGAAGCTTCTCCGGTTGCCGGTGGCATGTCCATGAAGATGCCCTTAGTGCCCCTCAGCGTGTCCCCTAGGGTATCAAAGGGCGCTTTGGCCAGCCCGCTCCCTCTGATGGAAGGCACTCCCGCCTCCTGTGCCTCCCGGGTACACCGGGCGACCACGGCCGTCCATTTCTGAAATTCCTTGCCGACATCTATGAGCGCCTGAAGTGATGCCTGCAGGTCCGGCCTGGAAAACGGCGCGAAATAACTGCCGGGCAGTTCGATGATGTCCGTGAAAGACTGGAGGTTTTTGAACGGTTCGAATATGCCAAATATGCGGGGCATGTAGGTCCGCATCCAGAAATCAGATGGGTTCCTGATCAGCGCGTCGTATTCATCAGCCCGCATATATTCGGCTTCAACATACTGAAATCCGGTGGCATCGCTGGAAAGACCATGGCCGGGCCAGGTGTAGAGTTTATAGTCAATCAGGTCGTATACCCTTCCCGGCAGGATTGTGCCCGGTCCGGTGTATGTGTCCATCTCAAAATCGTGGAGGAACTTCGTCCACGTCCGGCGCAACTCGTCATAGTCGTACATCACCGTCTTGAGGTCTGCGCCGCCCCAGTACGCCGGCAAAACCCCGAAAGGCATTTGCACCGGCACACGGTCCGGTTCTTTCATCAGGTATGCATCAGCCAGCCTTCCTATCCTTGCGTAGTAGGCTTTCTCGGCTTCCGGACTTGAAAAGCGGACATCCGGCGGTTCGAGCCACCATTTAAACCTCTCCTTGCGTTTTTCTTCCGGAGTCAACCTGGCCCACTTCTCATCCATAAATCACATTCCTCCTTCTTGCCACAGCCCGCACCATACGGCTCAATGGTTGTCACGAAAACAACTCGTCTTCAATCAGCTTCATATATTTGTTCACATAGAACATATCAGGTTCGTGCTTGGTGGCCCTAACTCTGATCTCAAAATTGGGTTCCTTGGGGCTACCGGCATCAAAAAGAATCAGCCCTATCCCAAAGATCCTGCCCAAGACATCGAGTCGTGCGATGTCTTCTTCTGGCGAGTTTCTGGGCACAATAATGTACGACTTGTGACTGAATAACTTGTATGAACATGCCTGGCCGAACGCCGTGATAAGGTTTCCTGAATCTATCTTGACCTCTGCCGAAATAATGTCGGTTGGTGGCTTGATGATGTCACTTTTGCGAGGTTCGCGGATTCCGATCACGTCAGGTGTTCCCCATTTGTCTTTGAACTTGTTCCTACCTAACGCGATTGCTTTCGTACATTCTTCAAGTTCATTCACTAGCCAGTCCGCAAACGGCTTATAGAAAGCAGCCTCTCCTATCTTCTCGGCCACGGGCGCGGGAACTTCCTGTTTTTCTTCTATCTCTCCTGTTTGTCTGAAGGCAGTATGGCGAAAAAGCCCTCGTGCAGGTTTGTAGACTTCATCTGGTCGACGACTATCCAAGTTCCAAATCGTTCCATGAATGGTGTTAACCGGGATGTTCGGAAATTCGCTCTGTAACTTTCTCACCAGGTCCGAGTAGCGGAGGCCATCTGGGCTGGACTTGATGATTTCTATTGCTTTCGAAGTGATTCTTATCTTACTTGTTGTTATTGACCTTCTTGTCGCCATATTCCACCCCCATCGTTTCGCGCTTTAACATCCGGACGCAGAACCAACCACACTGCGAACAGCTGCCCTTGACTGCTGACACCGAGTTGTCTGCCACAACTCAGTGTTACCAAAGCAAGTCCTTTTGGTACGGCGATTATACACCTTGTGTATGATCGCCATGCCAAAGCGACTTGCTTTTGGAGACGGGGGAGAGTCGAACTCCCTGTGAATACATGTTCAATTTGGTCGGTTTCGCCTATTGTTCTGCATAATAGTTCGAATCCCGTGACGGCTTGACAAAGCTCGTGGGAATTATCAGAAGTGGCTACAATTGTGATGTCAGGCAGGCTTTGACTCTCAGCAACACATCCGTCGGCCCAATTTCCGGCTTCTCAGGCTCTCAACCCTGAAGTCCTTCGCCCCGTGAAATACCGCCGCTTTCAAATTTCGCCCTCCTCAGGTCGTATGCCAGAGTGCCGGGGTCAGTCCAATGAGTATTCCTTCTGGCTTTTTCACTACCCGGTCTGTCCAGACCTCAGGGCTTGCTGCACTGTCACGAAGAGTCTGACGCATTACCACCGGTATGCCTGACGGCGGCGTAAGTGAATTCACTACGCGGGCGCCGTCAGGCACTGGAAACAACGCACTTGACTTTCGCAACCGCAGACGTTTGGCGCCAATTAACCCCCGGCCACTTTCTCCTTTGCCCGGGATACAGGTGCCTGCCTTTCTGCCTTCGGGGCGGTCTTCTTCACAGTATTGGTTGAATCTTTTGCCAGGACCTCGCGGTCTCCGCCGCTCAACCCGGCGATGTATTTCACCAGCTTCTTGCGTGCATCGATGTCATACTGCGTGGTGATGGCAATCTGCTCCATCACCGGTGAACCGCCGCCGTGGTAGGCACCGATGTTATGGATGCCGCCGCTCGCCGAGCATAACACGTCGCCCAGGTAGCGCCATACCTGCGCCTGGTCCTCGGCGGACATGGTGGGACTGCGTTTGGTGTATTTCAGGAGCAAGTCTCTGGTGTCCGGGTTGAGGAAGTCTTTCTCGTGAGGGAAGGTGGCAGTAACACCGCCGGAAATATCGCACAGCATCTCGGCCTCGTGGTATACCGCCTCGCCTGATAGGCACCGCCCGACATTGCAGTAAATGGAATTGGGGATGTACGAACCGGGTCCATACGGGATGAACCCCACGCCTGGCATGTAGACTTCGGGTTTTCCTTTTTCTGAGGCGGTAAATCCAGCCGCATAACCCAGTTCCGTGACCATGATAATCTCCGCGAACATTTTGCGGACGTGGTCGGCTTTCTGGACATTGTTTGCCTCTGCCGCCAGCGCAGCGCCGCCCAGCACAATATCCCCTATGGCTGGTTTGCAGCCAGAATACGAATGCCGGTGGAACAGGGCAAACAGGAGCGCCAGCACACCACCGTGCTGGTGTTCGCCTGCCAGGAAGACACGCTCCCAGGGGACGAAACAGTTATCGAAAATTACGTAAGAATCAGTGGCGCCCGGCATAACGCCGCGCTTGAAATGCTCCCGCGTCCGGAGGTTATGGATGGTGACCACTTGCTTCACCCCTTCCCAATCACCCGGCACCGCAAAAGAAACGGCATAGTCCTTATCTTGAGGACGGAGGGCGCGGGTAGGCACCACAAGGATTTCATCCGCCACGGAGGCCTCGGAGATATGTACCTTACACCCCGATACCACAATACCATCCGGGCGCCGCTCTTTGATGCGCACATACGCATCGGGGTTGGGCTGGTCGGCGGGCCGGAGCATTCTGTCGCCTTTCACATCGGTCTGGGCGCAGCATCCCACCAGGTCCTCGTCCTGAAAGCGCCGGAGCCATTTCTTGAAGTTCTTGTGGTATTCTGTGGCGCCGTTGTTCGCCTTGTCCGCCTCGTAGGAGACGTTGTAGATGGCGTTCGTGGCATCGATGCCCATACACCGCTGGATGCACCCGCCAGCTTTCTGACACAGCATGCGGGTCATGTCCTGCTTGTGGTGCAGGTCTTCCGTGCTCATGTGAATGTTGGTGAAACGGTTAATTTTCTTGCCGCTCAGGTGAGAGACGGCGGTCAGTAAGCCCTCGTTTTCCGGCCTGAGGGCTTCATCGAAGGTCGTGCCGATGACGTTGAGGCAGTCCATCTGGAGCTCATCATCGCGGTCTATGAGCGCTCCATCGTAATAGATGTTCCGCTTCATCTTGCTTAAGCCCTTGATATACTCTTGCTTGGTCCGCATTATTCCTCCTTTTCGAGCATTCCATTTTTGATGTCGTCCTGGGAGTGCGAAAATATCACTGGGCGTTACCTTATTCGCTCCTCCCGAAACATCGTGGGTTTGTCGGGTAGGGGCAGGGAACGTATCTCCCCACCCCTACTCGAATGTGTCAATTGATGAAGGATGATTACTTGCTTCCCGTAATCTTTTGTTTCAAGGCCTGGTCAATCCACAGGAACTTGTATTTGGATGTGTTGCCCATTTCCGAGGTGAGTCCCATGTTCACCTCACCACGGTAGCCCCTGACATACTGGTGCCAGCACGTGTTACCAACAGAGGTCGGCAAGGGGATTTCCCACACGAGCTTGTTCTCACGCAGGTATTCAGCCTTCAGCAGGGCGTTAGCTTTGTTGGGGTCAGCCTCCTTTGCCCATTGAAGGTAGAACAGCTCGGCCTCCCGGTCTACCACCTTTGAGAAGGCATAGATCGAGGTCGGGACGCCGCCGTGTGCCCAGCCCATGACCGATTGAGGTGAAGCGTTGCCCCAGTAGGAGTAAATCATGCCGGGGTAAGTCATGCCATAGATCATGGAGGAGTGGGTGGCGCCTTCAAGGACCTTGATATCAATGTTGACATTGATCTTCGCCCATTGCTCTTTGACGAGCTGCAGCACGTCCTGGTCTACCGGGCTGACGTAGATATCGACCTCGGACTTAAAACCATTGGTGAGTCCCGCAGCGGCTAGGAGTTGCATGGAGAGGTCAGGATGGTACTCAAAGAGCTGCTTCACATCAGTGGGCATCTGGTCAATCGGTGTATAAGCGTCTGCGTTACCCGGGCTTACGGGCCACGCATCCGGAATGGCATTGCCTTTGAAATAATCATTGATGATGGTGTTGCGGTCCACGCCCATAGACAGCGCCTGTCGGACCCTCACGTCGCTGAAGGGAGCCAGGTCCGTGCGCATGAAGATGACACTCCCGCCGGTGGGCAGCAGCTTCTTCCATTGAAGGTCAGGATTGTTCTTCTTGAGCCCTTCCACCTTATCCCAGGCCACCCCGAGGATATCAACCTTATAGGTCTTTACGGCCGCCAGGGCAGTCGCTTCTTCAATAATAATCAGGCCGCGAAGCGTCTCGATGTAGGGAAGCATATTGCCCTTATGGACGGGATCCTCCATCCAGTAATTGGTATTCCGTTTCCATGTAGTGGAGCTGGCAGGTACGCAGTCCTGGACGATGAAGGGACCGGTGCCGCAGGCATTTTTCCAGTCGGACAGATCCACGTTTTTAGATTCTGCGGGCGGGATAAACATCCAGCTGGTAACATCTGCAATAGCGGCTGATGGTGTGAAAATCCTGTACTTGATGGTGTACTTGTTCAGCGCAGCTGTATAACCGCCGGCAAAGAACGGCCAGCTGACACTTTTCAATTCGTCTACCCAGGTTTTCCATTCTGCTTCCGTCCTGCCGTTCTTGATTGCCAGGTCATGCCGTCCCTGGACACCGGCGGTATCCGTCCACTCCCAGGCGCCGTAGCCTGTCCAGCGCGGGTCCTTTAGACCTCTCTGGTAGTAAGCGATAATGTCGTCGGCCGTCAGTTCTTTGCCGTTGCCCGGGTACTTGTTCTGGAAATGGACACCTTTGCGGACATGCCAGATCATGGTGTTCAAGTCCGTAATTTCCCAGTTTTCCAGAAGCAAGCCCGTGCGGTATGTTAGCGGGGTATTTGAAATGTCGAATGCGAACTCGTTGGTACCAGCCGGGCCCTTAGCCCAGTCTGCTTCCATAAGCCTGTCGTAAGTTGGTCCGGCGATGTGGCCGCCGATAGCCGAGACGATCGGATCAAAGTAGTCCGTAGCTTTTGAATGAGCGAAAACGAAGGTAAACGTGCCACCATAGGTTGGCGTGGTGCTCGCGTCAACTGTTCCGGTCGGGGCAGTCGTGGTTGTCGTGGGTGCGGCGGTCGTCGTGCCCGGAGTCGTTGCTGTCCCCGTCACTGTTTGGCCTGCACCGGTTGTCTGAGTAGTGGTGCCCGCATTACAGCCGGACAGCACCAGAGCAACAACGGTGAGACTGATTCCGAATATTGCCACAAACCTCTTTGCCATAAGCCCTCCCAATTTTCATTGATCTCTCGTAATATAGCGCGTTTCGTAAGTCTGCAACCCTTTTTCAGTCACCGGTCTTCACATTACGCACCTCCTACGTTTGCTGATGCTGGCTGACTCTTTAGGCAGAAAAGGAAGGTCCTCTAACTGCCGGGTTTCGCTCCAGCCACCCGTTTCTTTTCTCTCTTCACAGCGCTACCGTAACGCCCCACTCCCCCCCTCAACCTCGGGTCCAGCAAGTCTCTCACCGCATCTCCCCACATATTTACGCCGTAGACCACTATCGTTAGACACAAACCCGGGAAAATAGCCATCCACCACGCCTCTTGCATGAACCTCCTCCCATCTGAAGAAAGCATGCCTCCCCACGTGGGATTGGGCGGGGGAATTCCTAGCCCCAGAAAACTCAATCCCGCCTCGGCCAGAATGTTGCCGGCTATCGAGACACTGTAGATAATGACCATCACCGGCATGATGTTCGGGAACACGTGCCGCCGCATCATGTGCCACATGTCACTGCCAATCGAACGTGCGGCTTCCATATAAATGTTTTCCCTTACAGCGATAACCGAGCTCCTGACCACACGCGCCCAGCCAATACCGCCAGTAATACCCATTATCATGATAATTTGCGGTACTCCGGGACCAACAATCCCTACCAGGGTAATAAGGATAACCAGACTGGGGATGCTGAGGGCAATATCCACCAACCTTTGTATGCCCAGGTCGAACCACCCCCCGATGTAACCGGAAATCAGCCCCAGCAGCATGGCTACTACCACGTTGACGGCGCTGGCTCCAAGCCCGATGAACAGTGAAATCCGGGCACCGTACAGGATGCGGCTGAACAAGTCCCGCCCCAGATTATCTGTACCCATGATGTACGTAGAATTGGGCGGCGTCAGTCTATCCTTTAGATGACTCTGGATTGGGTCGAAGGGAGCCAGCAGGTTGGCAAAGACTGCCGCTATGAAGAAGACCAAGACTATGAGCAGTCCGACGGTCCCCAGAGGCTTCTCCTTAACCAGCCGGCGGAAAAAATCCGCCAGCGGCGAAATTTTCCTCCTCGGATTCTGCGCGATGATATCAGTTGCAGCAATCATTATCAGAACTCTCCTATCCGGTTCTTAACGGTACCGTACCCGCGGGTCCAGCCAGGCATAGCTCAGGTCAGTAATCAGGATTGTTATCAAACCGATGGCGGCAAATAGGGCATTCATGCCGGTGATGTATGGGTAATCTCTGGTCAACACCGAGTCAACAAAGAGACGGCCCATGCCCGGTAAAGAGAAGATCTGTTCAATAATGACTGCCCCGCCGATCATCACCGGCACCTGACCGGAGATGATCGTCACCACCGGGATGGCAGCATTCTTAAGCACATGGCGGGTAAGCACAACCCTTTCCCGTAAGCCTTTGGACCAGGCAGTACGCACGTAGTCCTGTCGGAGCACGTCCAGCATGGTGGTTCGCAGCATCCTCACTGTCAGACCCGACATCCCGAAACCCATGATAGCGGCAGGGATAATGAACTGCTGGATATTTAACCAGAAGTTCTCTGTGATAGGAATATACCTCTCCGGCGGCGACCACCCCCACCAAATGGGAGGAAAGACGAATACCATGGTGGCGATCCAGAAGGTGGGTACAGCCACGGCAATAATGGAAAAACTGCGGGCAACATAGTCACCAATACTGTCCTGCCGAATCGCCGAGAGAATGCCGATGGGAAAAGCTACCAGCTGGGCTATAACGAAAGCAAAAAAACCAAGCTCAAAAGTGATCGGAATCTTCCTGGCCACATTAGCCGTCACACTCTGCTGGGTCCACAATGACTTGCCCATGTCACCGTGAAGCAATCCTCCCGCCCAGTCCACATACTGCTTCCAGACCGGTTTGTCCAAGCCGATCATATGACGGATGGCATTGACATCAACGTTCATCTCGCCTGCCTGCTCGTGGGAGTGCTGCAGCACCATAAGCTCAATGACGTTACCCGGCATCAGGCGGATGAATGTGAACACCAGCAAGGTCAGAAAGATAAAGGTGGGAATCATGAGCAGTAGCCTTCGAATAATATAAGTCCGCATCAGTCGCCTTTCACACGTTTTCCTGGTTTTGCGCTGAAATCTGCCCGTTTTTCAGTGCCAGCCTTAATTTGCAGAGTTCAGCTACAACCTTCTCCCTACTTAACGCCATTCTCAGTCTGCTTAAGCAATGATTTAAGAATAATATCGGTCTGCGCCGTAATATACTCCTCCAGCGTGAAGCGTTTCCGAAGGAACCATCTTCTCAACACCCAATCGTGAGGAATTAGGACGATGTTGTGCGCCAGCAGCAATGCGTTTTCGGTCTCAAACTCTCCTTTGGAGATTCCCTCGCGGATGAGCTTTTCGAAAAACTCTATGTGCTCCACCTGTGACTGCAGCAGCATGGCACGGTCCTCGCGCGAGAAGTTCCGGATGTCCCTCGTGTAAAAAAGGAGCCTCTCTGCCAATTTGTCACTGCCTTCCACATAAGCCTTGATGGACTTTTTCAAGGTCTCAGTAACGCTTCCGCAATTGAGATTTGCGCGCATATTCCTTGTGTCTTCGATGCTTTCTTTCGATTCCAGGCAAATCAGATTGAGGATGTCTTGCTTTGACCCGATGTACCGATAGACATTGCCGATAGTCATGCCTGCCACGTGGGCAATCTCCTGCACGGTAGCGCTCGCGTAGCTTTTTTGAGAGAAAACTCTGATTGCCGCATCGATGATAACTTTGCGCTTTTGCTCAACGAGTTTGTCATCTCTGCTTAAGGCACGTAGTTGAATGGCCAAAACTGGGCTCCTTCAAGAACTATGTGAATGAGCTATCATTCAGCCCTGCGTATTATAGACGCGCTCGCAGCGCCCTGTCAAGTACTGTTTTCACCCGGATCCGCACGCACCCCACCCATTCCATCCGTGCCTACCAACAAAACAAGACCCACCCGCCGGCTACGGCTGAGAGTCAGTCGTGAAACGTCCACGCTCGCCGCGGAACCAATTTGACAGAACGTGGTAGACAGTTCTATAATCACCCAACTGAATGACAACTCATTCACGACCTTCCCGCACACCGTGTTTGCGTGGACTGTGCGCCGCTTCGTAATGGGACCCGTTCCGGCGGCATGGCTTGAAATAAGCCTCGATGAGAATGGCGAAGCGCAGCGCGCCTCGTTCGGGCAGTGGCACGTGGTCCGGGGCATGGGCATGAACAACTAAAACGGCAGAAGGACAGCAGTTCGTGCCGCAGCTTGAGACACGCGGAAGGCAGCCGGCGGAGATGCGCCCGGCGTGGGGAGAATGCAGCCATATGAACCACGGGAGGCAACAGAATAGCAGCACGCAATACGGAAAAGGGAACAGCACTCGGGCGGGACTGGACGCAGGGTAGCATCTTCAGGAACCTCCTGTCTCTGGCCTGGCCGGTCATCATAAGCAGCAGCCTGAACAACGTGGGCCCTACCATTGACATGATATGGGTAGGAAAGCTGGGGTCTGCCTCCGTAGCGGGAGTGGGAGTAGCTGGCATGCTGGTCCAGCTATTGGATTCCCTCAAAATGGGGCTGGACATGGGGACGAGGGCAATGATCGCCCGACTCGTCGGCACCGGGGATAGCCGCGGGGCAAATCATGTGGCTCTGCAAGGCTATGTTATTACCATCGGTTTTGCCGCAATTGTGGGAACGCTAGGCGTCATCCTTGCCGGGCCAATATTGAGGATGATGGGTCTGACCCCCGAAGTTGTCGCGCAGGGCGCCCCGTATTTGCGGATACAATTCGTCGGCATTCTTACTATGGGCTTGGTGCGGCAAAACGAAGGCACGATGCAGGCTTCCGGGGATACACTAAACCCGATGCGCGTAGCCATCATCTACAGGGTCTTCCATATCGCCCTTAGCCCCTTCCTTATCTTCGGCTGGTGGGTTTTCCCCCGGCTGGAAACGAGCGGCGCGGCTTACACTGGTATTATCTCCGCCTGCCTGGGCGCCGCCCTGGGGCTATGGTTCCTTCTGAGCGGACGCACCCGCCTGCGGTTGCGGTTCCGAGAGTTTCACCCTGACGCCAGCGTCATCTGGCGCATCGTGAAGATAGGTCTTCCGGCGTCCGTCACGGGCATGCAAAGACAGTTCGGTCAGGTAATACTGACCTGGTTCGTCGTGCCCTTCGGCACCGTCGCGGTGGCTGCTCACAGCCTGGTGCAGCGCATAGACCAGTTCATCAACATCGGCGGGCAGGGATTTGGGCAGGCTTCCGGAGTGCTGGCCGCACAGAACCTCGGCGCCGGGCAGCCGGGCCGCGCCGAGAAAAGCGGCTGGCTGGGGGCCACCCTGTGCACGGCGGTCATGGTAGCTGCTACCCCGGTGCTGTGGTTCTGGGGCAGGGACATCATACGAGTCTTCAACAATGAGCCCGCGCTCGTGGAAGTGAGCTACGCTTTCATCAGAATACAGTTAGTCAGCTACCTGGTTTTCGGCTATGCCATCGCCTTGCAACAGTGCTTGAACATCCTCGGTGACACCGTGCCGGCGATGTCGGTGGTGCTGTTGAGCATCTTCGGGGTGCAGGTACCGCTGGCCTTCCTCCTGTCACAGCATACCGGCCTCGGTGTCTATGGAACACGCTGGGCGATAGTGATTGGCTCGGTCGTGATGGCCGGGGGCTACGCGCTGTACTTCCGCATGGGCAGGTGGAAGCGGAAGAGGCTATGAGAAAGGAAACTTAAAGGTCAGAACTCAGAAGTCAAAACGATAGATGATGAGCCATAACCGATGCCGGAGTTGACGTTGAGGAAAGGGTGATGGGCTATCAGTTTCAGCCGTGGTTTTGAGTCTCGAAGTTTTAAGTGCGAGTTTATGGAGGTATGGTCCAACATGGATACAGTTAAAGTAGATTCGGGGCACATATCAGGCACCGTTATCGGCGAACCCGGCAAAGAGGTGCATATCTACCGGGGTATTCCTTATGGCGCCCCGCCCATCGGGGAACTGCGCTGGAGACCGCCGCAGCCGGTGGCGGCCTGGTCCGGGATCCGCGAGTGCACCGTCCTGAGCAAGATCGCTCCGCAATCGTCTACCACGCTGCCCGGCGCGCGTACCTCAACACCCTCTACCAGCCCTCGCTTCGTCGCCTCTCAGAGTGAAGACTGCCTCTATTTGAACGTACTGACGCCCGCCGGGAAGAGCATGGACAAGCTGCCGGTGATGGTCTGGATGCATGGCGGGGGGTTCGTGTTTGGCAGCGGCAATGACATGCTATACAATGCACCACGGTTGCCACAGCACGGCATAGTGCTGGTTAACGTCAATATGCGGCTCGGGCCGTTTGGCCTCCTGGCGCACTCGTTGCTCTCCCGTGAATCCCCCGATGGCGTATCGGGGAACTACATGTTCACGGATATCATCGCCGCCCTGAAATGGGTGCAGAAAAACATCGCCGCCTTTGGCGGTGACCCGGGCAACGTCACCATTTTCGGAGCGTCCGGCGGCTCGGCCAAAGTCCTGACACTGATGGCTTCACCCATGACCAGGGGGCTTTTTCACCGTGTTATCGCCGAAAGCGGCAGCCCGGGTGGCAAACCCCTGAAGGAACTGGAGGCAGTGGGGGAGAGGTTCTTCGCAGGGCTTGGCGTGGATAAGGAGAAGGACCCGCTCGAGGCAGCCCGCGCTCTGCCTTGGGGGAAAATTATGGAAGTGGAGCAGACCCTCATCAGGGAGCTTCATATCACCGGGCGCGGAGGCCTCTGGGATATTGCCGTGGACGGCTGGTTCATGCCGGACGACCCCGCTGCCATATTCAGGGCTGGCAAGCAGCACGGCATCGACTACATCCTTGGTGCCAATCTGGGGGAATTGCGCGGGGGGCCGGGAACGACTCTGATTCCATCCTACATCGGCCTGTTTTCCGGGGCGCGCAAGACCGGAGTCAATGCCTACGCCTACATCTTCGACCAGGTGCCGAGCCGCTGGAGGCAGGATGGTTGCCCTTCTGTTCACGCCATGGAACTCAACTACGTTTTCGGCGATTGGGACAACAGCAGCGGTTTCTGGTCCTGGCTGCTCGGTAGCATCGCCGGCATGGGCGGGGCGAAGTCCGCCGAACCCGGGCTGACGGATGTGGACAGAAGAGTCTCCGAGGCGATGATGACCATGTGGACACAATTCGCCAAAACGGGCAACCCCAGTGTGGAAGGGCTGGTGACATGGCCTGTCTACGAGTCAGCCAGTGACCGTTACCTGTACATCGCCGGGGACATGGAAGTGAGGCCCGGCTTCTCTAAGGTTGGCAAGAAGTAAGGAGGAAAGAATATGGGCCCGATTAAGACAGACAGTGGACTCATCTCGGGGAGGGTGCGGGGCGAGCACGGGCAGGAAATGCATGCGTACCGCGGCATTCCTTATGCCGCTCCGCCGGTGGGAATCCGGCGCTGGAAGCCGCCAGAACCGGTGACTCCATGGTCAGGAGTCCGCGAATGCACAGCCTATAGCATTCAAGCGGCACAGTATCCTGATGTCAATGTACCCACCGCGCAAAGGATACCATGTAGCGAAGATTGTCTGTACCTGAATGTCCTCACGCCGGCCAAATCCCCCACCGCGAAACTGCCGGTCATGGTCTGGTTCCATGGCGGCGGCCTCAGGTACGGCAACGGCAACTGGTCGCTATACAACGGCCCCGGGCTGCCTCGGCACGGCGTGGTGCTGGTAACCGTCAACGGCCGGCTGGGGATGATGGGATTGATGGCTCACCCATTGCTCTCCAAAGAATCAGCCAAAGGCGTTTCTGGGAATTACCTGTTCCTGGACCTGATAGCCGCCCTGAAGTGGGTAAAGAAAAACATCGCCGCCTTTGGAGGTGACCCGGACAACGTCACCATTTTCGGAGAATCCGGTGGCGGCACGAAGGTTATCAGCCTCGTGGCTTCCCCGCTGGCCAAAGGCCTGTTCCACCGGGCTATCTGTCAGAGCGGCGGTAGTACCGTCCGGCCCATGAGCGTGAAGCAGATGGAGGGCTTCGGTGAGAAGCTGTTTGCTAAGCTCGGTATCGATAAGGAGAAAGACCCGCTGGCCGCGGCCCGCGCCCTGAGCTGGGAGAAGGTCATCGAGGTTGACCAGGCCACGAACGTGGAAATGGGCAAGGAATACGTGTTCATGGGGCCGTGGAACATCGCGGTGGACGGCTGGTTTATGCCCGAAGCGCCGGCCACCATCTTCAAGGCGGGCAAGCAGAATGCCGTTCCTCTGATCACACTGGCCAACCTCGGGGAGCTGTCGGGCACGGGTTTTGTGGTCGCGTCGCAAATGATCCCGGGCTACGTCAATCTACTACTCGGGGAAGGCAAGGCCAAAGTCAAGGGTTACGCCGGCATATTCGACCAGGTGCCGGGCAACTGGCGGCAGGAGGGTGGCGTTTCTTCACACGCAATGGAGTTGCACTATGTCTTTGGCGAGGTGGATGACCCTGACCCGTGGAAAGTCCTGCACTTCCTCTACCGCTCAGGTGGCGCCAAATCGCCCGCGCCGGTGATAGCAGAGGCGGAGAGAAAAGTCTCCGAGGCAATGATGACCATGTGGACACAATTCGCCCGGACAGGAAATCCCAACGTCGGGGGCATGGTGACATGGCCATCTTACGAGGAAGCCGCTGACCAGTATCTGTACATCGCCGAGCCTTTGCAGGTCAAAACCGGGTTCTCGCAGGTGGCCCAGAAGAAATAGCAGAACGGATGGGTGACCAGCCGAGCCCGAGGAGAGATTGAGGCGCCGGCTGGCACCATCTATTGCAGAACCATCTAGCCAGACAGCGTTGCTGTTCGTTGCCCGCTCGAACGCGGCCCAGTGCGGAACGGCAAAAACGTAAAGGTCCGACGACGATGCCAGGGGTGCGGAAGAACAGCGCTCCTCGTGTCGACTGGAGTTCTCTGAATAGCCCTGTTCTTCTGCGAGATTACAATTGTCCAGTCTTGTTACCTCAGTCGGAAAAAGGTCCGACCAATTTCACGCTTGAGCTCTAGCGTGGCGCCATTGGCTGAATAAAGGAACCTTTTTGTATGTTGATAAGCACATTAGCAATTGAATAAGTATGTGATACAGCGATAAAAGGTTAGCTCTCTTCCAATCTTGTTCGAAGGTTAGCCAATATCAGGTCTGCTTCTTGCTCGTTCATCTTCACGATAACAATCTCCGCCAACCAACCCAATAGTGGTAAAGGTACGCGATACTCGATAGTAAGAGTTACCCTTGTTTGACTATCCTTGGACCGAAATGTCCACGTTATCGTGCTGTCCACAGCGCCCTTGGTCTTAACGGTGAACCACTTATTCGGGACTATATCAGTATATTCACCTGTGCCTTCCAAATACATCCCAGCCATTTTATACAGCCATGCAGCACTGTATCCACCATTGGGTAACAATTACTCGTTTTTTATCTCAACCAAACTAGGCCAAATCTGCGGTAGGTTACTCGGTTTGCTGACGTAACTGAAGATTTTATCCAGAGGGGCGTTGATTATCACCTCTTTATCGATTGTTGCCATTATCAACTCCTCTCTTTCTTTATGCCGTATTAAGAAGAATGAAGCACATTTGGATTACACTAACTTCTACTACTTTAACATTTGTGATTCGAACTGAAAAGGAACTTTATTTGTGCTTAAATCGGAAGAGTCAAATCGCTAACAAGATGTATCCGGGGATTATCAAAGACCTTGCCTGCCAGAGGGGACTACGTCCCGAGTCATTTTTGAACGACAAACCGACAATAGACGATTACAAAAACTCCTGTGTCCAACATGTCATTAGATGAGCTAATCGAGTTTGCTCATAAGAAAAGGATTGATAATAAAGATGTAAGCCGGATGAGTTCAGTATTGGGTAGGTTTCTTAGATTCAACCTTCTCCTCCCCTCCGGTTCGAGTAAAACTCCCAGCAATTCGCGTAAATTCAGAAGTTCGTCGGGCTGATTTCCATTCAAGGCGGAATCTGGATGGTGGGCGGTACTTGACGATGACAGAACTCGAACCTTCGAATTAGCTTTTAACTTATGGAGGCTCGGTTCGAATCCCTTAGCTGGAATAAAGTACACAAAATGTAAACAAAAAGTGACCTCAAATGGCTTTTTGGTGTCACAGGCTTTCCTCTATGTTGAGTTAGATTCCTTTAGCTTTACGGCACAAGCCCCAGGGTCACAAGACTGGGACCACTGAATTGACGCAAAGGCAAAAAGATGCAATAATATATTAGCAACTACGCAGATGTTAAGAGGATGATTATGATGGCAAAGGCTCAAGACAAGTGCGAGATATGGGCTGTCGATGAAGAAAAGGTAACCGCAACGAAAAAACGATTGCCTTCGGACGAGACATTTACCATTCTGGCGGAGACATTTGGCGCTTTGGCAGACTCTAATCGGGCAAAGATCTTACATTCCCTGGTGGATCAGGAACTCTGTGTCTGTGACATTGCCACTGTGATTGGCACTTCAGATTCGGCTGTATCTCAGCATTTGCGGATACTGCGTACACTCCGGCTAGTCAAACAGCGTAAGGAAGGGCGGATGATGTACTATTCCCTGGCAGATGACCATATCCGGCAGCTTTTAGAAACTTGCTTAGACCATACTCAACATCATTAGTCTCTTTTTTTATCATAATCATTAAGCAACTACGCAGATAATAAATAATAGTTGGAGAATTGGAGAAGTAGAATGGCCATAGAACAGAGCTTCAAGATTGAAGGCATGGATTGTGCCGATTGTGCACAGAAGATAGAGAAGGCTGTCTCTAAGATTAAGGGTGTAGCTTCTGCTCAGGTGTTTCTGGCGTCTTCAAAGCTGGTAGTGAAACCCGCTACTGATGAATTGCAGGTAGGCGAGATAGTCAAGACGGTGGAGCTTCTGGGCTATAAAGTAGAACAGGAAAAAACAGCTCAATCGATAGCTTTGTATATTGAAGGGATGGACTGTGCCGATGAAGTAGCCGTTATCGAGAAGAAATTTAAAAGCATGACTGGCATGTTGGACTTTGAGGTGAACCTTGCCAGTCAAAAAGTAGAGGTGACCTACGATCCATCCCGTCTAACCTCTCAGGATATTATCAAGTTTATCGCCGAAACCGGAATGAAAGCCCGATTGGCTAAGCCAAAAACAAAAGCCAGAGCTTGGTGGCAGGACTTCCGCGTTAAACTCATTGCTGCCTCGGGTATTCTGTTGCTTGTCGCTTTTGTCCTGGAACGACTGGGCCTGGAACATAATATAGCTCGGTTCATATATGCCGCTTCGATTCTCGTTGGTGGTTACTACCCCGCCAAAATGGCTCTGGCTGGCCTGCGTGCCCGGACGCTTAATATCTACACTCTGCTAGTGATAGCCACAATCGGTGCGATCGCACTGGATTTCTGGGATGAAGCCGCTATGCTAGTCTTTGTGTATACTTGGGGCGCTATCCTGGAAACCTATGCCACCGAAAGAGCCAGGGGTTCTCTGAGGCTCCTGATGGAACTGGTGCCACGAGAAGCACTGGTGAAAAGAAATGGGCAGGAACTAACGCTGCCGGTAGAGGAAGTGCAAGTAGGAGAGACGATTATTGTACGGCCTGGCGAGAAGGTCCCTCTTGACGGAACAATTGTGGCTGGCTCTTCCTCGCTGGACCAAGCGCCGATAACGGGTGAATCAATCCCGGTAAGCAAAGCTCCAGGTGACACTGTCTTTGCCGCCAGCATCAACCAGCGGGGTTCCCTTGAAATTAAGGTTAGCAAACTGTCCCAGGATACAACTTTGGCCAGGATAATCCACTCCGTAGAGAGGTCTGAGGCTAAGAAATCCAGCTACCAGCACTTCGCCGAGAGGTTCGGCAGGATATATACACCCACAATGTTTGGAGTGGCTCTAATCGTCGCCGTGGTACCCTGGCTGCTGGGGCAACCCTTTAATCCCTGGTTCTACCGGGCCCTTGTGGCCCTGGTAGTTTCATGTTCCTGCGGTCTGGCACTCTCAGTGCCTATCTCAGTGCTAGCTGCCGTAAGCGCCGCGGCTAGAAAAGGTGTTCTGATCAAAGGTGGTGCCGACCTCGAAGCCGCCGGCAGTGTCGATGTGGTAGTTTTCGATAAGACGGGAACATTAACAATAGGGCTACCCAGAGTAACTGACGTCATCACCTTAAACGGCTCAACGCCTAGCCTTCTTTCTGTGGCAGCATCAGTTGAGTCACGCTCGGAACATCCATTAGCTGACGCTATTATGAGAAAAGCACGTGAGGAAGGCGTAGAGATTGCAAAGCTGAAGGAATTCGAGTCGTTAACCGGGTTGGGGGCCAGGGGTACCGTTGATGGTAATGCTTACTACGTCTGTAACCGTAGGCTGTGCGACCGTATGTCTATCCCTCTAGGGAAGGCAGAAAAAGAGCTTGTTCGCCTGGAGAATGAGGGCAAGACGGCTGTATTGGTATTGGGGCACGGTGAGATACTGGGAATAATAGCCGTGGCGGACCAGCTTCGCCCCGAGGCTAAAGAGACTATAGCCAGGCTCAAGAAAGCTGGGATTAAGCACACAGTCATGCTTACCGGAGACAATGAAGGGACAGCACGGGCTATCGCGTCACAGGCCGGAATAGATGAGTACAGGTCGCAGCTCCTACCCGAAGATAAGGTGGCCGCGGTCGCAGAATTGAAACGGAAGTACCACAGAATAGCCATGGTAGGGGACGGAGTAAATGATGCTCCGGCGATGGCAGCCGCCGATGTGGGAATTGCGATGGGAGCAGCTGGTACGGATATAGCCCTGGAAACTGCCGACCTGGCGCTTATGTCTGACGATCTGTCCAAAATTCCCTACGCTCTGGGCGTAAGCCGGAAGGCGATGGCGACTATCAAGCAAAATGTGGCAGCCTCTCTGGCTATTGTCGCCCTGGTGGTCACGCTAGCGCTTATCGGCAAGATTGGACTGGTGCCGGGACTGCTGATAAACGAGGGTAGCGCGCTTGTAGTTATGGTTAATGGTCTGCGGTTACTCAGAAGCTAGCCTTTCTGAGAAGACCAAGGGGATGTGATTGAAACAACTTTACCCTGCCAGTCTTTAGAATGCCGGGCAGTTCTAGGTATCGTCTCCTTTGGTGGAGTGCCAACAAAAAGTGCCTATAAAGCAAATTATTGTTGCGGAAAATGTTCACAAAAAGGAAACTGGGCGCTACTGGACTCGAACCAGTGGCAGTCCCGCTGTAATTCGGGATGCTCCAACCAAGTGAGAAGCTGATAATACTTGGATATTGTATCCTGGTCATTGTTTGTCTCTTGTACCTTGGTTATTGCAGCTTGGAGTAGGGCAGAGTGGTGGGTAATGGCGACATAATCCCGTTGTAAAATTAGAACACTCATGCTATCTTACTATGTGCGCATGTCCATGTTTCGTAATCTGTCTGTCCTCATCAATCGGGTACCCGAAGTTATTTATCTAATAATCGGACTAAATGAAAAACGAATCAATCCCACAGAGGAATCGAAAAATAAAAAGGAAACGGGGTGGTCAGTGGGGTAATCAAAATGCTCGAAAGCATGGCTTCTATTCCTCTGCCCTCAGTCCCACGGAAATATGCGAATTCTGGAACATCACTAACCTGGAAGGCATTGAACCGGAAATAGCTGTTCTCCGCATCAAGCTGCGCTCTGTACTTCAGCATAATCCGGATAACAAACGCGTACTCGGAGAAGCCTCTAAGTTACTGTCAAAATGGTTTTGTACAAAATATCGGTTGGAAGGAAAAGATACCAATTACTTGAAAATGGTTATCTACAGGATTCTTGAAAATGATTCTTGAAAATTACACCGTTCCATTACTTTTTCAGCTTGATAAGTCCATTAAGAAAGGTGCAAATTCTGACAAAACGAAATCGAGCGTACTTTAACAATCAAATCTGGAACCGGCACCTTCCGCACGCACAAAATCGACAATTGAACCGAAAAAAACGGAGCTATTTACAAAACGAATCACCGCCCTGAGGGCAATGGTGGGCGATACTGGAGTCGAACCAGTGGCCTCTGCGATGTCAACGCAGTTGTTTGAGCGTGATTCTGTTTCTTCATACTTCAAGGCTAACACGTCTGGCAAACGAATGCAACGCCCTACTTTGGCAGACTACAACCAAATAGGTTAGTAGCCGTTGCCAAACGTAACAGGGCTTGATTCTAGGGGGGGCATGTGCTATATTATGTATAGTTAAATAGTGTAGTCTGGTTGACTAATCAGCAAGTCCGATTCTTGCATACACCCATCTTAAATAACCTCAATTGAGGTAAAGGATGGGTGTTTTTTTATTGAAGAACTATAAAACCAAATGGTATATACCAAGATTGCGTCCATGTATTTTTTGTGGTGCTACAACCTCAACTTTGGTATGTCATTCATGCCAACCAATCAATAAAAGGTTAAATAACATCTGGAATAACATCAAATTGAGATGTGGACAACGTAAGCAGCACACCGCAAACCATTATGAAGCATACAAAGATGTTAAGAACGAGTTCGGTTCATGGGATGAATTCAGGTTGTGGGCATTACCTTTATACAAACCAGGTCTTTGTATTCATAGAAAAGATAAGAACTATAGCCCCGCAAGTTGTGAGTTTGTAGATTGGTATGTCGGACACAAACCGCATAGATTGCCTGTTGCTAGTTGAGTCGTGTTCTCACGAATATAGAAAAAAGCTGCTGTTCAGGCAAATCCCCCCTACTTGACATAAAAAAGACCCCATACTTAACATAATGCGATTGTTGTGATAGGGTTATCGGCGAGACTATTTTCTGCAACTCTTTCAAAAATTCTAAGAAAATTTTCCATACTTCTCTAAGCATAACTTCCTTAACAGTCGCTATTATCAATATAAGACTATGAATCCCATTCACCAAATCCCCACACCACCTCGAATTTTTGCCGTGGCAAGTCTGGGTGTGGCTCTGGCGGTTACATAGTACCTTGTACAAGTCTTCTTGTCCCACAAAAGAACACGTGTTTGCACTTGCGTGCCTTACAAACGTTTATGTTTATCTTACCCCTTCTAAATTCGCTAATGTCACATAGGGCTACTTCTCGCAACTTAGAGCACAATTCATTGTCCTTACAGACACCACACTTCTTCTTGTTACGCAATCCCTCACAGCGTTTTACTTCGTCTGGATGGATATGCTCCCGTCTCACCAAATCGTACCAATAAACAGTGGGGAAGTCACGGTCTTCTTCGGGAATGTCTTCAATATTCTCATAATCTTGGAAAAATACTGGATAAACGACTATTCCTTTACTTCCTGCTGGCACATTGTAGTTGAATTTGTTCCTGCGTTCAAGAACATCCCCCACTTTGAACTTTGGTTCTTTCGTGCGTGGCATTGTCCTTATCCCCTATTGCTTTTTCTTGGTGTCCTTACCTGTCTTTGTCTTTTCCTTCGCTTCGGCTTCCTGTTCTTTGTAGAAAATAACCTCGTTCCCGAATCGTTTTACTGCTATCGTTACACCAAGCAACTTTGAGGCTCGGAGTAACCGCATCTTTACCGTCCCCGATTTGACATCTTCCTTTGACAAAGTAAAGTGACCAACTTCACCTGGTTGGAGTTCTTCAATTTTTGCTTTGTAGTCGGAGACAATCTTTGAGGTTGGCATAATCTTGTGGAACTTCTCCAAATCTGACATTTGTAACTTGTCGTACTTCATTTTGTTTCTTTACCCCTTTCATTTATTTTGGCGATACAGCCAAGATAACATAGGTAGAACTGCTTGTCAAGCCACGCTAATATGGTAATAATACCAACACTTAACTATTTACTACTGGTAATAGTGCCAAAAGTAAATGGGTTGCTTTACAAGTTGGCTACACAAATTGGGACTTGACATAATCAGGATAGTGTGCTATAGTGTATCTATAATAAAGAGTATAAAAGAAGTGTTTGCATACGGCATAAAATGTTAGTATAATAGTAGGAGATATAAATCCTACAATTTAATACGCTAGTCTGAATCTCGGCAGACTTGGAAACATCGAGCGTTTCCACTAGCCCAAGCATTAAACCTTAATTAACAAGGTGGTGCTTGGGTTATTTTATTTTTGGAGGTAATAATGAACACTGGCAAAATACTAAAGGAAAGACTCAATGAGCGGGACTTAGTTTGGATTTCCTATTTGGCTAAGGGATACACCGCAAAAATGTTATCCGAGGCAATCGGAATACCAGAGAGTTCTATAAACCAGACTTTGTACCTTATACAACTGAAGGCTGGTGCAAGAAACAGGACTCAACTGGTTGCACAGTGTGCCAGGTATAAACTCATCAAAGTTTAAGGGCGGTGATTACGTGGACATTGAAGCACTGAAAAAATACGAAGGACAATGGGTTAGCGTGGTGGTAAGGGGTGTGCCTAGAAATGCTGGTGGATACCTTTACTTCATTGGTAAGGATTGTATTGGTATTAATAAAGTATCCGACAAAATAGACGAGATAATAATTTCGGTTGAGGATATAGTTTCAATCCTCATTAGAAAACAAGAAGGAGAAAACAAATATGGAACGAATAATATTAGAAAATTGTGAATTTTCAGGGAAATGACCCACTATAAGGCCTGAATTTTCAAGTAATCGACCCACCCCCTTTTCACGGATATGACCCACCCCATTTTCAAACAAATTACCCACTCTGGGCGCACCGGACAAA
>Ga0315284_10003386_pt1 | contig 22632 bp, 16 predicted proteins | sample YL17G09_16_MG_FD_203696 | JGI IMG/M metagenome (GOLD analysis project Ga0315284, IMG submission 203696) | Sediment microbial communities from Yellowstone Lake, YNP, Wyoming, USA - YL17G09_16 | ecosystem: Environmental > Aquatic > Freshwater > Lake > Sediment | place: USA: Wyoming | collected... | reverse complement strand
AAGGGCTGCGGCACATGCGGCGGCGCATGCAAATGATCTTCCAGGACCCCTTCGCCTCGCTCAACCCGCGCATGACGATCAATCGCATCATCAGCGAGCCACTGCGAGCGCACAAACTCGCCTCCCCACAAGAACAGATCGAGCGCGTCCAGGAGCTATTACACCTGGTCCAACTCAACCCTCGCTTCATCAACCGCTACCCCCACGAGTTCTCGGGCGGGCAGCGCCAGCGCATCGGCATCGCCCGCGCCCTGGCCTCCAACCCCCAACTCGTCATCTGCGACGAGCCCATCGCCGCGCTCGACGTCTCCATCCAGGCCCAGGTCGTCAACCTGCTGGACGAGCTGCAGGACCGGTTAGGGCTGACCTACCTGTTCATCGCCCACGACCTGAGCATGGTGCGCCACCTCTGCGACCGGGTGGCGGTCATGTACCTGGGCAAGATCGTCGAACTGGCCCACAAGGACGAACTGTACGACCATCCGGCCCACCCCTACACCCAGGCCCTGCTCTCCGCCGTGCCGGTGCCCGACCCGACCGTCGAGCGTCGTCGCCGGCGCATCATCCTGGAGGGGGACGTCCCCAGCCCGGTCAACCCACCCGCCGGCTGCCGCTTCCGCACCCGCTGCCCCATCGGTGCCTCCTGCCCCGAGAAGGACCCCCACTGGCGGGACCTGGGCGGCGGCCACTGGGTCATCTGCCACCAGGCCTGACGGCACCGGACCGGCACCGGACGCCCCGCTTCAGCGGGGTACTGGCTTACACCGAACGCCCCGCTTCAGCGGGGCACTGGCTTACATCGGACGCCCCGCTTCAGCGGGGTATTCGCTTACATCGGACGCCCCGCTTCAGCGGGGTACTCGCTTACATTGGACGCCCCGCTTCAGCGGGGACACTCCACCTGAATCATCGCACTCTACATGGAGGCACTCGTGTCGCACCCCATCACCGTTGGCACCGCTACCGCCCAGCCTGGCACCATCCAATATGGCCGCTGGGACATCCTCGACCACCCCACCGGCCACACCGAGTTCCTGCCCGTCATCGTCGCCCAGGGCCAGCGCGACGGCCCCTGCCTGTGGCTGACGGCCGGCATCCACGGCCCCGAACAGGGCGGGCCGTCCGTCCTCTACCGGCTGATCACCCAGGAGTTGGTGGAGCGGCTGCGCGGGACGGTCGTCGCCATCCCGGCCCTCAACCCGGCCGGCCTGCGCACCATGCAGCGCGAGCCGTACCACGCCCAGGCCGACCCTAACCGGCTGTGGCCCGACGGCAAGCCGGAGAAGCCGCTCGACCCGGACAAAGAGCCGCCCTCCTCGCTGGAGCGCGCCTACCAGCGGCTATTCGAGGCCGTCGCCGCCAGCGCCGGCTACGTGATTGACTACCACAACGCCTCGACCGGCTCCGTCTCCTTCGCCTTCCGCGACCGGGCGCTGTACCGCGCCGACCAGGACGCGGAGAAGCACAAGGCGGAGGCCGAGGCCCTATCGGCCACGCAGGAGCAGATGCTGCGCGCCTACGGCCACACCATCATCACCGAGTTCCCGGCCGCCAAGTACATCGAAGAGAAACTGCACCGCTCCACCACCGCCGCCGCCCTGTTCGTCGGCCACATCCCCTCCTTCACCGCCGAACTGGGCACCGGCCACGTGCCCGACCCGGCCATCGTGGCTGCCTCGGCCGCCGGCACGCGCAACGTGATGCGCTGGGCCGGTATGCTGGACGGCGAACTGGAGCCAATCACAGGCATCAAGATCGTGGAGCCCGGCTTCCGCGTGCGGCGGCGCAGCACCCCGCGTGTGCACGAGGCCTGCGTCGTCCTGCACCTGGCCCAGCCGGGCGACCTGCTGAAAGCCGGCGACGTGGTGGCGGAAGTGCGCGACGTATGGGGCCGCCCGCTCGGCGACGGGCTGGTGCGCTCCGAGTGCGAGGGCTTCGTCATCGGCCGCTCGCACGGCATCTACTACTACCCCGGCGACGCCGTGCTGTGGATGGCCATCCGCGACGAAGACCCCATCGTCGCCCCCTACCCCGAGGCGTACTACCGGGACGACGGGGCGTAGAAACGTGGAACGTGAAACGTGAAACGTGAAACGTGAAGCGTGAAACGTGAAACGTGAAACGTGAAGCGTGAAGCGTAGTGCGTGATGCGTGTAGGTACGGCGTTGTGCAACCTCTCGCCCGGCTTAACCGCGGTTAGGCCGGGCGTAATCCCCTCGTAACCACTGGTCTTTCACCGCGGAGGCGCCGAGAACGCTGAGAAAACCTGGAATCTCTGCGAACTCTGCGTCTCGGCGGTGAGAAAAGCCAACCACACTCAAGCGACACTCGGACAGACCTCAAGGGTTTCGGAAAACCCTTGAGGTCTTGGTTTGCGTCCCCTGGCGGGGATCAGGGTGTTTCGGACGACCCTAAAGGTCTTCCTGGACCTTTAGGGTCTTTCGTCTGGCAGTCAGCGTCACTTCTACTCGCCCCGTCTCGCTCAGCGGCAGCCCGAACGGCGCTTGCAGGCTCGCCACCACCAACCGCACCTGCCCCGGCCCGATCTGGTCGCTCGGACGGTCCAGCCCCAGCGTCTCACTCGCAGTACTCACCACCTCCTGCGCTTCGCGGGGCGAAAGGTTGAACTCGCTCTGGAGCACGTGGACAAAGCTGGCCTCGGGGGTCTTGAGTGCCAGCCGTTCTTCCGCGGTAATCCCTGACATACGTCGTCCCTCCTGTGCATGAGCTTCCCGCTCATTATACCGCAGGGGGCATATCCGACATATGTCTCAATTTTCCGTCCCCTGGCGGGGATTACGGTCTTTCGGACTGTTCCTGCATCGCAAAGGGTGGAAGGGTGGAACCTTGTTTCCGTCCCCTGGCGGGGATTACGGTCTTTCGGACGTAAGCGTAAGGATATCGCTACGGATCTGGGGTATAGGTTTCCGTCCCCTGGCGGGGATTACGGTCTTTCGGACCGCGTCAAGGCCAGGTTGCAAGAGGTGATAGGATGAGTTTCCGTCCCCTGGCGGGGATTACGGTCTTTCGGACCGACGGCGTGCGTATCTATGGCGTCAACCTGCCAGTAGTTTCCGTCCCCTGGCGGGGATTACGGTCTTTCGGACTCAAGAGCCTGGCGTGTGGAAAGTAACCTGCGACAACAAGTTTCCGTCCCCTGGCGGGGATTACGGTCTTTCGGACGCCGTCGGTAAGGTGCGCAAAGTGGTGGCATACACCAGTTTCCGTCCCCTGGCGGGGATTACGGTCTTTCGGACATGATCGCGGCTGATGGTACGACGAGGGGCGGCGTCGGTTTCCGTCCCCTGGCGGGGATTACGGTCTTTCGGACTGGCAGCGTATCAAACGCCATCGCGAGTCGGCAGTTAGTTTCCGTCCCCTGGCGGGGATTACGGTCTTTCGGACTATGGGGTTTCAATCGACCATGTGCGCGTTACGTACAAGTTTCCGTCCCCTGGCGGGGATTACGGTCTTTCGGACGAACTGCCATTCTTGGCTGAGCTGGGTCCGGATCAGAGTTTCCGTCCCCTGGCGGGGATTACGGTCTTTCGGACTGGACATTCCAAATATGCGGAGCGTTACCGCAGTGAGTTTCCGTCCCCTGGCGGGGATTACGGTCTTTCGGACGAGAAAGTTACTGAGGCTCACGAGTTGGCTTTGAGTGGTTTCCGTCCCCTGGCGGGGATTACGGTCTTTCGGACTAGCAGTGAGTACATGCCTGCGTGCAATCTGTAGTAAGTTTCCGTCCCCTTGTCGAGTCCATTAAGTTCGTACCCCCAATTGTCCAGAGTTAGCGTACCCCCTACCAGGGGAAAGATAGCTGGACAGAAATGCCGGTTGGGGTAGGCGGCACTTCAAGGCCCGTGATGTCAGCAACGGTCAGTCCTTTGATAGGCTGACGATTCAGCAGATGACCGTCTCGGGCATCGTGAAAGGTCAGGTGCCGATCCGTAGGGTCAAATCGCACGTCAACGGTCTGGCCCGCGTAGGCAACACCGACAGAGTACAGATGCGGACCCACGGTGACTTGACCTACCTTGGACACTTTGTGAGGCCAAGCATAATGGGCCAGAAATTGATTCACACGCCGGAGATCAAAGAGCACTAACTCAGCGCCTGGTGTGTAAGGGCGCAATGGAACGTTCACCTCAGGGTGGACTTCTAGGGGGGGATGTCCTCGGCAGTCACCGGCGTGAGATGGGAGGATACAGTTGTGCCTAAAGCGAGCCGTGTCCAGAGCCGACTGCAAGATCACCACGTCAGCAAGAGGGCGCGGTTCTTCAATCCAGTCAAAGAGGGTTTTGTGGCCACGTTCGACGTGGGCTTGGTCAGTGGCTTGACCTGGGCGGCTGAATTCATGCTGGATGCCCAGGCCAACCAACCACAAGGTAAACATAGTGGGGAACTCCTCCCCCGGTGGTTTACCATAAATGCTCTCGCGGTCCGTTTGAATAGCCACAGGCAGTCCGAACTGGGTGAATACTACGCGCAAGTCGGCCTGGGTCTCGCGCAAATCCAGTTTGCGCCATCCCTTTTCTGTTTGCACTTCGTGGGCGAATGACCCCAAGAAGCAGCAAGCAACAGGCTCACGCACATCTAACACGGTGGCAATAGTACCATTGGCTAGGCGAATGTTCTCTTTACCATCCATTTCCCATAGCGCGTGGACGTGGGTGGAACGAGGCGGTGGCTTTGGCTTCGGCTCACGTCGTTGGAGCAGCTCTGGACACGCTTTGTGAAAGAAGGCTGCCAATGCACTCTTACTCGGCAAGCGCACACCCACTAACAGCAAGTCATGCTCCATATCGTCCAAGATACGAGAGGCTCCACGCTTGGGATGCTGTCGCTTCCAGTGAAGGGCGCGTTCTGCCACGATCGGTTCGAAGTCACTCAGAGCACCGCTCGCAGGGGACTGTCGCTGTCGGCGTAATGCACCTCGCCCCCATTTCCGCCCCATGCGCCACCACTTGCGAGCACAGCTGCGAGTGCATTGGCAGATCTGAGCCAGATCACCCAACGATTCGCCGCTCAGCTTCCCATCGTAGACCAATTCGCGTTCTGCGGTTGTTAAAGGTCGCCTATTACTCATTCTGCTCTCCCTCCACAACACCAGGCTGTGACGGGAGAGACTATACCACCCCTTCGCCAGGGGGGGTACGCTAACTCTGGACAGTTAGGGGTACGAACTTAATGGACTCGACACCCCTGGCGGGGATTACGGTCTTTCGGACCACCAAAGCCGTGATCCTCGAAGACGCCTACTTGAGTTTCCGTCCCCTGGCGGGGATTACGGTCTTTCGGACCCCCCTCCATGGGTAGGCCGTAGAGTGAGGGTTCCCGGGTTTCCGTCCCCTGGCGGGGATTACGGTCTTTCGGACCAACTGGCGCGTAGGTTGCAAGCCATAGTGCCTTAACGAGTTTCCGTCCCCTGGCGGGGATTACGGTCTTTCGGACGTAGGCCCGGTAGCGAGCTCACTACGAACTATATTGAGTTTCCGTCCCCTGGCGGGGATTACGGTCTTTCGGACCCAACGGGTCCACCGAGGGGATGGCTTGGGGCAGATCTGGTTTCCGTCCCCTGGCGGGGATTACGGTCTTTCGGACTCAGATACTCGCGTTAATGATCGGAGTATCTCAATTCGGTTTCCGTCCCCTGGCGGGGATTACGGTCTTTCGGACCCAGCAACTATCAGGGCAAGGCGCGCGGCCTTGTTGAGTTTCCGTCCCCTGGCGGGGATTACGGTCTTTCGGACTCAGACGCTGCGCCGGAAGAACACTAAACCTTGGTGGAGTTTCCGTCCCCTGGCGGGGATTACGGTCTTTCGGACGGGAAGCGTAACATTTCCCTCGTCCCGCCGCCTGTGAGTTTCCGTCCCCTGGCGGGGATTACGGTCTTTCGGACCTGGGCCCCGTTCTACGGATGGTACTGGCCGGTCTTGGGTTTCCGTCCCCTGGCGGGGATTACGGTCTTTCGGACTGGAAATGGCACAGAGCTACGGCTCCGCGGCCAGGTGGGTTTCCGTCCCCTGGCGGGGATTACGGTCTTTCGGACTCATTGCCATGTTTGCGGTGGCCTACGGGGTGATGTAGTTTCCGTCCCCTGGCGGGGATTACGGTCTTTCGGACCGGAGCAACAGACGAAGGAGGACTAAATGTACACCAGGTTTCCGTCCCCTGGCGGGGATTACGGTCTTTCGGACTTCTGGCGATCTGGGCAATGGTCGCACCGCCAATGTCAAGTTTCCGTCCCCTGGCGGGGATTACGGTCTTTCGGACGCAGTTGTCCCCGCAGAGGTGGCCGTCAACCATACGGAGTTTCCGTCCCCTGGCGGGGATTACGGTCTTTCGGACCATTGCAATCAGAGGCGCGCTTGAAGCAGCACGCTTTAGTTTCCGTCCCCTGGCGGGGATTACGGTCTTTCGGACGGTTGGTATCGCGTTGCGCTAAGGTTTCGCACTTCAGAGTTTCCGTCCCCTGGCGGGGATTACGGTCTTTCGGACTATTATGCTCGATGACGGTGAAAGGCTGGAAGATGTGGGTTTCCGTCCCCTGGCGGGGATTACGGTCTTTCGGACCGACGAAGCCGCAGGCCAAATCTTTGACCTACTCTAAGTTTCCGTCCCCTGGCGGGGATTACGGTCTTTCGGACCAGTGGCGTTGGTTTCAGAGGGCAAAAGCTCTCATCAGGTTTCCGTCCCCTGGCGGGGATTACGGTCTTTCGGACGAACATCACCAAAGACCCAGCCGGATGGCATGTGCAGGTTTCCGTCCCCTGGCGGGGATTACGGTCTTTCGGACTCGTGACGACCGGCACGCACGAAATCTGGGTTGGTGTGTTTCCGTCCCCTGGCGGGGATTACGGTCTTTCGGACAACCGGCGGCCGCCTCTGGGCCGCCACCGAATTCCGTGTTTCCGTCCCCTGGCGGGGATTACGGTCTTTCGGACTCCAACACAGGGGAAGCTGACCTCACATGGTCTCTTGGTTTCCGTCCCCTGGCGGGGATTACGGTCTTTCGGACTTGGGATTCGCGTTGCGCCCGCTTGGCTCGTCGTAAAGTTTCCGTCCCCTGGCGGGGATTACGGTCTTTCGGACTTATGGAGCTCTACAAAGAGCGCCTTGCGGTGATGTGGGTTTCCGTCCCCTGGCGGGGATTACGGTCTTTCGGACCTGACCAGGTACACAAGAGGGCGGAGCTCTTCTACGCGTTTCCGTCCCCTGGCGGGGATTACGGTCTTTCGGACAGAAATGGCAGATCACCCTGTGGTCCATGTTTCTTGGGTTTCCGTCCCCTGGCGGGGATTACGGTCTTTCGGACTGAGTTAACCCTTCCCACGGCCGCGCCGGCGTGGGCTGGTTTCCGTCCCCTGGCGGGGATTACGGTCTTTCGGACTCATCGGGAGATATTCCAGCACTACCACGGGCTGTGGGTTTCCGTCCCCTGGCGGGGATTACGGTCTTTCGGACAAGTCAGATAGTGAGGCATCACTGACACTGACCCTTGGTTTCCGTCCCCTGGCGGGGATTACGGTCTTTCGGACCAGTCGGCATGGCGGTAATAACCAGCCATATAGACTTAGTTTCCGTCCCCTGGCGGGGATTACGGTCTTTCGGACGAGGTGAAAAATGGACGACTGGGAAAGAGAGTATTGGGTTTCCGTCCCCTGGCGGGGATTACGGTCTTTCGGACAGATCGGCTGGACCCCCCGGTGCGGGGGGTCCAGCCGAGTTTCCGTCCCCTGGCGGGGATTACGGTCTTTCGGACGTGTACCGTTCTCCTCCTCTTCAAGGCGGAAGCGGCGGGGTTTCCGTCCCCTGGCGGGGATTACGGTCTTTCGGACCAACGGCCATAAGTTTGACCTTGAAGCCGGGGGCTCAGGTTTCCGTCCCCTGGCGGGGATTACGGTCTTTCGGACGGTCGCGTTGTTGCCCCTGTTGGGGTAACGGTTCTAGGTTTCCGTCCCCTGGCGGGGATTACGGTCTTTCGGACTTCTTCATGAGACTGGGTGACGAGGGAGCCTACGTCACGTTTCCGTCCCCTGGCGGGGATTACGGTCTTTCGGACCTGGAGCTAGGGTCAGGCTTCATTACGAAGCAGAACGGTTTCCGTCCCCTGGCGGGGATTACGGTCTTTCGGACTTATGGAGGACATGCGGTTAAATCAAAGAACTACAAGTTTCCGTCCCCTGGCGGGGATTACGGTCTTTCGGACCAGACGAGACCACTCGTTGGCTCTGGCCCGACCAGCTCGTTTCCGTCCCCTGGCGGGGATTACGGTCTTTCGGACTTATGAACACGCATGTAGATTACCTCCGGCGGAAGCTGGTTTCCGTCCCCTGGCGGGGATTACGGTCTTTCGGACGGGCCGCAAGACGCCCGCCCGCCGATGATTTCATTGAGTTTCCGTCCCCTGGCGGGGATTACGGTCTTTCGGACCCACGCTACCGTCATCCGCTTCGCGGCGGAGTACTACGTTTCCGTCCCCTGGCGGGGATTACGGTCTTTCGGACCGCATTTTGTGCCACCCCCAGATGTACGGGTTTCTGGCTTCCTCTCTGGTCTCTCGACCCCTATATCTTGGGGTAACGCGAATGGCCTTCATTTACACACCAAAATCCTGCCATTTCCACACTTTGTGCCACATTCCGCTCTGATTGCTCTCCGCACACGATCATTGTATACTCTTGGCGCCATTTGTCAAATCGGGCATCGGGCCCACAGCTGATTCCCTCACCATACTACCCTTGTCGCACTTTCGTGCCCTTCCTCCCTTCAAATCAGCCTCCATATCCGCCCAGGACCTATTCCGTTCTGCGACTATTTCCGGTATAATGGATTCAGATGCCATTACCTATTGGGAGCAGTGCCTCATGAAGCAACCCCTTGCCAGCCGATGGATGCAAACCCCCAACTATGGCCGGGCCATTTCTAGTCGCTTCGCCCGCTATTCGGCCCGTTATTATCGTGTCATCATCGCCGGGCTGGTAGTGGGTCTGCTTGTATTGGAGACGCTAGATGCTCCTGTGCCCCTCCGGCTGCTTACTGTGGGCGTCGTCTCGACCTATATTGTCTACGTGGTCGGGCGCTTGCTGCTTCCGGAAGTCTGGATGTCCCGCTACTACACGCGCCGCATCCAGTTCGCGCGTGCGCACGCCGGTATCCTGGGCCTCACCGTGCTACTGGGGGGCTATGCTTTTTTCCACCACCCCACTACCTCCTTGTGGTTGCTGTACCTGCTGGCCGTGATGATCGTCAGCGAACACTGCGAAACGCCGGAACTTATGTTCACCGTGGGCTGGGTTGGTGTCCTGTTGCTCGGGTTGGGCTACGTAGATAGCGGACTTGCGCCGGTGGCCTACTTTCGTTTCAGTTCAGCGCTTGCGGTGGCCTTGCGGCGGGCCTTCGTCATGTTGCTTCTGGGCTTCCTGTTGCACTACCTGGTACGTAACGTGGGGGCACGCGACACCTCCATCGCCCGCTACCGGGAGATGCTGGATACCCTCGCGGTCAACATACGCTCCCTGCATGACCCCCAGGCCGCTCGCACATTGGTGCTGAACATGTGCCGGACGATGCGCGCTGCCAGTTGCTGTTCTATTTGGACTCCGGACCCGAAGACCGGCCGGCTGACGCTTGCCGCCTGCACGATGGACCGCGGGCAACACCTCGATTGCCCGGTCGTGAGCAATCCGTCGGATGGGTTTTCGATTGCACTGGACGACGACCGGCTGCCGGCCTGCGTGGCGCGTACAGGCCAGCCGCATTTTGCGTCTCGCGCCGATAGGCCACCGTGCCGCCTGGGTGATGCCATCCCTGCCCGGCGTCCATTTCTTCCCCATGCTCGTCTCGAGTTAGGCATTCCCATCCCCGAGTTTCAACCTCATCAGGCGCTTTCATTTGCAGTCCTATGCCTGGCGTTCAATCGTCCGATGAGGCACGAGGAAATGAAGCAGGAGTATGACGCCATCTACGAGCTGGCACGCTACCTGAGTCCCATTCTCTACCACGCCAGCCTGCTGGAGCAATACCAGGCATTACAGCAACTCGCACAGACTGTCACTCGCAGCCTGGATCGCGACCGTGTTCTCAATACGTTGCTGGCACTGGTCACCACCGTATTCGGTTTCGATTTCGCTACTGTCTCGCTGGTGGACGAGGCGCAGGGCATCATATCCACGGTTTGCGGGCGCAACGTGCCCGAGGAATGGGTCGCCATGGCCGTACACCCCCTGGATAGTAACGACATCCAGGCCGACATCGTCCGCACAGGCCGCACTGAGATACTCACAGGGTGGGATGAGCGTTTTGACCGGGGTATCTGGGAAAAGTTCGGCCACCAGGACATGGTGCGCGTCTTCGTACCGATGACAGCTACCGATCCGGCCACCGGACAACCGAAGCGCATCGGCATGCTGGAGGCTGGCTACCGTATATGTCACAGCAGGGATCGGGAGCATATCACGGACGAACAAGTGCAACTCTTACACCCTTTCGTGGACCAGGCAGCGATGGCCGTAGCCAATGCTTACCTCTACAGACGGGCGCAGTCCAAGGCCGACGCACTGACCGCACTGCACCACGGCGGGCAGGCCATCCAATCGGCGGTCTGGCAGCCCAGGCGACTACTGGAACAGATCGGCAGCAGCGCTGAACAGGTTCTCGGGGCCGACATCGTTCTCCTGTTCGAATTTGACGAGGGCCGCCACCAGGCGGAACTCCTTTTCGTCGGCGGCGATGTGCGGGGCAAGGGGGAGCCATCTCCCCGGCTGGGCGAGGGCAACATTCTGGACACCATCATCCGGGAGCGCAGGCCATTCTACTTCTCCGATGCTCAGCGCGAACCCTTGCTGGTAGGATATGGAGGTGCCGATGGCCGCTGCCAGCGCACGTTCACGCAGCGCCAGGACGTCGTCTCCTTCGCTGGTGTACCGTTGCTCAGTGGTGACGAACTGCTCGGCATCATGTGTGTAAACTACCGCAGCCGGCACACTTTCTCGGAGGACGAGTGCCTTCTGATCGAACTATTCGCCCAACAGGCTGCCAGCGCATTGCAGAGCGCTCATCTGCGTGAGCAGGAGCGCCAACTAACCATCGCCCGAGAACGGGCTGGCTTCTCTCGCGAACTGCACGACTCCACTTCCAGCGACCTGTTCGCCATCGCCCTCAAGGCACGTACCGCCACGCACTATCTGGACGTGCACGACAGCCGGGCGGCCCGTGAACTGAGCCACATCGTGGACATTGCAGAAAGCGCCAAACGACATCTCGGTTACCTGCTTTCCGACTTCGCTACGAAAGATCTCGATGATCAGGATTTTCGCGACGTGTTGCAGGAAACGGTCGCGCGGATATGCCGGTACTATGACATTGAGGTGCACTGTGATGGGAATGGTGAGGCTTTCGTCTCCACCCAGGTGCACTTTGTGCTCTCCCGCATCGTCAAGGAAGCACTTAACAACGTGATTCGCCACGCTAGCTGTCGGCAAGTCACCATCTCGTACACTCTGTCTCAGACAGAGGCCTTCCTAAAGATTAGCGACGATGGCGTGGGGTTCGATCTCCAGCGCGCACAACACCTCAAGGATAAATATGGCATCAGGAACATGCGGGATTATGCCTGCAGCCTGGGCTGCGACTTGGAACTCCAGTCAACGCCTGGTCAGGGCACCTGCATCGCGGTTCACGTTCCTTTACACTTATCTTCAGAAGGGAGTCTTACATGCATGTCTCGGATGAACTCGCATTGATCAGCGTAATCATCGTGGATGATCATCCTATGACCCTGGACGGGCTGGCCGGCTACGTGGGGACGGCCAGTGACATGAAAGTCGTCGCTTGCACCGGCGATGGGAAAGAAGCAGTTGACCTGGTGGAAGAGCAAGTGCCCGACGTCGTGCTGATGGACCTGGAACTCAAGTATAGCGAGATTGATGGCATTGAGGCCACGCGTCTCATCACCGAGGCCAGTCCCAGCACTCAAGTCCTGGCCGTCACGGCCCACGACGAGGACGCCTACGTCTTCCCGGCTCTCGCGGCTGGCGCGATGGGGTACGTGCTCAAGAACGCCTCCTGCGACGAGATCCTCAACGCCATCCGCTCAGTGGCCCGCCGGCAGCCGTTCCTGGACCGCCGCATCTACGAGAAACTGCGCCAGTTCCTGGTCCAGACCGGAGACGGAGCGTTGTCCGCTGAGTCGGCTCCCGGTCTCACAGCCCGCGAACAAGAGGTGCTGGGCTTGCTGGCCGAAGGATTGAGCAACCAGGAAATCGCCGAGCGGCTGGTCGTGAGCGTCAAGACTGTCAAGACCCACGTCAGCAACATTTTGCAGAAACTGCACCTCTCCAACCGCACCCAGGTCCGCTACTGGGCTCTGCAACACAGCGCGACGCTATCGTGAAAGCGCTGCTCCGCGGAGCAGCGCCCGATCCACCAGGCTGAGAACATTGGCCCACGGGCTTGGTCCGTGGGCCTGCCTTTCATATCTGTACCTGACCTAGCCCTGGTCTTACTTCCTCTCCCCGCCTCGAACGATTGCCCCACACTGCGAAATTTCGTTCCCCGGAGTCCGTCCATTTTCCGCCCGCGTCCCATAGACGTCTGCCCCTCGCATGGTGTACCATAGAGGCGAGAGGAGGCAACTATGATCAAGCGGTTTCGACGCTGGAAGCGTACCTGCCTGTTGATCCTTCTAGGACTGTTGTTTCTAGGGCTGGCGCTATGTGCTGTGGCGGCGTTTCTAGCAGGGCGTGCTAGCGCCCAGGGTATAGAGGTTGTGCCCCTCGACGTCCTCCTGCTGATTGACCACTCCGACTCCATGTGGGACAAGGGGGGCGTGGGATCGGACCCCGGCCTGCTGCGCGTCCAGGCCGCCAACCTGTTCGTGGCCTACCTGGGCGTGGACGCGGCCAGGGGCGGCAACCGGTTGGGCGCCGTCCACTTTGGCGGAAGCAGTGAAACGGTCGCCCCGCTCACCCTGCTTGACAGCGCCGAACGGCGCCAGGCGATCCGGGATGCCATCGCCCAGCCCCGCCGCATGGGCTGGACCGACCCGCTGCAGGCGCTGCAACTGGCCTACGAGACCTTTTTCCCGCAGGGGCGGCGTGACCCGGCCCGGCGCCCCGTCGTGCTCCTGCTCACCGACGGCAAACCGGAACTCGTGCCTGCCCCCTCCCCTGCCGGGCGCGACGCTTACCTGGCCGGCTTGCGGGCTTTGGTCGAACGCTTCCGCGAGCAAGGGTGCCCGATCTTCACCGTCGCCCTCTCCAACGAGGCCACCGACCGGGACCCCGAAATCCAGACTATCTACCACAACCTGTGGCAGGAGATCGCCGCCCGTACCCCGCCGGCGGAATATTACGAGGCGCGCACCGCCGACGACCTGCTGCCCATCTACCACGCCATCGTCGCCCGGCTGGTCGGGGCTGCCGCCGACCTGCCGGTCGTCCAGACGGTCGTGGAGGGCCAGGCAGTTTACACCGTCGTGGTCGAGGGAGGGCTGGCCCAGGTCACGTTCGTCATCGTGCGCAGCGACCCGGGCGTGGAGGTGGGTCTGCTACGGCCGGACGGCACGCCTGTGCGAGCGGGCGACCCCGGCGTGCAACGTACAGGAGACGCCGGTGCCACCCGCGAGGAAGTCTGGGCTGTGACTGGTCCTCAGCCTGGGCGCTGGACGCTGGAACTGCGCGGGCGCGGCACGGTGCTGGTGTGGCTGGACGTCGTCCCCCAGCCCAGCGCCCGTGCACCGGCGTACACGCTGGAGGTAGGGGCCGTACCGCCATACGTCCCGGCCGGGCAGCCCCTGGACGTCGCCGGTATCGCCATGCGCGAGGCTTCAAGTGGAGAAACGGTGGCCAGCCCGGACCTGCGAATCGTGGCGGAGGTGCGCCGCGCGGGCTTTGCCGAAACGACCGCCCTGGCCCACGACGACGGGCGGGGTTGTGACGCCGCCGCCCGCGACGGTCGTTTCTGCGTCGCCCTGCCAGACCCGCCCGCGGGGGCCTGTATGCTCTACCTGCGTGCTTTGCTGGACGGGGCCGAGGTGGCACGCCACGAGGTTGCGTTCGAGGCTGTGCTCCTGCCGCAGTTAGAGGTGGTATCGCCGCTGCCTGGGGCTTCATTCCAGCCCGCTGTCCCCATCGGCGTGAGCGTGCGCGTGCGGAGCGGCGGCCGCCTGCTCGACCCGCAGGAGGTCGCCGCGCAGGGCACGCTCAGCGCGAGCCTGCATCCGGCGAGCGCACAGGCCGTCGCCGTGCCCCTGGCGGCCGCGGGCGAATCCATGGTGGGGCGCGGCATTGCAGCGGGCAGCCCGGGCCCGCTCACGCTCACGGTCCGCCTGCGCGGCCAGACGCCGGCCGGGTTGCCCTTCGAGGACGTGGCCCAGGTGCCACTGGAGGTGGCGCTGCCCGCTGTCCCTGTCTCGGCTGAAGGTTCCGCCCAGGGGGCAGGGCGCAGCGGCTCACGCTGGATTCTGCCGCTGGCGGGCGTGGCCGGCCTGGCCGCGGCGGCCGGGGCCGGCGGGCTGGTGGTCCGCCAGCGCCGGAGCCGGTCGCGGCTGGAGGGCAGCCTGCGCATATTGGCTGCGCCGCCGGGGCAACCCAGCGGGACGGTACTGGACCTGCCCGCGGTGCCGGCGGCGGTGCTGGGCGGAATGGGTAAGGGGGCGGTGCCGCTGCCGGGGGAGGCTGGCCGCGTCGTCCTGCGCGCCAGCCGTACGCCGGAGGGGGACAGCGAGACGTGGGCCGCGCCGGCCACAGGACAAGACGGCGCAGGGGTACAGTTGAACGACCACCCCCTGGAGACGGCGCGGCGGCTGTGGGACGGCGACGTGTTGGCGCTGGGTGCCTACCGGTTGCGCTACGAGAGCCTGCGCCAGGCCAGTGCGCGGCGCGCCCGGCGCCGCCCGCAGCGCAGGGTGGATTGGCATGGAGGTGCGAGGTGAACGGTACACAGAAGCAACCAGAAACCGGGTTTTCAGGAAAAAACCCGCTTTCTCCGCCCAACAACATGCGCCCGACGCTCGTGATCGGGCTGGGCGGCACAGGGCAGCGCATCGTGGCTCACCTGAAGGCGTACCTGGTGCGCGCCTACGGCGAGGTTCCGGCGGAGCGTATCCGCCTGCTGGCGTTCGACACGGCCGACGAGACCATCACCGTCCTGGTGCATGGCCAGCCGCTGGGGCTGGAAGCGGACCGGGAGTTGTTCCACATCGGGCACACGCCGGTGCCGAACATCGTGCGCAACCTCGAGCGCCAGCCCGCCATCGCTGCGCGCCTCCCTTGCATCCAGTCTATCCCGGCGGTGGCGTTGCGGGCCGGGGCCAAACAGGTACGGCCGCTGGGAACGCTGGCGTTCCTGTGGCGCTTCGACCCGCTCGAGCGGCGCATCGCCGACGCCATCTGGGAACTGGCGGGCAAAGACACGCTCAGCCAGCGCGCCGGCAACACACAGGGCATCAACGTCTTCAGGCGGCTTTTACTACTACTACCGGCCGGCAGACCCGCTGGACCCGCCGCTCAAACTGGGCAACGGCCTGGCCAACTCGATCCGTCGCTTCGCCCAGGCCGACACGCTGCCCCAGGAGGTCATGGGGCGGGTCGAGCACCACGTCGAGGAGATCGGCACGGCCCAGGCGATCGCTATCCTGGCTGACTACTACAGCCGCAGCGACGGGGATGCCGGCGACGGAAGCACCGCCATGGACGGGCTCGTGGCCGACCTGCGCAAGCGCGTGCGCGCCTACGCCGGCGAACTACAACAGGCCCAGCGCGTCGTGGGAGCCGGATAGGACGGAATGCGGAATGGAGAATGCAGAATGCAGGATGGAGAATGCAGAATGAAGAATGCGGAATACGGAATGCGGAGTGCGGAGTGCGGAGTGTGCAGCACGGAACACGCAACACGCAGCACGTTTCACGTTTCACGTTTCACGTTTGACGACATGGAGACCCGGATTCGACCTACGCTAGTGATCGGCCTCGGGCAGTGGGGCGGGCTCGTCGCGGCCGAGTTCGAGCGGCGCGTGGCGAGGCGCGCCGGCCATCTGCCGGTGGTACGCGCCGTGCCGTTGGGCCTCGAGGGGCTACGTGCGCCCGAACTGGAGAGCGCGCTGCAAGCCGAACTGGAGCACATCCGTCGCCTCGACGCGGTCCAGGCTGCCCGGCAGGCCGGCTGGATCGTGGAGGGCGGGGTAGAGAGCAGCGTCGTCCTGGTGGCGTCTCTGGGTGAACGCGGTGCCGGGCAGGCGGTGCCGGGGTTGGCCCGGCAGTTGCGCGAACGGGCGGAGCGCGACCTGGTCTGCCAGGTGGCGCTGAGCGCTGTGCTTCTGTGGCCCCGGCCGGCCGGTGATGGAGATGACGCTCCAGTGGAGGGAGCAGGAGAGGGCAGCGTGGCCATCGAACTGGGCCTGTTCGACGAAGGCTGTTGCCTGCTCGGCGAGGTGAACGCAGATGGGCTGCTGGTGGCCAGCCGCGAGGAACAGGCTCGCCTGGTGGGGAACTGGCTGGAGTTGTGGGCCATGACCCCCCTGCCGGCCGCTCTGGATCGCATGCCGCCGGGCGAGGCGGGCGGCTCCTTCGACACCTTTGGACTGGCCGTCTGGCAATTTCCGGTCGAGTCGCTGACCGAGTACCTGGCCCGCCGCTGGCAGTGGGAGGTACTGGGAAGGCTGCTTGCGCCAGCCGGCGGCGACCAGGGAGCGGCCCGGGCGTTTCTGGAGCGGGGTGGGCTCGCGGCAGCGCCGTGGTCCCATGATGTCTCTCTGCACTTCCGGGTGCGGGGTGAGGCGTGGGCGACGCCCGCGCTCGACCTCGTCCCCACCCTGCGCCGGGAGATAGACGGGGCGGTGGAGGCGGAATGGGCGCGCCTGGAGGCACTGGTTGCGCAGGCGGAGGGAGCGCTCGAGCCGGCCTGCCGCGACGCGCTTGCCATGCTCGCCGTGGAGATGGATACGCTGCTGGACGGCCCTGGCCTGGGGGTGGCCGGATCGTTCCTGCCGGCGCTGGCCGATGCGGCGCGGCTGCGCGCCACCCAAGTGGAGCGAGAGGCGGAGCGTTGCGCGGCCCACGGGGAGGAGTTGGCCGAGCGGGCAGAGGATGCCGGCCGCCTGCTCGACGAACTGGCGGGCCGCTTCCCGTCGTTGCGGTGGCGCACGCTCCTGGGGCTCGCCCTGCGCCCCTGGCGGGTGCTCCACCTGTGGCTACTCTACCGCGAGATCGGCCGGCGCGCCGGAGCCTACGTGGCCTACCGCCAGGCCCAATGGCTGCTGCAGGCCGAGTTCCAGGAACACCGCTGGCTGGCGGCCTTTTACACCGGCCTGGTGGGATCGGCTGAAGAGGAGCAGGCGGCCATGGCACAACTGAGAGCCCGGCTGGAAACGGTGAGGAACCGCCTGGCTCCCGACCGGCGCGCCGAGCAGGCCCTGGCGCGGCGACTCGCGGCGGCCGCGTTGCCCGCCGGGCTGGCCGGTTACTTCTTCAGACAAGCATGCGGTGACGGGCAACCCTCGCCGGCGGGACTATTGGCGCTGTACGGCCCGCTCTCCCGCTGGGTGCGCCAGGAGTGGGGAGCCGAGGCGTTGGCGTCTACCCTGTCGGAGCACGCCCGGGAACAGTTCGCCTTCCTGGCCGAGGTGCGCCTGGACGAACTGCTGGCCCGCACGTACGGCGGAGCGGAGTTGCGTCGCCGCCTGGCGGCGCTGGTGGACGCCGCGGCACCCTGGTGGGCGTGGGACGAGCCGGCGCTGAGCGCCGAGGAGCGAGCCGCTGTGCGCCGGTTGGTGCTGGCCGGCCTGCCAGATGCGGGCAACTCTCTCCTGGTGGACCTGCTGCCCGAGCGGCCGGCGTGTGGCCTGGCGGCCTGCTTTTCGACCGGCGACCGGCACCAGGTGGTGGTGGCCCAGGTGCTCCAGGGGCTGCCGCTGACGTCGCTACTGGCGTCGCCGGCGGTGCAGCCGGCTGCCCTGGTCCCTTTCCCTGGCGCGGAAGAGGCAATCCCGCCCCCTTGTGTTGGGGAGGAACTGGAAGAGAGACAGAAGGTACAGGAGGTGGCAGATGACCTACGGGATGTGGATCGGAACGGTGATGCTGGTGGGGGGGCTGATCGGCCTGAGGAGGGGGTGGCGGAGGCAGGTGGCTGATGCGGGCGGGTGTGTAGCGGCCCTGGTGCTGGCACGCTGGCAATACCCGCGCCTGGTGCCGTACGTGCAGTCTGTATGTCCTGCACTGGGCCGCGCCGCAGGGCAGGTAGCGCTGGTGTATCTGTTCGTGGTGCTATACGGCCTGTGGCACGTCCTGGTAGCGCTCTACGTGCCGGATGGTCGCCGGGCGAACCCGGGGCGTTGGCTGGCCGGCCTGCTCGGCGCCGCCCAATCCGCCCTCCTCGCCACGTTAGCACTGGCACTCCTGCCATAGAGAATGCAGAATGGAGAATGGAGAATGCAGAATGGAGAATGGAGAATGCAGAATGCAGAATGGAGAATGCAGAATGGAGAATGCAGAATGGAGAATGCAGAATGGAGAATGCAGAATGCGGATGGCGAACCACGCACCACGCATTACGAATTACGGATTACGAATTACGAATTACGCATGGGGGGTGAGACGATGAGCAAGAACGACGGCTCCGGGCTTCTGATGGACCAGCTGGTTGCCACGCCTAACCTGGTGGCGGCATGGCGGGCGGTGCGGGGCAACATTGCCGCCGGGCGGCGCGCGTATTCCTGCGGCATTGACGAGGTCTCCGTGGCCGCCTTCGAACAGCAGTGGGAGACCAACCTGGCCGAACTGGGCCGCTCGCTGCAGGAGGGAACCTACCAGGCGCTGCCGCCGCGCTGGATACACCTGCGCCGGCCCGACGGCCGGCAGCGCACGATCGGGGTGCTGGCGGTGCGCGACCGCATCGCCCAACGGGCCGCCCAGCAGGTCCTGGGCCCACTGTTCGAGGAACAGTTCCTGGACTGCTCCTACGGCTTCCGCCCCGGCCGCGGCGTCGAAGATGCCGTTCACCGGGTGCTGTGTTACCGGCAGGCCGGCTGTGAGTGGGCCTTCGACGCCGACATCGCCGCCTGCTTCGACACACTCGACCACGGGCTGCTGGTGCGCTTCGTGGCCGAGACGGTCCACGAGCGGCCCGTGCTGCGGCTGCTCGAGGCCTGGCTGGAGGCGGGCATCCTGGAGAGCGACGCCGAGGTCTACCGCGTCCCCGGCGCGTGGGAGCGGCTGCTGGACAACGTGGCCGGCAGATTCAAGCCCTCGCCCTCCGCTGCGCTGCTCCACCTGGCCGGGGAGGAGGACGCGGGCGACCCGGCCTGGGACGACGGCTGGCAGCGGCAGGAGTTGCTGAGGCACTGGGGGACGGATGCGCTGCTGGCCGGGCTGGTGGCCACGCGCCCGGTGCTCGAGAGAACCATGCCGGCCTTGCGGCGCCTGGTGCGGCGGCGGGGCGTGCTGTGGGGGGCAGCCGGGCTGGCCGGCGTGGCCGCCCTGGCCACCACCTGGCTGCTCCTGCGGCGGCTGGCCCCGCACCCCCACGGCACGTTGCAGGGCGGCGCGCTCTCCCCTCTGCTGGCCAACGTCTACCTGCATCGTTTCGACCGTGCGATGACCGAGGCGGGGCAGAACCTGGTGCGCTTTGCCGACGATTTCGTGCTATGTTGCCCCGGGCGAGAGGGGGCCGAGCAAGCGGGCCAGTTGGCAGCGCGGGAACTGGCCGATCTGCGGCTGCGGCTGAACCCGGCTAAATCCCGCGTCGTCTCCTTCGAGCAGGGCTTTCGTTTCCTTGGCCACCGCTTCGGCGACCGCCGCTCTGGCGGCCACCGGCCGGCCTTGCCCCGTCCCTGGCCCGGTGAGCACAAAGGCGAGGAGGACGAGCCATGACCGCACTCTATCTTACTGAACAGGGGGCCGTATTGCGCAGGGTCGGGGAGCGCTTGGTGGTCACCAAAGACCACCAGGTGCTGCAGGACGTGCCGGTCATCCACGTCGAACAGGTGGTGGTGATGGGCAACGTGCAACTGAGCACGCCGGCGGTGGCCTTGCTCTTGCAGCGTGACGTGGACGTGGTGTTCCTTTCGAGCCACGGCCGCTTCCGCGGCCGGCTGATGACCACCGGCTCCCGCTTCGCCCAACTGCGCCACCGGCAGTTGCGCCTGATGGACGACGAGAAAGTCACACTGGCCGTGGCCCGGGAACTGGTGGTGGCCAAATTGGCCAACCAGGCCGGGCTGCTCGAGCGGCTGGGGGCGCGGCAGGCGGCCGGCAAGATCAGCCACGATGCGCAAGAAGCCCGGCGCGCCGCCACGCTGGACGGCCTGCGCGGCCACGAGGGGGCGGCCGGGGCGCGCTACTTTGCCGCCCTCAAAGCGCTCATCCCCAGCGAGTGGGGCTTTACCCAACGCATCTATCACCCGCCGACCGACCCGGTCAACGCGCTGTTGAGCCTGGGCTACACGCTGCTGCTCAAGGATGCCACGGCGGCCATACAACTGGTGGGCCTCGACCCCTTCCTGGGCTTCTTCCACGTCATTGACTACGGGCGGCCGTCGCTGGCGCTCGATCTCATGGAGCCGTTCCGCCCGCTGGTAGATGGGCTGGTGCTGGGCTGGATCGCCGAGAAGAAGGTGTCCCCCCGCGATTTTCAGGCCTCGAAAGAGGAAGAGCGGGCCGTGCTGTTGACCGACGACGCGCGCACGCGCTATCTGCGCGCCTACGAGCAGCAGGTGGGGAGCCAGGTGCTCTACCCGCCCACGGGTGAGCGGACTTCGTACCGCCGCTGCCTGGAACTGCAGGCCCGCGAACTGGCGCAGGTGGTGCTGGAGAAGCGGGGGGAGTTTCGGGCGTTTAGGAGCGTGAAACGTGAAACGTGAAACGTGAAACGTGAAACGTGAGGCGTGAAACGTGAAACGTGAAGCGTGAAACGTGAAACGTGAAACGTGAAACGTGAAACGTGAAACGTGAAACGTGAAACGTGAAACGTGATGCGTAATGCGTGAGGAGTGAGTGGTGAACGGATGGCGGAGGGCGAGAGGAGATGGGGGAAGCGGGGGGCGGCTGGTCGTGTGGATTGATGGCGCGATCCGGCCTGGCTGCACGGGGCTGGGGGTCGTGGTCCGCGACAGGACGGGACGGGTGGTGACCTGGCGGGCCAGGAGATTACCCGGCATGATGACGTGCAACGAGGCCGAGTACGAGGCACTGCTGTTCGGGCTCGAGACGGTGCGCGCGCTGCAGCCGGAGCAGGTGGAGGTGCACATGGACAGCCAGGTGGTGGTGAACCAGATGCTGGGGCTGTTCGCGGTGCGCAACGTGGCGCTGCGCCGGCTGCACGCCCGGGCCAGGGCCGCGGTAGCGGCGATCGGGGCGGTCGAGTTCGTGCACGTGCCCCGGCTGCACAACCGCCTGGCGGATGCGCTGGCCAATGAGGCGGCGGAAGGAGTAGGGAAGAATGAAGAATGAAGAATGAAGAATGGAGAATGAAGAATGGAGAATGAAGAATGGAGAATGGAGACTAACGATAGGCGATAGGTGATAGGCGATGAGCAGGCGCGAGGCAGAGTCTGTAGCACAGCAGTTGGCGGAGCGGTTCGCGGGCTGGGAGGAGGAGGGCCGGCGGGAGAGACGGCATTTCGTGGTCGTCTCCTACGACATCCCCGACGACCGGCGCCGCAACCGGGTGTGTAAACTGTTGAAAGACTACGGCGAGCGGGTGCAGTACAGCGTCTTCGAGTGCCTGCTGCGCCCCGCTGAACTGAACCGCCTGCGCGAGCGGCTCAAGCCGCTGGTCGTGCTAGAGGAGGACGACGTGCGCTTCTACCGCCTGTGTGAGAGTTGCCGCCGCAAAGCGCAAGTCTGGGGCCGCCAAAAACGACGGCAGTGGGAAGAGGCGGTGGTCGTGTGAGGACGTATTGCGTGTTTCGTGTTTCGTGTTCCGTACTCCGTCGCGCATTACGGATTACGGATTACGGATTACGCATTACGCATTGCGGATTACGCATTACGCATTACGGATTACGGATTACGCATTACGCATTACGCATTACGCGCCCCATCCGCTCTACCCTGAACACCCGCTGCTCCCCCCGCAGGTGGCAGTAGGCGATCAGATACACCACGTCGCCGTGCCATTCCAGTCGCAGCGGCTCCACGCGGCGCACGGTGCGCTGGGCGCGGCCGGCGGTATAGTACTCGATCTCGAGCGTGGCGCGCTCCCGGATGGCCTTCTCCAGTATCTCCAGCAGCGGCCCCGTAGGCTCGGGCAGATGGTCCTCCATCTCCAGCGGGGCCGCGCGGTGCAGCGCCTCCAACGTCTGCGCGACCGTCCATGCGACCGCGTCGCGCAAGGGCAGCGGAAGCCCCTCGCTCCAGCGGTGGGCCAGCGCGTGGGCAGGGCGAGTGGGCAGCCCCAGCGCGTCGGCCAGGTGGGCGTAGATGCGCAGTGCGGCGGCGATGGCGGCGCGCTCACCCTCACCCCAACCCTCTCCCTGGGAGGGAGAGGGAGCATTCTCCCCTCCCTCGCAGGGAGGGGCAGGGGGAGGGTGGGTGCCGCTACGCAGCGGGCCTCCACCCTCACCCCAACCCTCTCCCTGGGAGGGAGAGGGAGCATTCTCCCCTCCCTCGCAGGGAGGGGCAGGGGGAGGGT
>Ga0315284_10003384_pt1 | contig 22646 bp, 19 predicted proteins | sample YL17G09_16_MG_FD_203696 | JGI IMG/M metagenome (GOLD analysis project Ga0315284, IMG submission 203696) | Sediment microbial communities from Yellowstone Lake, YNP, Wyoming, USA - YL17G09_16 | ecosystem: Environmental > Aquatic > Freshwater > Lake > Sediment | place: USA: Wyoming | collected... | reverse complement strand
GAGCTCAAGGGTCGAGGAGCGGTTGCGCAAAGCAGGCGCGGATGATGCCCTGATCCGAACTCTCCGCGAACTGTTGCCGAAGGAATAGGTAGACACCAGCTCTGTCGGCATGTGGGGGCCACCGCTGCTACAGGCTTCCGCCTGCTGGCGCGTAGCCGCGGTCAGCGCTTTTCTCACCGTGGGCTTCTCCGCGACGCAACCACCTTAGAGACGTTCCGGTGGAACGTCTTTACGCCGTCGGGCAGGAGCGCGGCTACCAGCTTGACTTGCTTGTGGGCGGCGCGTAGCATCCTTCTAGATTAGGGCCATTCTTCGAACGCCGACGCGAGGTCGCGCGTCATGCTCGGCAAGATCATATCCCACTACCGCATCCAGGAGAAGCTCGGGGGCGGCGGGATGGGTGTCGTGTACAAGGGACGCGACACGCTTCTTGACCGCGCGGTTGCCATCAAGGTCCTTTCCCCGGAATTGCTCGCCGACGAGACCGCCGCGCGCGGCTTTATCCGCGAGGCCAAGGCGGCATCAGCCCTCAATCATCCAAACATCCTGACCGTCCACGATCTGGTGGAAGCCGAAGGCGTGCACTTCCTGGTGATGGAGTATGTCGAGGGTCAAACGCTCCGGGCGCGGATCGGCAAGAAGGGCCTGGAGCTGAAACCGCTTCTGGATATTTCTCTGGAGGTTGCGGAAGCTCTGGCCGCCGCACACAGAGCAGGGATCGTGCATCGCGATTTGAAACCCGAGAACATCATGGTGCGCACCGACGGCCATATCAAAGTCGTAGATTTCGGCCTGGCCAAGCTCTTGCCCACGCGGCCCACGGTTCTGGCGACGGGGGAGTCCACGATACTGCTGCCGGGTGTGCCGCTGCCCACGCCGGGGGTCGGGATTGAGCAGACCCACATTGCGGGAACGCTGCCCTATATGTCGCCAGAGCAACTGACGGGCAAGCCGCTCGATCATCGCACCGACATCTACAGCTTCGGCGTTGTCCTCTATGAGATGGCAACCGGCCAGCAACCGCATCAGGGGCGCACAACCGCTGAGATAGTCGAGAGCATTCTGACGAAAGAGCCTCGGCCAGCCACAGACCTCTCGCGCGTTGTGCCCGACAAGCTTCAGGAAATCATCGGGAAGACCATGGAGAAAGACCCCGCCGACCGCTACCAGCACATGGAAGACGTCGCAGTAGATTTGCGCAGGCTCAAGCGCACCACGGAGTCCGCTGGCCGGGCGGTAGCAGCCGCCGTCCAGGAAGTCGCCCCAAAACCTGCGCGGTGGCGACGCTGGCGCAAGCCGGTATTGGCGCTTGCGGCTGGCATCGTCCTCGTCGCCGGCGCATTGGCCGCATGGCGAATGTGGCCCCAATCGGTGCCGAAGGTCCTGAAATACACTCAGATAACGAATGATGGGCGGGGCAAAGTAGGTCCGCTGCTTTGGGATGGCTCGAAGGTCTATTTCATCGAGACCTCTGACGAAGGGAATATGCTCGTTCAAGTTCCGGCTGGCGGAGGAGAGCCGGTGCGCATTCCCACCCCCTGGAAAGTCGGGGAACTCCTCGACATTTCGCCGGACAAGCGAAACCTTCTAGTGGCGCGGCTTGTAGAGCAGGCGGAGTTTTGGACCGTGCCTGTGGCCGGCGGGTCACCTCGGAAGTTGCCGCACACGGATATTTTCGGAAGCCCGACTTGGTCTTCCAGTGGCGACGAATTGGTCTATCCGTCAATGCCCAATAACCCCGGCTTGAGGGTTTCCAAGATCGATGGGAGCGAGACCCGCAGCATGGTGCGGCTCATGGGCAATCCGGACTGCCTGAGCAAGTCGCCGGACGGAAAGACCTTGCGCTTCCTGATGAATGAAGAACCGGGCCACCCACGATCGTTGTGGGACGTGTCCTTGTCCGGCGCCGGCCTGCGTCAGGTGCTTCCCGCTGAGAGAGGCGGACTCGAACTGAGTTGTGGCAACTGGACCCCCGGTGGGGATTATTTCGTCTTCGAAGCAGAAAAGGAGAAGCTAGCGTCCATTTGGGTCCTTCGCGAGCCGAGAACCCTCTCCCGTCATGCCCGCCGCGAACCTGTTCAACTCACCGCCGGCCCAATGGCCTTCTCTGTCCCGCTCCCAGTTTCTGACCGGAAGGTGTTCGCTATTGGAACGCTTCAGCACGGGGAATTAGTGCGATACGACTTGAGTTCCAAGCAATTTGTCCCCTTTCTCCCGGGCGTTGCGGCGGAAGGTGTCACTTTTTCGAAAGATGGCCAATGGGTCGCCTATACCACCTATCGCGAAGGGGCGCTGTGGCGCAGCCGGGGGGACGGTACGGAAAAACTGCAACTCGCGACACCGCCTATGCGAGCCGCAATGCCTCGCTGGTCTCCGGACGGAAAGCAAATCGCCTTTACCGGCAAGGCGCCGGACAAGCCGTGGCAGGTCTATACTGTCTCACGCGACGGCGGGCCTCCTCAGCAGATCACTTCAACCCAGTCTAACGAGGGCGATCCCACTTGGTCGCCGGACGGAAACTCGATCATGTTCAGCGGTGTGATGGGAGGAGGGAACTTTGAACCCGGAGTGCGAATCATCGACTTGAGGACAAGGGAGGTCTCTGAAATATCGCCTCCTCCTCAGTTCGTGTTTTCGCCCCGCTGGTCTCCAACTGGTCGATACCTAACGGTAATCAGCTTCATGCCACCCGGAACGATGCTCCTCTACGACTTCACAAGCAAGAAGTGGCGTGAGCTAATGAGCCGCGAGGGTATTCGTTCAATCGGCTGGCAGGACTGGTCTCCCGACGGCGCGTATCTCTACTACGAAAAGACTACTGATCACGGAGCCACCATGTGTCGAATGGGCACGCGGGACTGGAAGGAAGAAGAAGTCGTCACTCTCAAAGACGTGAAACGGGCGCAAGGAGAATTCGGAGCGTGGTGCGGCGTTACGCCGGACGGCTCGCCCTTGCTTCTGCGCGACACCGGCACACAGGAAATCTACGCGCTTAACCTGGAGTTGCCTTGAAGATACACGCGGCGGTCAATGGCCACCGCTACAAACCCTTTTCTGCCAGCTCGAAGGCTTTGAGGATGGCTTTCGCCTTGTTCACACATTCCTGATATTCGAGGGCGGGGACGGAGTCGGCGACGATGCCGGCGCCGGCCTGCAAGTAGGCCTTGCAGTCTTTGATGAGGACGGTGCGAATGACGATGCAGGAGTTGAGATTGCCGGAGAAGTCCAGGTAGAGCACGGAGCCGCCGTAAAGGCCGCGGCGGGTTGGCTCCAGCTCATCAATGATTTCCATGGCGCGGACCTTGGGCGCGCCGGTCAAGGTACCGGCGGGAAAGCAAGCGGCCAGCGCGGCGTAACTGTCGGCGTCCGGGCGCAGGCGACCCTGGATGGAAGAGACCAGGTGCATCACGTGTGAGTAGCGCTCGACGAACATGATCTCCTTGGGGCGCACGGTCGAAAACTCGCAGACGCGGCCGATGTCGTTGCGCCCCAAATCCACCAGCATGATGTGTTCGGCGCGCTCTTTTTCATCCGCGCGCAATTCCCGCTCCAACCGCTGGTCTTCTGCCTCGTTCTTACCGCGCGGGCGGGTTCCGGCGATGGGCCGGTACTCGACTTCGCGGCCCGTCACCTTCACCAGCATCTCGGGCGATGAGCCGAGGATGGTGGCGTCGCCCAGGCGCAGAAAATACATATAGGGAGAGGGATTGACCGCCCGCAAGGCGCGGTAAACCTCGAAGGGCGCCACGCGCACGGGCACTTCCAGCCGCTGCGAGAGCACTCCTTGGAAGATGTCGCCGGCGCGGATGTATTCCTTGGCGCGCTCGACCATGGCCTCATAGCGCGCCCGCGTCATGTTGGCGCGCACCCGCAACGGCCCGCGCGGCCGCCGGAAGCGCGGCATACGCAGAGGACGAAGGAGCTGGCGTTCCACGCGCCCGAGATGCTCGACGGCCGCATCGTACTTCGCGCGCAGGCTTCCCGGCCCCTCGTCCGTGAGCACGTTGGCGATCAGGTAGAGCCGGTGCTGGACGTGGTCGAAGGCCACCAGGCTCGCGAAGTACATGAACACCGCGTCGTCCAATTCCACATCGGGCGCGACGCGCGCCGGAAGCCGCTCGAGCATCCGGACGGTTTCGTAGGAGAGGTAGCCCACGGCACCGGCGGAGAACGGCGGCAACCCCGGCAGCGGCACGGGGTGGTATTGCGCCCCCATGTGGCGGAGATAGTCGAAGATGTTGCCGGACTCTTGCGCTTGCCGCGCGCCTCGGGCCAGCGTAATGCGGTCGCCCCGGCAGGAAATCACCTGGAAGGGGTCGACGCCGAAAAAAGTGTAACGCCCGACGTGCTCGCCTCCCTCCACACTTTCCAGCAAGAAACTGTAGGGGTGGGTCTTAGACCCGCTCGGGGTTTGCGGGGCCACCTTCAGGAAAGCCGCGACGGGACTCAGCAGGTCCGCCACAATCGCGCGATAGACGGGGACCACATTGCCGCAGCGCGCCAGGCGCTGGAATTCGGCGAAGCTGGGGTGGGCATCAGGCATAAAGAAAGCCAAAAAGCAAAAGGCAAAAATGAGAAGGGAGGAACGCGTTTCCGCAGGCCGTCTTACTTTTGCCTTTTGATTCTTGCCTTTTGATTTGCGCTTCCTATGTGGCCGGGGAATGGTCGAGCGCTTGGCGAACTGCCTGCTCCATAAGCGCCCGCGGAGCCGCCAGGCCCGTCCAGATTTCAAACTGCCGGGCGCCTTGCGCCACCAACATTTCCAGGCCGGAGATCGTGGTCAAGCCCCGGCCGCGCGCCTCCGCCAAGAAACGAGTTTCCAGGGGATAGTAAACCATGTCGAAGACCACGCGGACGCGCAAGCGGGCGAGGTCGATGGGCATGGCGTCCACCTGGGGAGGCATGCCGACCGGCGTGGCGTTGATCACGGCATCGACGTCCAGCCCTTCAGCGCTGTCCCAGGGAACAACGCGCGCGGCCGTGCGGCGCGCCAGGCGCTGGGCCGCGGTCTCGCGCCGCGCCGCAATAAACAGTTCTGCGCCCTCAGCCCGCAGAGCGTAGGCCGTCGCCCGTGCCGCGCCTCCCGCCCCCAGAATCAGGATGCGGCTTCCCGCCAGCCGCAAGCGCTTGGTAAGCACCTCCACCACAGCCGCCGCGTCGGTATTCCACCCCATCCATTTGCCGTGCTGGATTGCAACCGTGTTGCAGGCGGCGATGCGGGTGGCGAGCGGGTCGAGCCAGTCGAGGTGGCGAATAATGGCTCGCTTGTAAGGCATGGTGACGCTGAAACCCAACAGCCCCATGCGCCGCGCAAAAGCCAGGAAGTCCCCGAGCCGCAGCGTCTGACAGGGCAGATAGACGGCGTTGACGTGCTTGGCCTGAAAGGCCGCATTCTGCATCGCTGGGGAGAGCGAGATCGCCGCATGCGAACCTACCACGCCATACAGCTGCGTGCGACGGTCCAGGTGCTCAACGCGATAACCCCAGCGCATGAAATCCGCAGGGAGCTGCCCCGGCGCCAAGCCCAGATGGTTGCCCGCCGACCCGTAGGTGAACGGGCAGCCCCACTGCAAGGCCAGAAGACGTGACGGCAGGCCAGAAGGGCCTAACCCCAGCGAGACCAGCTTCGGACTGCGCCGCGCGTGGGCTTTAGTCAGGCGGTGCATGCGCAGGTTATCCTGGAGCTCGCGGGCGAAACTCGCAATCTTCACCACCTGCGCGGGCAGGCGCGCCAGTCGGCGGTAGATGGGTCCCAGGGGCGGAGTCCGGCGATAGTTGTGATAGGAAACGATGACCTTGGCGGGACGAAACTGCCGGAGGAGGCTAGCTCCAACACGATTCACGGACTCGATTTCCACATCCACCCACTGACAGCCGGCGCGCACGGCGGCTTGGAGGAGGGCAACTTGCTGGTCCACTCCTCCCTGGAACTGACCCCCGGCCTCCGCACGACGGCAGGTGGCAATGACCTGCGGAGAATGCAGGCGGAGAAGCATCTGGTGGAGATGGGTTTCAAGCTCGTTGAACTCGCGCAGATAATCCAGGCGCAGCTCGTAGCCAAGCGGCGAGCCGCTCACGCGAGTCGCTGCGGCTTCCATGCCATCCAGGCTTGGAGCTCCTACAGAAACGAAGATGCCAGGCATTCCAGCCTTAGCCATGCTGCCACCCTCGGGCCTTGACAAAGTCCGAACTTAATCCTTCAGAATATAAGATTTCCGGATACTTTTTGGCAAGCAATTTGCGCAGCCCAAAACCACTCTCCCTGCAGCTTCTCCCCGACAGATTGCGATCAACCCGTTTATTTACAATAAGTTAACTCCATCTCGTCTGTCGCGCCCCGCGAGCTTTGACCCTAATCCATTCAATCCCTGACGCTTACTATTCATCCCGGCGACAGCCTTGCCGGCACGCCCCCCGGTTCCTCGCCTGTTGGTTTTTCTGAGGTGGGAATTCTGGGTCGCGCCGTCCGAGCGGCCCGGGTCTGCTGCTTGCCCGAGCCAAGTGGCGTTCACTGCTCTTCCAAAGGGAGACATTTGATATAGTAGCGCGGCTTCACGAGTGTCGTGCGCGCTCCCGGCGTGGAGCCAACCTATCGCTATGAGGTATTGATGAGATTCCGTGCGACTTTGCTGACCTTACTCCTGGCTGGCTGCGCCTTTCCGGCAGTAGCCCAATCTTCCCTGGAGGCTCACATTCGCACGATCCCCTGGGAGCGTTACCAGGACCAGGCGGTGCGCTTGATGCAGGACTATCTCCGCCTTGACACGTCGAACCCTCCGGGTAACGAGCTTGTGGCCGCGGAGTTCTTCCATCGGCTTTTCGACCAGGCAGGCATTCCGAACACCATCTATGTGTCGGCGCCCGGCCGGGGCAACATCTATGCCGTCCTCAAAGGCAGCGGCGCGCTACGCCCCCTGGTCCTGCTGAACCATATGGATGTGGTGAGGGCAGAACCGAGGAACTGGAAAGTCCCGCCCTTCTCCGGTGAAATTGTGGACGGGGAGATACACGGCCGGGGCGCTCTGGACATGAAGGACGAGGGGTTGCTCCAGGCGATGGTAGTGCTGATCGCCGCGCGCGAGCACCTGCCGCTTAAGCGAGACCTCATCTTCCTGGGGACGGCTGACGAGGAAGTGGGCGGCACGGGAAGCGCCTGGATGCTGGAGCATCACCCTGAATTGGTGCGCGGCGCCGAGCACCTGCTCACCGAAGGTGGGGACAACCTGAAATATCCGGACCACGGCACCATCTACGGCATCGGCGTGGGGGAGAAAGCTCCCTTCTGGATTCGCATGACAACCACCGGACGGGGCGGCCACGGCTCGATCCCCATTGCCGACTCGGCCACGCACCGCCTGGCCCGCGCCATGCAACGCGTAGTCGATTGGCAAACGCCCATCCGCCTGCTTCCCTCCGTCGAGCAGTACTTCCATCAAGTCGCGCAACGGCAAAAGGAGCCGCGGGCCTCGCAATTCCGCAACATCCGCCAAGCGCTGGAGGACCCCGCATTCGTGAAGGCTTTGACCCAGGATGAAGATTACAGCTACCTGCTCCGCGATACGGTTTCGCTGACCGTGCTCAAGGGCAGCGAGCAGACGAACGTCATCCCCGACACCGCCTATTGCGAGTTGGATGTCCGGCTGCTCCCCGGCCAGAAACCGGAGACCTTTCTGGCACAGTTGCGTGCCGTGGTGGCTGACGACCGGGTACAACTGGAGCCCCTCAGCAGCTTCCGCACACCCAACGCCTCGCCCACCGACACAACTCTTTACCGGATTATCGAGCAGGTGGTGCACGAATATAACCCGCAAGCGCTGGTCACGCCGACACTCAATAGCGGGTACACGGAAAGCCAGATGTACCGCCCCCTAGGGATTGCCTGTTACGGTTTTGCTCCGCTTGAACTGACTCCGGAGCTGGACTCCACTCAGCACGCGGCGAATGAGCGTGTCCCGGTGGAGCAGATTCGGCGCGGAGTGAAGATGCTTTACGAAGTGGTGGCGCGAGCAGCCAACGAGTAGAAGCAACGGCGATGAAACGCGAGTTCCCGGATCATCCTGTCGTGGGCGTGGGCGGCGTAGTCATCCGTGGTGGCAGTGTTCTCCTGATCCGCCGCGGGCGCGAGCCGCTGAAGGGCCAGTGGTCCATCCCGGGCGGGTTGCTCGAACTGGGCGAGGAACTGGCCGCAGGCGTGCGCCGCGAATTGAAGGAGGAAACCGGGCTCGAGGTGGAACCGCTGGATACCCTCGCGGTGTTTGACCGCATCTTCCGCGAAGGCTCACGCGTGCGCTACCACTACGTGATTGTCGATTACGCCTGCCGCTGGAAACGCGGCCGGCTGCGTCCGGCCTCCGACGTCCTCGACGCCCGCTGGGTGCGGCGCGCGGACTTGCCCCAATACCGCCTCGGCGAGAAAGCCACCTCGGTCATCCTTCAGGCGTTCGAGTTCTTCAAGAAGCGAAAAGCATCGTAGCCCGCAGAGGAAGCCTGACGGCGCAGGAACGCCGCCCTCTGTTTTCCAAAAGCGAAAAGCCCCTGGCGCTGCGCGGACCGCAGAGCCAGGGGCTCGGGATACTGATGGGGATTGGCAAACTCGTCGTTTGACGAATGCGGCGCTTTCTAGCGCCTCGCCACTCATCCTCTCTTCGCTAAGGAGAGGTCCTTACAAACGCGCGCTAGCGAGCGCCTATGCCTCAGCACCCTCGCTAAGGTCACTTTCGTTTGGCATGGATCACCTCCTTTCTAGCGTTGCCGGGATGATAGAGGGCAGGCCTCCAGCGCGTCAAGGAAAATCGAGCGCCCGGAGGCCCACTCAGGGCCGATACTGTCCGGTGGCGGCGCGCCAGCGCAGCGCGAGGAGATCCAGGAACATCCGCAGGGCGTCGCGCAGGAAGCGCACCTTGGTGGCAGGATTGTCATTCCAGCGCACGGGCACTTCTATGACTTTGCCTCCGAAGCGCTCGATCAGGAACAATACTTCGGGGTCGAAGCCGAAGCCGGTCACGCGCTGCAGCTCAAAAGCGCGGCGGGTTGAGGTGCGGCGAAAGAGTTTCAGGCCGCACTGGGTGTCGCGGATCTTAAGTCCCGTGAAGAGGCGCACCAGATGGTTGAAGGCGCGGCCGGCAAATTCGCGCCACCAGGGCTGGCGGACTCCGATCAGCCGCCGCTGGAGCGCCCGCGAGCCCACCGCTGCGTCAGCGCGCGAAGATTCCAGAGCTGCCAGCAGCTTATTCGCCTCCTCGATGGGCGCGGAGAGGTCAGCGTCCGTAAAAAGCACGAACTCACCGCGCGCCTCCAGCACGCCGCGCCGCACGCTGAATCCTTTGCCCCGATTGGGCTCGTTCCGCAGGACGCGCACGGCGGGATGATGCCTCTGCACCTCCTGGAGAATGTCCGGGGTCGGGTCGGTCGAGCCGTCGTCCACGACAATCAGCTCGCCAGGGTAGTTCCGGGACTTCAGGTATTGTCGGACCTTTTCCAGCGTGCTTCCGATGCGCAAGGCTTCGTTGTAAGCGGGAATCACGATGCTGAGGAAGGGTTCCGTCATCGGGGAAAACTATACGAAGTCAAGCCTGGATAGTCAAAAGGCTCTCCAGGGAAGATGGGCATAGACGACTGGCTATTGACAATCCTGGTAATCCCTCGCGCCTGTCGAACGTGATCCCCCGCGCCCAAGGGCATTCGCCTGTTACCAGAAACGGTCCGGTTTTTCGGGCCAAGCGTGTTTTCCAATCAAGGGAACAAACTGGCAGGGGTCGAGGAGCCGCGTGGCTACTTCGCTGCCGCGTTTGAAGATCAGTTGGAGGTCTTGGTGCAGGAGGTCGCCGACGGGGATCACCATCCGCCCGCCGCTATCGAGTTGGTCCAGCAGGGGCGGAGGGACCAGCGGCGCGGCCGCGGTGACTACGATCACCTGGTAAGGCGCGGCCGCGGAGTAGCCCTCGGTTCCATCGCCGCAGATCACCTCGATGCCCTTGTAGCCCAAGCGCGCCAGCCGCTCGCGCGCGGACTCCGCAAGCTGGGGATTTCGTTCCACCGTGTACACCGTCGCGCCCAGATACACCAGGATTGCCGCCTGGTAGCCCGTTCCCGTCCCCACCTCCAACGCCTTATCGCCCGGCTGGACCCGCGCCGCCACGCTCATGGCGGCCACAATGTAAGGCTGGGAGATGGTTTCCGATTCGCCGATGGGCAAAGGGCGATCATCATAAGCCGAGGCCAGGTAGGCGGGCGGCACGAATTCGTGACGAGCCACCTGAAACATCGCCTCCAGCACCTTCTCGTCACGGATGCCGCGGCGCCGGATTTGGTACTCGACCATGGCACGGCGCGCCGACTCAAACGGTATCGTGTCCTTTGCAGTGTCCAAGGCAGGTGCCCTTCGACTCAAAACTCAGTCGAGCAGCGGTAAGACACAGAGCGTCCGGGGCTCTCGCGACGTATTATAATCGTCCCGCAAAGCCTCCGAGTCCAGCCATTTTTCACCTAAGCAGGCGCGCCCCCCAGAGCCGACGGCACAAGGCCGCCCGCCCCAGGCGCGAGAAGGTTATAATGCAGACGGTCAGCCACCCCTGAGGCCAAAACGGGTGCGGACGGTTTGCGATGAACCGCGAAAAATACTCTCGCCAGATCCTGTTTCAGCCCATCGGCGCGGAAGGACAGGAAAAGCTGCTGCAGAGCAAAGTAGTCATCATCGGCTGTGGGGCTTTGGGGACCGCCCAGGCTAACGCGCTGGCACGTGCTGGCGTGGGGCGGTTGCGGATTGTGGACCGCGACTTCGTGGAAGAGAGCAATTTGACGCGCCAACTCCTCTTTGATGAGTCCGACGCCGCAGAGAACCTGCCCAAGGCCGTCGCGGCCGGACGGAAGCTGAAGCGCATCAATTCTGATGTCCAGGTGGAAGGCATCGTTGCCGACGCCGAGAGCGGCAACATCATCAGTCTGGTCGAGGGCTTCCAGGTCATTCTGGATGGCACCGACAACTTCGAGACCCGCTATCTGCTCAACGACGTGGCCCTGAAGCTCGGCATCCCTTGGATTTACGGGGCTGTCGTGGCAAGTTACGCTGTGACGCTGACCGTGCTTCCCGGCCGCACGCCGTGTCTGGCCTGCGTATTCCCCAAGCCTCCGCAAGGCATGTACGATACCTGCGACACCGTCGGTGTAATCGCCCCAGCGGTGGCCTGGGCAGCATCCATCCAGGTAACCGAGGCTTTGAAGATCCTGCTCGGGCGCGAAGCGGAATTGCACGGGGCCCTGCTCGCCTACGATGTGTGGAAGAACAGCTACCAGGCGGTCAAACTCCGCCGCGATGCCCAGTGCCGGGCGTGCGGAGCGCGGGAGTTTATCCACCTGGAAGCAGGTGAGGCCACTCACACCACGCTCTGCGGGCGCGACGCCGTCCAGATCCGTCACCGGGAAGCACGCGGCCTGGATCTCGCGACCCTGAAAACCCGGCTCGGGCAGTTCGGGCCCGTGCGCGGGAACGAGTTCTTACTTCGCTGCACACTCGACGGGTATGATCTGACCGTTTTCCCCGACGGCCGGGCCATCATCAAGGGCACACATGATCCTGCCGTCGCGCGCGGGCTGTACGCCAAATACATCGGCTCGTAACCGCTTTGGGATTTTGGATTTCAGATTTGCGATGTCAGCACAGCAGCCTGATTCATCGGCCCAAAACTGCCACGACAAGCGCCGGTCGCCTCGGCGATAGGTATTCCCCGCTCCCAGGAGCCGTACCATGCATCTTCGCGTCTTCGTTTCTGCCCTGATTCTGGCCGGGATTCTCGCGTGTGCATCGCCCACGCGTGCCGAAGACAGCCTGCAAGCTTCCCTGCGCGCTCAGTTGGAAGCGCAGTTGAATCAGGTGGCTGAACACCTGGACGGGGTCCTGGGTTTCGCCATCAAAGACCTCTCCACGGGCGAGACATTCTTCCGCCTTCCCGACACTGTGTTCCCGCAGGCAAGTTCCATCAAGCTGGCCGTGCTGCTGGAACTGCTGCGGCAGGCGCAGGAGGGCAAAATCTCGCTCGACGAGAAGCACACCGTTCGCCGCCGCGAAATGACGGTGGGTGACGATGAGGCCATCCTCAACAAGCTGGGCGACGGCACGGTGACTATGACGCTGCGCGACCTGGCGGCGTTCATGTTGGTGTTGAGTGACAACTCCGCCACCAACATCCTGATCGACCGGCTGGGCATCGAGAACATCAATGCCGGGCTGGCGCGCCTGGGTCTGAAAGAGACCCAACTGCGCCGGCGCATGATCGACTTGGAAGCGGCGCGGCGCGGCAACGAGAACGTCTCCACCCCGCGTGAGATGCTGACCCTGCTCGAAAAAGTGCGCGCGGGCCAGGCGCTGGACGCCACGCACACGGCGGAGTTCTTCCGGCTGCTGTGGCTGCCGAAGGACAGCCCCTTTCACCGGGCGCTGCGCGGCAGCGTTGCCATCGCCGATAAGCCCGGAGCGCTGGAGGGCGTACGCTGCGATTCGGGGATCATTGAGATTCCGAATCGCCCCTTCATCCTCTCGGTGATGACCACCTACCTCGCGCGGGATGAAGACGGCGAGCGGGCCATCCAGGAAATTGCCAAGTTGGCTTATGCGCATTTCAGCCGTTTGGGCGCCTGGAGCAGATATGGCCGCGCCATCCCGGAGAAATGAGGCGGAACGGCCTCCGGACCAGTTAGAATGGAGCCAGGGGAAAACCCATACCGCATGCTCTTAAGAAGAATCTCAAAGGAGAAACGTCCTATGCCGAAGAATCGAAACCTTGCAGTGCTATTCCTGTCGCTGGTCTCGGCAATCCTGCTTGCCGCAAGCCTGTGGGGGCAGGAGGCCAAGCCGGCCCCAGGAGGTCTCCCGGTCCGCTATGAGGAGCTGACCGCCCCGGACTTTGTCAGGGCGCTAGAGAAGTCGGGAGGAACCTGCCTGATCCCGCTGGGCGTCATCGAGAAGCACGGGCCTCACCTCCCGCTCGGTACCGACCTGCTCAACGTGCGCCTCGTCGCCCTGCGTGCGGCCCAGCAGGAGTACACCATCGTCTTTCCCGAGTACTTCTTCAGCCAGATCTTCGAGGCCAGGCACCAGCCCGGAACCCTCGCCTACAGTCAGGAACTGATGTGGGAGGTCCTCGAGGAGACTTGTGACGAACTCGGGCGCAACGGCATCAAGAAGATTATCCTGGTCAGCGGTCACGGCGGGAACAACAGCTTCCTGCCTTACTTTTGCCAGGCGCAACTGGCCCGCCGGAAGGACTACGCGGTGTACCTCTACCGCCCGACCGGCGATCCGGAAGCCGAAGCGCGCGTGAGCAAGATGCGCAAGACGACTACGGGCGGCCACGCGGATGAAGAGGAAACAGCAGTGATGCTCGCCAACCGTCCCGAGCTCGTGCACTTGGATCGGGCCAAGGACCAGAGCGGCGCGGACCAGAAGCGCCTGACGGAACTGCCTGACTTCTACACCGGCATCTGGTGGTATGCCAGTTTCCCCAATCACTACGCGGGGGACGGGAGCCCCGCCAGCCGCGAGTTGGGCGAGCTGGTGGTGGGGAACGAGGTGAAGCAGCTCGTGAAGGCAATTCAGGAAGTCAAGAAGGACAAGGCGGTCCTCGAGCTGCAGAAACGCTTCTTTGACGAGGCGGAGAACCCACTAAAGACGCAGCAATAGCTGGGCCCTGGAGTTCGTGCGAAAATCACGGGAAGGAGCAGTGGGGGCAGGAGGCCAGCCTCGCCGAGCAGGAGCGGAAATCCCTACATCGGTGAGGTGACGGCGCTTCCTTCGCTGGGGTTGAAGCCTCGGCCTTCCCCAGAGCGAACAGGCGGCTTTTCTGTAACCGCCTCGGAGCGCCTTGCATCAAATAGTAGATAAGCTGGCCGGGAGGCGCAGGGGAGCAGCATATGTCGAACAAATCCCAGGAAGCGGACGCGCAAAAGATCAAGCAAGCCGTGGAGGAGAGGTACGCAGCCATTGCCCGCGGCGAGGTCAAGAGCTGTTGCGAGCGGGAGGGCGCGCCCGGCGAGGACCTCTACAACATCGCTACCATGGCGCAAGGCTACAATCCCGCTGAGGTCGCGGAGTTGCCCGAGGGAGCCGACCTGGGACTCGGCTGCGGCGACCCTACCGCTGACGCCGACCTGCAACCCGGACAAACGGTGCTCGACCTGGGCAGCGGCGCGGGAGTAGACTGCTTCCTGGCCGCGCGGCGCGTGGGCCCGGAAGGCTACGTCATCGGCGTGGACATGACCGACGCCATGTTGGCCAAGGCGCGGGAGAACGCCCGCCGCGGGGGATTCAAGAACGTCGAGTTTCGCAAGGGTGAGATCGAAAATCTGCCCGTGGAATCTGGCAGCATAGACCGCATCATCTCCAACTGCGTGATTAACCTGGCGCCCGACAAGGCGAGAGTCTTTGCCGAGGCTTACCGGGTCTTGAGACCCGGGGGCGCCATCATCGTCTCGGATATTGTCTCATTTGGGGAGATCCCGGCCTCGGTCCGCACGGATCTGGAGCAATGGGCAGGCTGCACAGCCGGCGCGCTGGACAAGGAAGACTACCTCGGCGTGATCCGGCTGACAGGGTTCAGAGAAGTTGCGGTGATCAAGGAAGTGATTTACGACTACCTGCGCGGGCCAGCCCACGGCTTTGCGAGCGTCACGGTGCAGGCGGTGAAGTAGCCGCCTACTTCCGTCAGGCGCGCTTTCTCTGGCGCGCCCGACCTGATGGCCAGCGCGCGTTTCCCCTTCCGCGCTAGACGCGGCACCGCAAGCGCGTTGCCACACTGCGGGCTCGCCCGACAAGCGGCCGGGTCTGGCGCGGCCGCGCCCAGCCGGGACCGGGTCCCGGCGCGCCTCAGCGAACCAGCGTTGAGCTGACCCGTGTTGCTGTCTCCCGCGGCGCCTCGCTATGGATGATGAGCTCCCGGGTCAACTGGTAGTTGAGCTGACTGCCGGAAGGCAAGGTGAGGTCTTTCCCTCGCCGGCGGAGCGTATCCACTAAACCCGCCATCCCGCCGACGGCCCCGCCGATCACCGCTCCGTGAAAGCCGCCGATGAGCGTGCCCACGAAGCCGCCGCCACCCATCCCGAGCCCGATTTCCTCCAGGTCTTTCCTGCGCGAGTTCGGTCCCTTGATGTTCCCTTCCTCGCCCGCCACCCGGGCGCCTTCCGCCCCGTAAGCGTTCACCAAGACCGCGTTCACCATGAAGGTGCGGCCGTCGGGAAGGGTGATCTTCTCCGCGTCCAGGCGCATTTCACCCACGCCCTTGATGCGCCCGGGGCGTGCCAACCAGGAGATGCGCCCATCGATGGTTGAGCCCACCGGGATGACGTGCTTGCCGTCGATCACCAGGGGTTCAGTCACCGTGGCCGTGAAAGTGTCGCCCTGGAAACTCAGCTTGGTGCTGAGGGTCTGAACAAGGCGGCAATGGAGCGTTGTCCCCGCGGCGATAGCGTAGGTCTCCGCTCGCGCCAGCGAAACGCTCAACACTGTGAGGAGAATGCCTAACAAAGCACGCTTGACCATGGTACCTCCTGAGGTTCGGTCATGGCCGGACCCTGGCGCTTTGTCCAGCTTGTTGATTGGATGCGGCGAGGAGTCTGCCTTCTTCCCGCAGACTCCCACCAACCCGGGCGAGCCGTATCGCGATCAGGCTACCGCGCCCCCTCCGAGCGCGTCGCCGTCTGCACGGCACCTTTCGGGGTACTAAGGTACCCCATAGCCTTTGCTGATTCTACCTTATTTACCACCAATTCGTAAAATCTTTTTGAGCCCCGCAGGTAGAAAAAGATGGGCTCGTTCACGGTGCGGTCTTTCTTCTCGATTTCCATGTCGTCCGCCAGCAACGAGACGTTGAACCGGTGGCGCTTGGTGTTGGTCTTCTTCAGGATTAGGCCCACGCCGGCGACGCGCTGCGGCTGGTTCTTGTCGAGGACAAATTCGAAGTAGTCACGGTCGCCCATCTTGCGCAGGGCTTCGATATCGTCATGGTTCCGGGCGATGAGCGTTCCCAGGTCGCTACGCGCCATGCCCAAGTCCGCGCGCGTCGCGTCCAGGACCTTCTTGGTGCTTTCCAGGTCGGCCCGCGTGGCGGACACATCCTGCGAAAGCGCCCCCACCTGTTGCTGGTCGGCCTTCTGCGCGATTTCCTGCTTCAGCCTCTCTGCCTGCCGACCCTGCTCACTTTGCAGTTGCTCAACCATGGCGCGGGCGCGGCGTAGCTCTTTGCCCGTCGAGCCCACACGCTTAGAGGCCACCGTGAGTTCTTGCCGCATCGCCTCCAGTTGCTGGGCGTTGGAGTTCTGCAGTGCCGAAAGCTGGCTGGAAAAACGCTGGTCGAGCTGAGCGGTCAGGGTCCGCTGGAAGGCCGCCTGTTGGGCCTCCAACGAGCTGCGCACCGAGCTGATTCGGGCCAACGTGTAGATTTCGCCGACCACCAGGACGACGAGAACCACAAAGATCAATCCAAACTTCAGCCCTGGCCCGGAATCGTCGGGAGGATTCATGGGCAGCACTTCCTGTCGGGGCACGTCATCAATAGCCATGTCCGTTTCTCCTTGTTGGGGCCGTGCCTCGGCGGGCACGCAGCCCGGTCCGGCACGTCCTCATGCCAAGCACTGGCACGGGGCGTGCCAATGGCCGCAGTTACTAACCTATTGAAAAGAAGGGGGATAAAGGGCTGGAGGGAAGGCTTCTGGATCTCCCGGGCCGCAAATCTTACGTCCGGGGTGTAAGAAGTGCCGCCCTTCCTCAACAAGCGCCTAACGGTGAGCAATGCGACCCGGGAATCCTCCCCCGCGAGAGCCAGCGGTCGTTACGTCGCCCGTAGAAGGCCGCAGCCCTCAAGCGTGTCAAGTCTCGCTGAAGCTAGCCAGCGCTGCCGCCTCGTCGGGATGAACCTCCAAAACGGGGAAGAGATTCGTGGCCTCGAGCAAATCTCGCACCTTGCGAGGGATACTGGCTAACTTGAGTTGGCCACCACTCTTGCGGGCTGCCATCGTCGCGTCCACCAACGTACCCATCCCGGCGCTGTCAATATAGACGACGTCGGCCAGGTTCACTACCAGTTGTCTCCGCCCGCCTTCCAGCGCCTGGCGGATCTTCTGACCTAACTGCGTGGCAGGATCGCCCAGAGTGATTCGGCCACTCACACTGAACACGGTCACTGGACCAACTTCGCGCACCGTTATACCCGCGGAAGGTTTGCCCCGGCCACGAGTTCGTGCCCAACCCTCCTTGTTAGTCTGACGGGCGCGACCCAGCGCCAGTGAGTCCGGCGGCACATCCTCCGTAATCGTTGACCCGGCGGCGACGTAGGAGCCCTTGCCTATGCGCACCGGCGCCACCAGCATGCTCCCGCTGCCGACGAAGACGCCGTCCTCGATGTGGGTGGGGTTTTTCTTCTCGCCGTCGTAGTTGCAGGTGACTGTGCCGGCGCCCACATTGACCTCCTCACCCAGCACGGCATCCCCCAAGTAGGACAAGTGCGAAGCCTTCGTTCCCCGCCCCACGCGCGATTTCTTCACCTCCACGAAGTTCCCGATGCGGGCGTTCTGCTCGATTACCGCGCCGTCGCGGAGATGGGCAAAGGGCCCCAGGATGACGTCGGCCCTGATCTCGCAGGCGCGAATCATGCAGTAAGGGCGTACGGCGACGCGGTCACCCAGGACTGAGTCGATGATGGTCGAATACGGCCGCAGGGCACAGGCACTGCCCACGCGCGTTGTACCGAGCAGGCTGACTCCCGGCTCGATGACCGTGTCGCGGCCCACTTCCACCTGGTCGTCAATGTAGGTGCACTCGGGATTAACAATCGTTACCCCGTCGCGCATCAAGGCTTCCGCTTTGCGCCGGCGAAGGACCTTCTCCATCTGGGCCAGCTCCACGCGATCGTTCACTCCTAGCACCTCGCGCGCGTCGGCAACAGGAAAAGCCGCCACCTTCAGACGCTGCCGATTGAAGATTTCGACCAGATCGGTCAGCAGATATTCCTTCTGGGCGTTGTCGGGCGAAAGGGCGGGGAGGTGGGCGAGGAGTGGCGCGCGGGTAAAGCAAATGATCCCCGAGTTGATTTCCCGAATCTTTCGCTGCGCCGGCGTGCAGACTTTTTCTTCCACGATGGCGCGCACCTGCCCGCCCCGCGCGCGTACGATCCGGCCGTAGCCATACGGATTCTCGAAGCGCGTAGTGAGGATCGTAGCCGCCGCCCGCGCCTTCTGGTGGGCCGCGAGCAGCGCCCGCAATGTTTCCCCACGCAGCAAGGGGGCATCACCAACCAGGACAAGGACCGTGGCGCTGGGGCATCGCGCGAGCCCCTGCCGCGCCACTAGCAGCGCATGCCCTGTCCCCAGTTGCTCCTTCTGCTCGATAAACGTAATACCCGAGTGCGCGAAGGCTTTCCGCACCTCCGCGGCTTCGTGCCCAATGACCATGTAGATCCGCTGTGGGTTGATTCCCAGCGCGGTTTCGAGCACATATTCACCCAGTGCCCGGCCGGCCAGCCGGTGGAGCATCTTCGAGTGCTCGGACTTGAATCGCGTCGCCTTGCCCGCCGCCAGAATTAATACCGAGAATTCCTGTTCAGCCATCGAACTCTCCCTGCCGATTGCTTGAGCGCCGCCGCCCCGCTTGGCTTGGCGCCTCCTCTGCCGCGCTCGTGCTCAAGCGCGGGTTTCAATCTAGCGCCCTTCACCCGCGCGTGGCAAGAGGCGAGACATCCGGCTTTCCCCGGACGGCGCAGGCTACGGTTCGCCCTTGGCGCCCGTAACCGTAGGCCCATTTGCGCCGTCCTCTTTAGGGACGGCCTCTTACGAGGGCGGACGTTCGCTCGGCTCCTTGACGGCACGAGCGGATAAGTGTGACATTTGTAGAGTAGGTTCATCAGGGTGCTTATGGGTTTCGCCAGGTTTCTGGTCACCGCTGCGACTTTCCTGATTTTTCTCGCCAGCCAGCTCTTCTGGTTCCGACGCCTGGCGGAACTGGGCGAAAAGCTCATCCCCAACAAGGCGTGGCGAAAGAATTTGGGGGGCGTGGCGGCAATCGCCTACATCATCCTGTTCGCCTACAACCTCGCCTGGGTACGAGACAAAGGCACTCCCACTGGCCTGACGCTCGAAGCGGCGCTCGTCGAAGCGCCTTTCCTGTGGTGGGTGGTTAGTTCGCTCCTCGGCTTTGCGGTCATCATGGTGTTCTGGGTCGCTGATCGGCTGGCGAGGACGCTCCTTTGGTGCTATCGCCAGGTTGCGGCTACGGTCCGCGCTCATCGTCGTCCGGCGCTTCAAGCCGCCGTGCCGGCCGATGCCGCGGCCGCGCCCGATCCGCCCTCGCGCAGCCGGCGTCGCTTTCTGGAGCAGACCGCATTCGCGGTGAGTGCGGCACCGTTTGTGGCTGGCGCTTACGGCCTCCTCTACGGGAGGCTCAACGTCGAAATCACGCGTCACCGTGTCAAGCTCTCACGCTTGCCGAAGGCGTTTGAGGGCTTGCGCATCGCCCAGCTTTCCGACATACATATCGGCCCCTTCATGACGGCCGAGGAGGTCCGCAAATGCGTCGCGCTCACCAACGAGTTGCGACCCGACCTCGTGGCTCTGACCGGAGACTTCATTAACTGGGACCCCGCGACGCAGGAGCCGGTGGTGCTGGCGCTGGCCGGCCTCAAGGCGCCCCTCGGCGTGTTCGGCTGCCTGGGGAACCACGAGCTGTGGACTGACACCGAGGACTCCATCGCGCGGCTTTTTGCAGCGCAACATATTCGCATCCTCCGGCGAGAGCGCGCGCCGATTGGGTCTCAGGGGGCCACGCTCAACCTGCTGGGCGTGAATTTCGAGTCGCGCACGCGCCTGGGCCCGCCCGGCGGACGCGTGGTGCGGCAGTATCTCGCAGGCGCGGAGCAGCTGGTGATGCCTGACACGGTGAATATCCTCCTTACCCACAACCCCAACGCCTTTGACCGCGCCGCGGAGCTGGGAATCGATTTGACGCTGGCAGGCCACACCCACGGCGGCCAGGTAAACCTGGAATTCATCCACCCCAGCCTCACCCCCGCCCGCCTGATTACAGACTACGTCCGGGGCTGGTTCCAAAAAGGTGCGGCGCAGCTCTACGTCAACCGCGGCCTTGGCACCTTCGGCGTTCCCATCCGCTTCGGCTCCCCACCCGAGATCACTGTTTTCGAACTCGTGCGCGAGGGCTAGCGCCGCCGTCACCTCCATCGAAGCCGAACGAAAAGCGCCGTGCTTCGTCTGCTTCGTTGAACGCCTACAAGACAGACTCATCCCAAGACAAGAGAAACGACCCATCTGATGGCGCGCAAATGCGCGACCTCGCCCAATTGCCGCTGACAGGCCGGCCAGATGTCGTTGCGGAACTCTTTCGTAACTTCGGTGTTATCAAGCGGTTATCGAGGGAACATGAGAATCTAGGCCGCCTGGCCATCCATTTGCTTATTCGGCTAGGCGAATGGATGGCCCGATGACAACTCGACTCGACGAACTCCTGAAGGCTGCGGGCGAGCCTACCCGGCTGCGGCTCCTCAACCTGTTGCGGATGGGCAGCATCTGCGTCTGCGACCTCCAAGCGGTCCTGGAGATCCCCCAGCCCACCATCTCGCGCCACTTGGCGGCTTTGCGTCATGCTGGTCTGGTACAAGATGTCCGTAATGGGACTCGCGTGGTTTACTCGCTCACACCCGCCAGCACGCCGCAACTCGAAGCGTTATACCGGCTACTGGATAAGTGCTGCCCGTGCGACGAAGTGATGCAGTCGGACTTGGCACGGCTGAAGGAAGCGCCCCGGCTGGGCAAGTGCCGATTGGAACGCGACAACAGTACAGATCAGGCCGCGCGGTCTCAGTGCAGCTCAACTAGTTGACCGCGCGTTGTGGAGCGCTGGCCCTGGTTACGAGGAGTGGAAGATGTCCGAACAGATGCTCAAAGTGACCATAGACAAGTTCACCTTTGTGATCCCCAGGGCTCTCGCCTACAGCGAAACGGGCGTATGGGTAAAGCGCGAAGGGAGCCGCGCGCGACTGGGCTTGTCTGACTTTGCACAACAGCTCAACGGGGATATCGCCTTTGCGAAAGTCAAGCCGGTGGGAACGGAACTCGAAGCGGGCGAAGAGTTCGCCGACATCGAAACGGTGAAAGTCAATGTCAGCTTCCCTTCTCCGGTAAAGGGAACCATTGTCGAGATCAATCCCTCCCTCGAAGAGGCGGCAGAACTGATCAACCAGGATCCTTATGGCAAAGGCTGGCTGGCGGTCGTGGAGCTTGCCGATGGGGAGACCAACTACACCCACCTGATGGATGCGGATGCCTATGCCGCTCTGGTCAAAGATCAAGCCGAAGCGGAGATGGGGAAATGAAAGAGAAAGTTCTGATCGTGCCCTGCAGCGGGATCGGCAAGAGCTTAGGCACAGTAGCGCGAGAGGGGGCATATGCAGTGACGGAAGACCTGTGTCCCGAGAGGACAAAACTAATGCCTCTTGCTTTGCTGGTGTTGGGCGAAGAGGAGACGCGCGCTGCGGTGTCGGGAGCCAAGGCCATTACGATTGACGGCTGCGTGCGGGCGTGTGCCGCCAAGGTAGTCGAAGGGGCAGGGGGAACAGTCGCGCACGGTTTGCAGGTTCTGGACGCGTGCCGCCGGCATCCCGACCTCAAGCCCTCCGGTATCGCCGAGCTCGACGAGAACGGTCGGAAGCTCGCTCAGGCGTTGGCCGAGGAGGTTAAAGGACTGGTGGAGAATCTGACGGAAGAGGTGAGCCATGCCTGACCTTCCCAAGAAAAAGGTGGGCATCATTGCCTGTTCGGGAGAGGAAATTGCTGAGGGCACGGTGACCCGGTTGGCGGCGCTCCAGGTTCTGGAGTCATTGCGCCCGCAGCAGACCGTAACGATCTGCCTGCCGCTATTCCTGGCGGGAGGAGAAGGTGACCGTGCCTTCGCCCGTTTCCACCCGACGATCGCCGTTGACGGTTGCGAAAAACGCTGCGCGGCTCGCAGCACAGAAATGTATAGCGGCAAGCCGGCGGTGAGTATCGTGGTCGGCGATTCAGTGCCCGCGAACTCTGCTGGGCTGGGCAGCGCGCGCCGATTGAACGAAGCTGGCATGCAGGCAGTTGGTCAGGTTGCGGAGCAGATTGCCCGGCATGTGGACCGACTGCTGGATGGCAAGTGGGATCGCCGGAGCGGTCAGCCGCTCGCGAGTTCCCTGCCCCAAGAGGAGTCAGGGACTCGACAGGCCACGTGCTCCTGTGGCCTCGGCGTCCCGGTGCAGACTCTGCAGGTCGCGGGACGGGAGGTCACGCTCACTGCGCTGCCGCTCATCTTTGCCCAGTTTCGCGAGGTGGGAAAGCTTCCGAGCGACTCCACAAAGACCGAATTGATGCGGGCGGTGAAAATCTACAATCCCGTCCCGTCCGAAGAAGAGGCCGCTTACGCACAGGCCGTTATGCAGGAGTACGCCGCGTTCTGCCGCGGGAGCAGCTAATGTCGCGAACCGCCACGTATCACACACGGGTTACTTGGAAAGGTGAGCACTGGGGCCACCTCCAGATGGGCAACGGGCCGGAGATGGACTTCTCGGCTCCCCCGGACGCGCACGGACACGCAGGCGTCTTAACCCCGGAAGACGCCTTCGTGGCCGCCG
>Ga0315284_10003383_pt1 | contig 22647 bp, 17 predicted proteins | sample YL17G09_16_MG_FD_203696 | JGI IMG/M metagenome (GOLD analysis project Ga0315284, IMG submission 203696) | Sediment microbial communities from Yellowstone Lake, YNP, Wyoming, USA - YL17G09_16 | ecosystem: Environmental > Aquatic > Freshwater > Lake > Sediment | place: USA: Wyoming | collected... | reverse complement strand
TTTCTTCCATAAGAATCACGAATTAATTCTAAAGAAGTATAAGTTTTTTCAGTACTAATCCTAGAATGAGTGGTATCTATATGATATCTGCATTATGCCATAGAATTAGTACTGAAAAAACTTATACTTCTTTAGAATTAATTCGTGATTCTTATGGAAGAAAACCAAAAGATTCAAGTTCTAGTTCCAATTCAGGTTCCAATGAATCACCACAAATTAGAGGAGTTAATCAAGAAGATATTGATAAAGCAGTAGCGGATGAAAATGCTCTTATGGCAGATCAAGAAAAAGCAGCAGCACAAACTCCATATAATGAAGTTAATTATGATGAAGAAGGTTATAATAAAGATCTAACGAATGGTGATATTCTAACTGAAGATGAGGTAAGAGCACAATTTAATAGATAAATAGAAAAAGTTATCTGTGTTCATATGTCCAGAACACTTCGTCAACATATTAATGACGACCGTGATGAGTTAGATAATCCTAGTACAAATAGCCAACGTCGTCGTCATTTAGAAGATGAACTTAATTCTCTTGAAAATTATCAAGTTAATCATCCAGATGATGATCACGATCCAAATGGATTAGAACTTTATTGTGATTCAAATCCAGAAGCTCTTGAGTGTAGAATTTATGAAGATTAATTATGACTGATGTAATATCTGGAAAAGGTTTTGATTCTGAGTATTTAACGCATCCACCAATATGGTTTGGTAGAGTTGTATCTAAAGAATCTTGGGCTAACAATATTTCTTCTGAAGGTTTTGATAATATCTCTGATCAGAAAGGTTGGGGATATCGATACAAAGTGAGAATTATTAGTTGGCATACAGGAGACAAAAATAAAGTTTCCGATGATCAACTTGTAATGGCAAATGTTTGTATGCCTGTGACCGCTGGATCTGGACTTGGTGGATCGGGAATGACACCATCCATTGAACCTGGATCATTGGTGAAAGGATTTTTCATGGATGGAATGGGAGGTCAAGAACCTTACATTGAGCACATTCTTGGAAATTCAAATAATAATGTTCCAAAAGAACAAGGTGGTCAATCTCCAACCGATAAAGCAACTCCACAACCGCCAGCAAATGTTGACAGTTTAAGTTCTGATGAACTAAAAAAATATTTAAATCCTGCTAGAACTCCAACAACAGCAGAATTTCAAGCAGCATCACAAGCAAGAGAAACAGCAAAAGCAGCAGGTCTTCCTCAATCTGAAATTGAAAGGCAAGTTTTAGTTGCAACGGTTAAAGCAAAACAAAGTGCTCAATCAAATGATTGCAGTGCGGATTCAAAAAATTTAGGATACTGCTTATTCAATAATACATACAGCGATTCTTCTAAAACACCAGCATTAGTACCTGATAATCTTACAGTTGATGATCAACCACTTTCTACATTTGATTCTGTACACATTAAAACAACATCTTCAGGCGCACAGGATAAAGATAGAAAAAGACCGCAAGAAATTTTAAGTACTTGTAGTAAGGATGATTCTGAAACAAAAGGAATATCTAATGTAATTTCCAATTTAATTAATGATGTTGAAGATGCAGTAGCACTTGCAGGTAGTATTGAAAATGCTGCTTCTCAAATTGAAAATTTAATTAGTGGTGCAGTTCCTTATATTTCAGGATATGTAAAAGGGACATTAAGTTCAGTAAGAGGATCAATTCTAGATCAAGTTTCAAAAACTGTCGATGACAAATTAGATAAAATTTTTCCAACGGAAGTTTCTGATCTTAAAGATGGACAAAATACAGCATTAGATCAAATTTCTTGTGCATTTAATAACATTATTAGTGGTCTGGAAGATTTAATCAAAGGACTTATAGAGAGTCTTATTAACTCAGTAATTAATTCTGCATTATGTGTTGCTGAACAACTTGTAAATGATATACTCAACAGTGTTTTGGATACTTTAAATCCAATTATAAATGCTGCTCTTGCACCATTAAGTGCTATTTTAGGAGAAATAACTACAATTACTGCTACTGTAGATAGTGCTCTTGGTTATTTAACTGCACTTGAAACATTATTTTCTGGCGATGAACAACCTAAATGCCCATCTTATGATCAACTTTCAATTGGAAGTCTTGCCATTCCAACTTTACCAGCTCCACCAGCAGGACCAGGAGCAACTGAATGTCCCACTCAACCTCAAGAATGTGGAGCACCTACAGCAACGTTCTTTGGTGATGCAGTAAATACTGCTGTAGCAAATGTAATTGTAAGTTCAGAAACTAGTTCAGTTATTGGTTTTGATATTATTGATTCGGGACAATATCTTTCACAACCACTTATATCAATTGACGATACGTGTGGAACAGGATCAGGTGCAACTGCTGAGGCAGTACTTGATGATCAAGGTCAAGTTGTAAACATCATTGTCACAAATCCTGGAGATGGTTATCTTGCTGCCCCTGATGGAAGTTTAGGTGGAAATGGAAGAGCATGGGCAAAACCATATGATTCTTACGTTAAAACTGTAGATGGTAAATATTATGTTGTTCCTTATGGAACTACTCCAACAATAAATCCTGGAGATACTTTATATGAACCTAACAGAAAACCACAACCAGTTCCCACATATCCAACAATTCTTTCTATAGATAGTGTGTACGTCAAAAATCCTGGATTTGGTTATCAGGATGGGGATCAACTTATTGTAACTCCAAACAATGGAGCGTGTCTTGAACCTGTAATCAAAAATGGAAAAATAGAAAGTGTAATAGTAACTTGTAATGGATCTGGATTTACGGATCTTCCAGAAATCAAAACAAATTCTCCTACTGGTTTCAATGCACAATTACTTCCAGTATTAAAGGCAAAACCAATAGATATTGGTACTGGTACTGAAGTTGTAGTAACACCTATTGTTCATGTTGTTGATTGTGTTGGTAAAATACCTTTAAGCAAATAATTCTTTTAGATAATTAAAAAAATGGCAAAGTCAGTTAATTTAGAATCAAAAGATATAAGAACCAAAGATGGAAATTTAAAGTTTGGTCATATTCATGAAGATCAATCAAAATCTTCAATTATGATGCAAGGTCAAGGTGGTCTTGAATATATTAGTATTGATCAAGAAGGACCATCAAAAAGATTTATTACAAATAGATGTAGAGGTCGCTATCAAGTTATTGCTGGTGATGAAATTCAAAAAGGACAACCTGGTATCTGGGTAGATGGAAAAAATAGTGATATAATTATTAGAACTGGTGGAAGAATTAAATTAATTGGTGAAAATATTGATTTAATTGCCGCTGGAAGTGGTAATGATAATGGAGTGATATATCTCAAATCAAATGAAAAAATAAAACTAGAGTCTAAACAAGTAGATTTAAATGCAACAGAAACTTTCAATATCCTTAGTAGTGGTAATATGCAAATGTCAGCAAAAAATATTATGAAAATGTATGGTGGAACTATGGAAAAATTAACAGCAGCAGGAGAAAAATTGTTAAATACAACATCATTTAAGACGAGTATAAAGAAATGAGTGGAGTATCTTTGTCCCCAGAAACAATGTCTGGGCCTTTTTATGTGACAAGTGAAAAATCAAAACCAAAAGCATTACAAGCAGATCAACCAGTTACAGGTGCTGCATATCTTCAAGGTCCTGTTCAAATGGGCATAGACAGCACTTATGATGCTGTTGAAGCCACTGTCATGATTGGAAATCTGAGTAATAATCAAACAGATACTCCAGATAATGCCTTATATGTGAGAGGAAATACAACTCATGAAGGTGATTATAATCATACTGGTAACATGACTCAAAAGGGAGATTATAATCAAGAAGGAAATGTAACACATAAAGGTGATAGTACTCATGAAGGTTGTTTTACTGTCAGTAGTCCACCAAGTTGCAAAAGTCAATTCAATGGAGATCTCAGTTGCACTGGTTCTGGATACTTTGGAACTACTTTAGATGGAACACCAACTGGAAGATTGGAAGCTAGAATTGCTGTTGCCGATAGTTTACCAGTAAAACCATTTGATATTCCTCATCCATCCAAGGAAGGATATCGTTTACGTCATGTATGTTTAGAAGGACCTGAAGTAGGTGTTTATTTTAGAGGTAGAGTTGAAAATAAGACCGAAATTGAATTGCCAGAATATTGGAAAGATTTAGTTGATGAAACAACAATTACTGTTCAACTTCAGGCAATTGGTGCTCATCAAGATATAATTATTAAAAGAATTGGAGAGAATAAAATTTTCCTACAGGCAAAAGGTGGAATGCCAATTAATTGTTTTTATCATGTTTATGGGGAAAGAAAAGACGTTGAAAAATTAATCATAGAATATAAAGGCCAATCAAAGACGGATTATCCAAGCAGAAGTTGGAGAGACACCTATCCAGAAGAATTTGGAGAGACTTTGACATTTCCTTCCTAGTGCCCTATAATACTCAGGTAATCAAACGAAGCACAAATGACTTTTGAACTTCAAGAAGACGAGTATCTGACTCGCTGTGTGGTGAATACAACTGCTCGCACCTTTAGTCTTTATTCTAATACTGGTGATGAGAAGGTAGTGTCGTGTGATACTGTAAGTGAATTTATGAATGTCTTGGAGTTTGTTCGCAAGACTGTGGATGAGGGCACTCTGGTGTATGCTGATCCTTTGATTGCAGGATAATGCGCCAAGAAACAAGAACCTCAATGGAAATGTTGTTTGCTGCTAAATGGAACTTGCCAACAGCAGCAAAACATGCTAATCTAACTTGTAAGGAATGTAAAATTGTTTTCAATGAGTATTGCAATTTTCATCCTGCTACTTATGTGGTAGAATCTAATAGTCAACTCAAACTTTTTTGAGTTTTTATGGGCGGGTAGTCCAACTGGCAGGAGACACCAAACTTAAAATTTGTACAGTGCGGGTCCGAATCCCGCTCCGCCTATTTTGCCTAAATAATATCACCTTAACTGACTGCAATCTTTAAGGTGGAAAGGAGCAGAGATGCTCCTTTCTTGTATAAATACTAGTGCAGTCGGTTTAAGAGTAGAATTATGTCTAATAGAAAGTATTTCTATGTCTATTATTCCTACGAACCTTGGGGTAGAGGGTACATAGGAAAAAGAGAATGTTGGTGTCTTCCAGAAGAAGATATGAAGTATTTTGGAAGTTTTTATGATAAATCTTTTAAACCAACAGAAAAAATTATATTGGAAACTTTTTACACAAGAAAGGAAGCATATGAGGCAGAATCGAAGTTACATAAGTTTTATGATGTAAAAAATAATTCACACTTTGCAAATAAGACAAATCAATATCTTAATAGAAATGAATTATTTAAAATAAAAGAATTAAAAATAAATGACGATTATTTTAAGTATAATTTTATAAAATCAGTAAAAGAATCTACAAGTATAAGACAAGTATTATTAAAATTAAATTTAAAAGAAGCTGGTGGAAATTATAACTCTATTAATTCTTGGATAAACTTATTGAATTTAGATACATCTCATTTTACTGGAATGTGTTGGAATAAAGGAAAAAAACTAGGAGATAGAATTACAGAAGAACAAAAAGAAAAATCACATTATAAGTATATCTACACTATAACTACACCAATAAAGGAAATTATAAAAACCAAGAATCTAAAAAAATATTGTAAAGATAATCATTTAAATCAAAGAAATATGTGGTTAGTTGCTTCGGGTAGAGTAAAAACTTGTAAGGGTTATAAAGTATCTAGAGAACCAATAAATAAAATCAAAACCAATGAAGCATAAAATAACTTATTCTTACAATTGGTATCAAACTGATAAAGATAAGTTTATTATAAAAACTTATTATATTAATAATATTCCATTTACTTTCGATGAAATACTAAAAATTATGCAAGATGATCCAGAGATTATTGAAAGAGCAAATGAACAACTAACAATGACACCAGAAATTTTTTATCAAAAATCTTTCTACCTTATAGACGAAGAAGCACATCCAATGCTTTTTGAAGTTGATCTGGAAAATCCAGAGGCACTACCTGTGGATTAATACGCTGGTGTAACTCAATTGGTAGAGTAATTCTTTTGTAAGGAATAAGTTGCAGGATCGTGCCCTGTCACCAGCTTAAATACTTAAAACAATATAAAACTATGAACATAAAACTTTGGTGGTGCGAATCAATGAAACAATGGCGGTGGACTCTCACTGAAGACTCTCGCCCTATCATCAAACAAGAATCTGGACAACGCCCAGACTTAAGAGATGCGATGAATGATGTAGCAACTACCGTGGAATATATGTTGGAAACCAGACAAATTCCATGAGTAAAAGTGCCTACTTTATAGATAAAGTAAAGAAGTGTGAAGTAAAAGATTTACTCAATACTTACCATTATCTTAAAGATGAATCTAAAGATTTTAAAGTAAGTCCTTACTCATATGGTCTCTACAGAAATAGTGTTACAGATATTCTGCACGTTGGTGGTGCTCTCGGTGTCTGTATCTTTACTAAAATCCCCGTCCCAGAAATAGCAGTAAGTGCTTTTGGTTTGGAGAGACATCAACAGGATGGACTTTACGAACTCTCTAGACTCTGCATTCACCCAGATCTTCAAAAGGAAGAGTATAATATTACATCTTGGTTTGTAAGTCGTTGTATCAAGAGGTTTAGAAAAGATACTGAAGTAAGAGCAATCTTATCTTATGCAGACTCTAATCATCACACTGGAGTCATCTATCGTGCCACAAATTTTAAATACTATGGTTTAACAGCACCAAAGAAAGATTTCTACTATGCTGATGGTACAAAACATTCACGAGGTAGTGTTCGTGGTGTTGATGGTGAGTGGTGTGATCGCAGTCGTAAACATCGCTATCTTATGGTATTCGATAAAACGCTTAACCTCTTGTGGGAAGAAGAAAAGTATGGTACTATATAAAAGCGATACTAATTCGCAGTAATCCCTTCCGTGTCTTCAGAACCACCAAGCAATTGGTGGTTTTGTTGTATCATAAATAATTCATAACGGAAATCATAAGAATTAGTAAGATGGGATTAAGTCGTCTTGATAACTTTTTAAAGTCAACTCGTGGTACGATCATCTACGTTGATCCAAGTAGTTTAGATTCAACGGATAGTGTCGAAAATCAGGGAAATTCTCTGACACGTCCCTTTAAAACAATACAAAGAGCTTTAATTGAAGCATCGAGATTTTCATATCAGCGTGGATTGGATAATGATAGATTTGATAAAACAACAATCGTCTTATATCCTGGTGAGCACATTGTAGATAACCGCCCAGGATGGATTCCTGATGGATCCAATAACTATAGATTAAGAAGTAGTGCTACATCAAACGACTTACCTCCACTTGATTTATCCACAAACTTTGATTTAACTTCAGAAAATAATATACTTTATAAGTTAAATTCCATACATGGTGGTGTTATTATTCCCCGTGGTACTTCAATTGTTGGTATAGATCTTCGTAAAACAAAGATTCGTCCAAAATATGTTCCAAATCCAGAAAATAATTCAATTGAAAGATCTTGCGTTTTCCGTGTAACTGGTGCTTGTTATCTGTGGCAATTTACTATTTTGGATGCGGATGCGAATAGTTTTTGTTATAAAGATTATACGGCAAATACATTTGTTCCTAATTTCTCTCACCACAAATTAGCAGGATTTGAGTATGCTGATGGTGTAAATAATGTTTCAATTAATGATGATTTTCAAACGTATAGCACAGGTCGAACAGATCTTGATATGTACTATGAAAAAATTGGTATTGTTTATGGGCAAGCAAGTGGAAGAGAAATTCAACCAGATTATCCATCCACTTCACTTGACATTCAACCTGTTATCGATGAGTATAGAATTGTTGGATCAAGAGGTGTTGAAGTTGGAATTAGTAGTATTAGATCAGGAGATGGTGTAACACCTACAACTACTATTCGAGTAACTTTAACAGAAGCAACGGATCAATTTAATGTTGATACTCCAATTCAAATTAATGGAATTGCTGATATTGGATATAGTGGGCAATATGTTGTCAACAATGTAATTAGTTCAACTCAACTTGAATATCAAGTTCAAAATACTCCTATAGTTGCATTACCATCAGTAACTGGAGCAACGATTAATATTTCTGTTGATACAGTTACTTCTGCTTCTCCATATATCTTCAATATCTCCTTACGTTCAGTATGGGGTATGTGTGGACTTCTTGCTGATGGAAATAATGCTTCTGGATTTAAGAGTATGGTTGTTGCCCAATACACTGGTATTGGTTTGCAAAAAGATGATAAAGCATTTGTAAAGTATGACAGTACAACAGGAACATATCTTGATACAACATCTGTCTCAAATATTCATAGTGATTCAAGAGCAAGATTTAAACCTACATATGAAAATTTCCACATTAAAGCAACCAATAATGCATATCTTCAGTTAGTATCTGTTTTTGCAATTGGATTTGCAGAGCACTTTTCTGTTGAGTCTGGTGGTGATTTCTCCATCAATAATTCAAACTCTAATTTTGGGGCAAAAGCACTCTCTGCAGTAGGATTTAGAAAAGAAGCATTTGCAAGAGATGATATTGGATATATTACACACATCATTCCACCAAAAGAATTAGAATCTATTGAAACTAGTGTAGATTACTTGGGAATTGATGTTTCCAAAACTGTAGGAATTGCATCGACAAATAGACTTTATTTTTATAATGAAACAAATCTAGATGCTCCTCCTACAGGAATTATTAATGGTTATAGAATTGGTGCAAGAGAAGGAGATAAATTATACGTTCAACTCTCTCAAAGTGGAGTCACTACAGATTATTCGGCTAGAATTATTATGCCGAATACTGCATATACTTCATTTGAAGAAACATCAGAAAAATCTTTTGTCGTAGGAAGAAGTACTGCTGGTATTAATAGCGTCAGCGGAAATACTGTAACTTTAACATCAGCACATTCATTTATAAATGGAGAATCCATTCGCATCTTAAGTGATAATGGTGCTCTTCCTGATGGAATTGATAATAATATGATCTATTATGCCATCACAAATAATGTTGCTTCGATTGGAACAAATCAAATTCAAATTGCACAAACACTGAATGATGCAATTAACAATAATCCATCAACCATCAACTCAAATGGTGGAGTTTTAAGTATTCTAAGTAGAGTAAGTGATAAAAATCCTGGTGATATTGGACATCCAATTGGATTTGATACATCGCAAAGTAATTGGTATATAAATGTTGGAACTGCAAGTTCTGATAATACCATTTATTCTAAGATTGTTGGTTTGGGGACTGTAGTTCTTGGAGATTCTACACCAAGAACTTATTTTAAGAGAACTCCAGACACTAGAGGATTAATTGATACTGTTTACCGTGTTCGTTATGTCATTCCAAAAGACTCTCCAACTTTAGCAAGACCACCTTTAGATGGTTATATAATTCAAGAATCAAATAATACTTTAGGTGCTGGAACTACAGAGATACAAAAATACTTCAGCACAACTCCTGCAACACTTTCAAATTCAACAGAATTAAGAAATCCAAGATTTATTGCTGGAGCAAACTGGTCTGGTGGAACTGCAAACATTATTACTGAACTTCCACATAATTTAACATTGGGATGTGAAGTTGAAGTTGTCAATGTTACGAGTACCAATAATACTGCAGGTGTAGCAAACTCTGCATATAACGGAACATTTGCCGTAACTGGAATTAGCAGCACAAAACAATTTAGTTATAGTGTAACAAGTAATCCAGGAACTTTTACAAATAACACTTCAACTAGAGATTCAAATCTTCCAAGATTTAATCGTAAAAAACTCAAAGGAACTTATCCGATTTATAGAAGTCAACAAATTCAAGAATATATTCCAAATTTACAAGATGGAATATATCATATAATTCTGATTAATTCTTCGAATTCTCCATCGGTTTCTCCATTTGCAGATCTAAAATTCTCTCAACCAGTTCAAAATCTCTATCCTCAATCTAATAGAGACACACCAAGATCAGATGCAAGATCGGCAAAATCATTTGCAACACCTGATATCATCGGTAAAGTTGTCATTAATGATCCTCAGAGAAGTATTACAAAAGAAACTATTGAAAAAAATCTTTTTGATTTTAATGTTGGTTTTGGAATTACTAACATAAGTTCTTCATCTAAAACGGCACATACTTTTTATACTTCGATTGATCATGGTCTCTGTGGTATTACATCTGCAATTGTTACAAATGGTGGATCCAGTTATGTTCAGGGAACATATTATAACGTTAAATTAGTTGGAGTTTCTACTGGTGTAAACGCAACAGCAAGAATTAGTATTGGTGCTGCAGGAACAGTTACCTCTATCAAAATCATGGATGGTGGTTCTGTTTATGGTATTGGAAATACATTGTCTCTCAGTGGTGTTGGTACAGTAGGATCAGGTGCAGTTGTAAGAGTTACTAACATTTATAATAATGTAGGAGATTGTTTAAGTGTATCTGGAGTATCTTCAGCATCTTATGCAGGATACGATACACTTTATACAATTACTGGAATTTCCACTGCAAAACAAATTAGTGTACAATCTTCAAGATCAGTTGGTTCTTTCTCTGCAAGTGTTGGTTCCACTGCAACTGCAAATGCAAGTGTTGTACTCACAGGAAACGCATTAGGAGTTTCAGCATTTACATATAATAATACAACTGGTGTTGGTATTGTAACATTTACATCATCTCATGGTTTAATAGTCAATAACAAAATAAGACTTTCTGGATTTACTAGCAGTTTCTATAATGGAGACTTTTTAGTTAAAAAAATTAATAGTCTTACTTCAGTTAATCTTAATGTTGGTGTCAGCACACAATCACTTTCTACTGCAGGAACAGCAACAGCATATAGACCTGCATTGACTTCTTATGGTGGTGATTTAACAATTAATAATGAAAGTAATTCTGGACGTTTAGTCGTTGAATATGCTGGAATTACAACTACTTTAGGAACTACAGTTCTTGCATCTACATTAGATACAACACCAATTAATATTCCTAATGCTGATGCACTTGGACTAAACATTGGTGATTTCTTAATTATTGACTCTGAAATTTTTAGAATTAAATCAACAGTTACCAGCAGTTCTGTTAGTATTTTCCGTGGTTTATTTGGAACAAGAAGAGAAACACATACTGCAGGATCTTTAATTAGAAGAATTAAAGTAACACCAATTGAACTTCGTAGAAATTCAATTATTCGTGCATCAGGGCACACATTTGAATATCTTGGATTTGGACCTGGAAACTATTCTACTGCATTCCCAGAAAGACAAGATAGAATCGTATCCAATCAGGAAGTTTTACTTGCACAATCAACAAAATCTGAAGGTGGTGTAAGTATCTACACTGGTATGGATGATAAAGGTGACTTCTATACAGGAAACAGAAAAGTTAATTCTGCAACTGGACAAGAAGAAGTTTATGAAGCACCAATTCCAACTGTAACTGGTGAAGATCCAACAGGTGGTGGCGTAAATGTAGGATTTGATGTTCTTTCTCCTCTTGAAATTTCTGTTAATAGATCAATTCGTGTAGAAGGTGGATCAAACTCTGACTTAATTTCTCAATTTAATGGTCCAGTAGTTTTCAATCAAAAAATTACATCAACATCATTAAAAGGTGTAGAAACTAAATCAATTTCAATTCAAGGAGATTTGGATGTATCACGTAAATTAACAGTTGGAATTTCAACACCATCTTTGGCAGGAAATCCTGGTGACATATTTAATAAAGCATATCCAGATAGTGGTGGACATCTTGGATGGGTTTATACCACACAAAACCGTTGGGAAAAATATGGTAGAATTGGAAATCCAACTCTTAATTATTCGATTGGTGTTTCTACGGTAGGTGGAGCAGTTGGAGTTACTACTTTACTTTATTTTAGAACTGGAGCTTCTGCGGGATTAACCATAAACAGAGAGTACGATGTAAACAGTGGTGTAACTACTCTTACCTTTGATGGAATTCCTCCAACTACAACTGGTATTTCAACAGGAACAAGTAATACTTATGCTGGAATTGCAACTCAATTCAATTTTGTAGGCATTGGTTTAAGTGTAAAAGCAACGACTCCAGATAATGCTGGAATTGGAACAATTATTTTTGACAACTCACGTCTTTCTCAAGGATTATTTGATAATGATATTACTGTTCCTAGACATGCAATTATTGGTGGAATTACAACCGCTTCATTAGATCTAAATGTTGGTAGAAATCTAACTGTTTCTGGCATTGCAACAATTTCAACTACTTTAAATTCTTCAAATTTAAATATATCTAATAACGCATATGCTGGAATTGGTACTTATTTCTTAAAAGCGAATGGTGATGATGCCCAATTAACATATCAAGAAATCATCAATGCTCTTGGATATGTCCCATCTACGTCTACCGTTGTAAGTGATTATCCACAAGGTAATTCAATTGTTCTTGACGATATTGGTACTTTGTTTAATGGATCTACAACAGACTTTACCATGAAATATGGTGGAGTTGCCTATATTCCATTTGGTACTGTTGCAAACTTAATTGTATCGATTGGTGGTGTTATTCAAAAACCAGGACTTGATTATATTATTGTTACTTCTGGATCTGCAAATACGAGTACTCTTAGATTTACTACAGCACCATCATCAGGTTTATCTTCTTTCATTATATCTTTGGGTGGTCAAGGAATTCTATTGTCAGATCCTTCATGGGATGCAAAAGGTGATTTAATTGCTGGTACTACTAATAATTCTGCAGCACGTCTTCCAGTAGGTTCTAATGGTGAAATATTAACTGCAGATTCTACTGCAGGAACCGGTTTAAAATGGCAAACTCCATCACCATCAGTACCTTCCGGTTCTGTGATGTTGTTCTATCAGGCAAATGCACCAACTGGTTGGACACAAGTAACAACACAAAATAACAAGGCACTGAGAGTAGTATCAGGAACTGGTGGTGGTACTGGTGGTACTAGCAACTTTACAAGTGTATTTACGAGTAGAGGTGTTCCACTTCTAGAACACACTCACAGTATATATGATCCTCTACACTATCATGGTGTTAGTGATCCTGGGCACAATCACTCAATGATTTGGTACACTACAAACAGTCCGTCAAACGGCACTAATTATGCAAGTGGAACCAACGATCCAGCAACTGGAACATTCGTAAAAGGCACAAGTGTTGCAGTAACTGGAATTGGTATTAATGCAAATTCTACAAATATTTCTATTAATGCTAGTGGTACTCCTGGTGCAACAATGGATTTTGCGGTACAATACATAGATGTAATACTATGTTCTAAAAACTAATGAAACTTGAACAAGGCAAATATTGCCCATTAATTAAAAAAGATTGTATCGGTCTTCAGTGTTCTTGGTTTACTCAAATACGAGGAATGAATCCAAATACTGGAGAATCAGTTGATGAATGGGGATGTGCAATTACTTGGATGCCTATGTTGATGATTGAGAACTCACAACAACAACGATCTACAAGTGCTGCTGTAGAATCATTTAGAAATGAAGTTGTAGATTCTAATCAACAAAATCAACAACTTTATATAAATGCAATTAATCAAGGAATTCTTCCTACAACAGTTACTCCATTAAATAATCCAATAAATATTTTAGAAGAAGGAAAAGAATAATAGTATTCTTAATTCACAGAAAGTAAAACTAAAATGTCAAGAACCGAAGTCGCAATTTACAAAGACTCTACGATTATTGCAGCAGACATTGCAACTGATGCAGTGGAAACTGCAAAAATTAAAGATGCAAATGTTACCACAGCAAAAATATCTGATGCAAATGTAACGGCAGATAAGTTATCTACCGATTCTGTGACTACAGCAAAAATTAAAGACAAAAACGTCACCAAAGAAAAACTTGCTGATGACGTTGCATTAGTAATAACTTCACCTTATCCATTCACAACTCGTGGATTCAGTATTCCTATCTGATTAACCTGCTTCTGGGATAATGACGATATTATAGGAAGTTACTGTTGAAGTAACTGATGAAAGTGAAAAAGTTTGTCCTGCTGCAAGCATAATTTCTGTTGGAAGAGCACCGTCATTGTTTGAAGAACTTGTAGCATTATTACCGGCGATAGTATAACCATTAGTATTGTTTTCATAAAATGCCAGATTTCTTCCAATAGATGTTAACGTAGTGCTAACAGATACTGTCCCTCCTCCTGTAGCACTCCAAGACATATTTAAACCAGTAGATGTAGTCTGTGCAAAATTAATCACCACTCTCACATTCTGTCCAGTGTTATTGGTATAAGTAACGTTACTAGTTCCACTCAATACTGTTGATGCCATATTTACCTAAAGTACTTTTGAGTATTTATAAATAACTAAACAAGGGTGGAGAGTGAAACCCCATGGCAGGAATCAATAAGAATTTTGTAGTTAAGAACGGCCTTGAAGTAGCTTCAAATCTTATTATTGCCGATGATACTGTTAAGCAAGTTGGTATCGCAACAACTTCATTAGGATATACTCTGCACGTTAATGGTGGAATTGGTGTAACAGATATTTACGTTACAGGAATCATAACATCGGCAAACCTTTCTGTACAAGGTGCCGTATCTTTTAATGATTTTAGTGCAAATACTGCCAATATTGGTATTCTTAATGCCTCAACGTTAATTTATACACCAGGAATTGGATCTTTCAGTCAATTAAATATTGGAACTGGTGGAACATCACTCAAAGTAACTAATGCTGGTTTTGTGGGTATTGGAACAACAGATCCAAATTCAACATTAAGTGTTATTGGAAACGTTGGTGTTACTGGTGTTGTTACAACGAGAAATTTAAATGCAACTGGTGTTGGTACAATTGCAACTTTAAATTCCACAACTGGTACTATAACAACTCTCACCAATACAACTCTTAGAAGTACAACAGCAAATGCTACTACTGGTTATATTGTAACTGGAGTTACTACTAACTTTACAAGTACCAATGCAACTGCAACTAACTTAACTGGTACTGCAGCAACTATAACAACTTTAAGAAGTACTACAGAAACTACAGATACACTTAATGCAGTTTCTGGTGTTGTAACTTCAATTAGTGGAACAAATCTAGTTTATTCTGGAGTCTCTACATTTACAAATGGCCCAGTATTAATTGGATCTGGAACCTCAACAGGAACCGCAGATCAAGATCTTCAAGTTACTGGTAGTGCTTATTTTTCTGGTAATCTTGGACTCGGTTTAACTAATCCAACAAATAAGTTAAATGTTTCTGGAAATGCAAGTGTTACTGGAATTTTTACTGCAACTACTTTTAGTGGAAATGTAAATGCTGGTGTTGGCACAATTACAAACATCACAAATACAAACTTAACTGGTACTGCAGCAACCATTACAACTTTAAACTCTACAACTGGAAATATAACAACTTTAACAAGTACCACTGCAAATGCTACTACTGGTTATATTGTAACTGGAGTTACTACTAACTTTACAAGTACCAATGCAACTGCAACTAACTTAACTGGTACTGCAGCAACTATAACAACTTTAAGAAGTACCACTGCAAATGCTACTACTGGTTATATTGTAACTGGAGTTACTACTAACTTTACAAGTACCAATGCAACTGCAACTAATTTAACTGGTACTGCAGCGACCATTACAAATATAACTTCCACAAATGGTTCTATTACAAATATCACTGGTACTGCAGCAACAATCACAACTTTAAGAAGTAACACATCTGTAACTACAGGTACACTTAATGCAGTCGCAGGTGTAGTTACAACAATTTCAGGATCAAATGCCTCCTATACTAACATTAATGCAACACATATAAATGCTACAGGTATTATAACTGCAACATCATTTTTTGGTAATGGTTTGGGAATTACTAGTATAACAGCATCTCCTGCGGGATCCAATAAACAAATACAATTTAATAATGGTGGATTTACTGGTGGAACACCACAATTATTCTATGATTTCTCCAATAATCGTATTGGTTTGGGATCAGATGTACCAGCAACTTCTCTTGATCTTTATGGAAATGCAACCACAGAAGCACTTTTTGTAAGAAATACTTCAAGACCTCAAGGATATGTTTTATCAGGTGTTTCTGCAAGTAATTATGGAAGATTTGCGTATTATGATGGTAGTGCTTATGGAACTTTATATATTAATGAAGGTGGTGGAAATGTTGCAATTTCGACCACTATTTTAACAGGAACTACATCACAAGCATTCCAAGTTAATAGTGGTGGATATTTTAATGGAAAAGTAGGAATTGCAAATACAAATCCAGCAGGAGGATTGGAAATTTCCACTGCAGGATCTACCACTGTAGCACAATTAACTTTAAGTGGTACTACAAATAACTGGATTAATTTGAGTGCAACTGGTTCTGCTGCTCCATCATTTACAACTAGAAGTGCTGGAACAAAATTTGTTCTTTATAATACTTTAAGTGGAAGTGCGGCAGACATTGCACTTGGTACTGATAGTGCTACATTGTGGAATTCTGTACAAAATACATCTTCATCATTTAAGTGGTACGGAGGAACAACTCTTGCTGGGACATTAACTGGTGCTGGCGCATTTACTGCAGTCGGTGCAATTCAAGGAACAACTTTAACATCAACAGTTGCAACTGGAACTGCACCATTAACAGTTACTTCCACAACTCAAGTTCCCAATTTGAATGCTTCATTACATGAAGGTTATGCAACTGCAACTGCTGCAACTGGAAATACAGTTGTAAGACGTGATGCCTCTGGTAACTTTAATGCTGGTACAATTACTGCTACTTTAAGCGGAACTGCAACTCAAGTTTCTAATACGTTAACACTGAATACATCAGGAACTGGTTTATCTGGGTCTACAACATTTAATGGATCTGGTGCTTCTACATTTACCGTAACGTCCAACGCAACGTCTGCAAATACTGCATCAGCAATTGTTGCTCGTGATGCCTCTGGTAACTTTAATGCTGGTACAATTACTGGAAATTTATCAACTTCGGTTTTAACAAACTACACTGATGCCATTAATGCTCTTGGTAATGTAACTGGTACTACAAATATTAACCTGGCAAGTGGTAACTTTATAACTGCAACTGTAACTGGTACTACATCATTCACATTTACCACAGGTGTAGCAACTGGTGCCGCATCATTTACACTTTTATTAACGAATGATGCAGTTGCTGGTAGAACAGTTTCTTGGCCTGCTGGCGTTAAGTGGCCAGCAGGATCTGCACCATCAAGAACAACAACAGCAAATGCAGTTGACCTTTGGACATTCTTTACACCAAACAATGGAACAACTTGGTATGGAGCAATCTCGCTCTACGATCTGAAATAAATAATTAAAAAAATACTATGGCAGTTCCAGCAGTTAATATCACCATAGAACAAGGTACAGATTTCGAAAATGTATATACAGTAACGAATCCAGATGGAACACCATTAGATTTAACTGGATATACTGCTGCTGCAAAAATTATAAAATTTCCTGGTTCATCAACTACATCTTCATCATTTAATGTAGGAATTATAACTTCTGCTGGTCAAGTTATTGTATCAATGGCAAATACAGTTAGTGGAGCACTAACTCCAGGAAGATATTATTACGATGTAATTATTACTGCAAGTGCAAGTAATAAAAAAACAAAGATTATTGAAGGAATGACTCTTATAACTCCCTCAGCATCACTCTAATGCCTACAGTATCAATTGCAAGTACCAGTTATAACGTAACAGTAGGTTATCAACCTACACTTGGAGTAACACAGGCATCTGCGTCTGCTCAAGGTGTTCAAGGTTTACAAGGAAGTGCTGGATACATTGGTGCTGATGGTGCTCAAGGTACTCAAGGTACTCAAGGTCGTGATGGAGCGTTTGCGGGACAAGGTGTTCAAGGAACACAAGGTCTTCAAGGTCTTCAAGGTTTACAAGGACTTCAAGGTTTACAAGGTCTCCAAGGTTTACAAGGTACTCAAGGAATTTCTGCAACTCAGCAGTGGAACGCAACTGCAACTGGTAATGCCAGAATACTGACTGGAAGTTCTTTTGCAAAAACTTCTCCAGGAGCAAATGTTTGGGATTCTCAAGTGTATTCAAGTGAGGGATATACAAGAGGAGTTTATTGCACGGCAAAAATATCCCAAACAAATTCTTACATGATGTTTGGATTAAATAGTGATCCAACAACAAATGATTCTTACGATACTATTGATTATGCATGGTATGTTCTTGGAGATGGTGGATCTCTTCAAATTTATGAAGGTGGATCAGAAGTTGCAGTTGCAGGTACATATACAACTTCTACAGTTCTAAGCATTGTTTATGATGGAAACTATATTCGTTATTGGAAAGACGGAATTGTTCAAAGAACAGTAGCAAGAGCAATTGGAAGTCCTCTTTATTTTGATAGTTCTTTCTTGACTGCGGGTGGATCAATTAATTCTGTTGGATTTGGTCCATCAGGAGAACAAGGTATTCAAGGAACGCAAGGTCTTCAGGGACTTCAAGGTACTCAAGGTCTCCAAGGTTTACAGGGAACACAAGGACTTCAAGGTCTTCAAGGAACGCAAGGTCTTCAGGGACTTCAAGGTACTCAAGGTCTTCAAGGTGTTCAGGGAACACAAGGACTTCAAGGTCTTCAAGGACTTCAAGGCGTTCAAGGAACACAAGGACTTCAAGGTCTTCAAGGACTTCAAGGTCTCCAAGGTTTACAAGGTGTTCAAGGTACTCAAGGTACTCAAGGACTTCAAGGTTTACAAGGTGTTCAAGGTCTTTGGGGTGCTCAAGGAACGCAAGGTCTTCAGGGACTTCAAGGTACTCAAGGACTTCAAGGTTTACAAGGTGTTCAAGGTCTTTGGGGTGCTCAAGGAACGCAAGGTCTTCAGGGACTTCAAGGACTTCAAGGTCTTCAGGGCGTTCAAGGTCTTTGGGGTGCTCAAGGAACGCAAGGTCTTCAGGGACTTCAAGGACTTCAAGGTCTTCAAGGACTTTTAGGTGCTCAAGGAACTCAGGGAGCATTAGGTGCTCAAGGAACTACAGGATCTCAAGGTTCTGTTGGAATTCAAGGTGCATTTGGTTCTCAAGGTACTCAAGGAGCACTAGGATCTCAAGGTACATCTGGTTCTCAAGGTTCTATTGGAATTCAAGGTGAAACGGGAATTCAAGGACTTCAAGGTCTCCAAGGTTTACAAGGTGTTCAAGGTCCTCAGGGACTTCAAGGTACTCAAGGACTTCAAGGCGTTCAAGGTCTTTGGGGTGCTCAAGGAACTCAAGGTTTACAAGGTTTACAAGGAACACAAGGTCTTCAGGGACTTCAAGGTTTACAGGGACTTCAAGGTGTTCAAGGTCTAAGTAATCAAGGTGTCCAGGGACTTCAAGGACTTCAAGGTGTTCAGGGACTTCAAGGAACTCAAGGACAAGTAGGTAGTTTTGGTGGTGCTACTTTTGATTATACTTTTGATCCTTCTACAACTGATTCTAATCCAGGAACAGGTAAGTTAAGATTTAATAATTCCAATATTTCCAGTGCATTATATCTTTATATCAATGAATATGATGATGGTGGAGTTTATATTCATAATTTCTTACAGACAATTGATGATAGTACATCAACAATTAAAGGACACTTCAAGGTTTCTAACAAATTAAATGCAGAAAACTTTGCATTATATACAATTTCTGCACTTACATATACTTCATTATACTATACAGTTGAATGCACATACCTTTCTGGTAGTGTAACAACTTTTAGTGATACTGATGTTCTAATTACCTTTGCAAGAACTGGTGATAAAGGAGATACAGGTTCTCAAGGTGTCCAAGGACTTCAAGGAACACAAGGTCTTTGGGGTGCTCAAGGTACTCAAGGACTTCAAGGTCTTCAAGGAACACAGGGACTTCAAGGTTTACAAGGTACTCAAGGAACACAAGGACTTCAAGGTTTACAAGGTCTTCAAGGTACTCAAGGACTTCAAGGTGCTCAAGGAACTCAAGGTCTTCAAGGACTTCAAGGTTTACAAGGTATTCAAGGAACACAAGGTCTTCAAGGACTTTTAGGTGCTCAAGGAACTCAAGGAACTTTAGGTGCTCAAGGATCTACGGGATCACAAGGTTCCACTGGTTCTCAAGGTGCATTAGGTAGTCAAGGATCTCAAGGAACTTTAGGTGCTCAAGGATCTACGGGATCACAAGGTTCCACTGGTTCTCAAGGTGCATTAGGTAGTCAAGGATCTCAAGGAACTCAAGGACTTCAAGGAACTCAAGGACTTCAAGGTGTCCAGGGAACTACAAGTTCTCAAGGAGCATCTGGTGCTCAAGGTATTCAGGGTACTTTTGGTGGAGTTGGAGGTCAAGGTCTTCAAGGAACACAAGGAACTCAAGGACTTCAAGGAACTCAAGGTCTTCAAGGAACACAAGGAACTCAAGGTGTCCAGGGAACTACAGGTTCTCAAGGAGCATCTGGTGCTCAAGGTACTCAAGGACTTCAAGGTACTCAAGGACTTCAAGGTACTCAAGGTGGATTAAGTGCTCAAGGAACTCAAGGTATTCAAGGTCTTGTAGGTGGTAATGCAGGTAAAATTTATTACTTTGATAAAACTGCTTCAGGTATTGGAACTTATTATAGTGCATTAGAAAGTCCATCTACAAATGGAATTCAGACTACAACAGTTACTGTTAATACAGGCAGTGCATTAGTTTATGTTGATTCATTTATCACACCTACAGGTTCTCCTGGTGTTCTTTCCTTACCAACGGGAGAAGGTGAAATTAGTGTTTATACTACATTAAGTAATTCAAATGATGTTGCATCATTAACACTTGAAGTTCTTAAGTGTAATGATGATGGAACTGGTTTAACAACAGTTTCATCATCAACTTCAAATAGTTTTACAGGAGACACAATACAAGACATTCATTTTAATTATCTTATATCTACTGCAATTCCATTATTAATTACAGATCGTCTTGTTTTTAGACTTTATGCAACAAGAATATCTGGCTCAAATAGTTTTGATGTACTTGTTAATTATGCAGATAATACTGAAAGTAATATCAAAACTACGATTAGTGCTGGTGCAGTAGGTGCTCAAGGTACTCAAGGTATTCAAGGAACTATAGGTTCTCAAGGTGTTCAAGGACTTCAAGGAACTCAAGGTTTAAGTAATCAAGGTACTCAAGGACTTCAAGGTCTTCAAGGAACACAGGGACTTCAAGGTTTACAAGGTACTCAAGGAACACAAGGACTTCAAGGAACTCAAGGTTTAAGTAATCAAGGTGTCCAAGGTACTCAAGGAACTCAAGGAACATTAGGAACTCAAGGTAGTTCTGGCGCTCAAGGTTCTGTTGGTTCTCAAGGTGCATCTGGTGCTCAAGGTACATTAGGTTCTCAAGGAACACAAGGATCTATCGGTGCTCAAGGATCATCAGGTGCTCAAGGTTCTACAGGAGCACAAGGTTCATCAGGATCTCAAGGAACGCAAGGAACATTAGGAACTCAAGGTGCATCTGGTGCTCAAGGATCTGTTGGTTCTCAAGGTGCATCTGGTGCTCAAGGAACTCAAGGTTTACAAGGACTTCAAGGTCTGCAGGGTCTTCAAGGAACACAAGGACTTCAAGGTGTTCAAGGTTTAAGTAATCAAGGAACTGCAGGAGCACAAGGTTCATCTGGTGCTCAAGGAACTCAAGGATTGCAAGGAACTTTAGGTTCTCAAGGTTCATCAGGATCTCAAGGAACACAAGGTTTACAAGGTCTTCAGGGTCTCCAGGGTCTCCAAGGAACTCAAGGTGTTCAGGGACTTCAAGGAACTCAAGGACAAGTAGGTAGTTTTGGTGGTGCTACTTTTGATTATACTTTTGATCCTTCTACAACTGATTCTAATCCAGGAACAGGTAAGTTAAGATTTAGTACTGCAAATATTACTTCTGCACTTCATCTTTATATTAATGACAGTGATGATAGTGCAACCAACATTGATAGTTTTATGCAAACTATTGATGATAGTACATCAACAATTAAAGGACACTTCAGAGTTTCGAATAAAACCAATTCTGCAAATTTTGCTCTCTTCACAATTGCAGCATTAACAGATAATGCAACATATTATGATGTTGATTGTGCATATGTTTCTGGTAGTGTAACTACATTTGCAGATACTGATGTAATCATCACCTTTGCAAGAACTGGCGATAAAGGTGATACTGGTTCTCAAGGTGCAACTGGATCTCAGGGGACACAAGGTACTCAAGGACTTCAGGGCACCATAGGTTCTCAAGGTGCAACTGGATCTCAAGGAACACAGGGAGCATTAGGTTCTCAAGGTGCATTAGGTAGTCAAGGAACACAAGGTACTCAAGGACTTCAGGGCACCATAGGTTCTCAAGGTGCAACTGGATCTCAGGGGACACAAGGTACTCAAGGACTTCAAGGACTTCAAGGTACTTTAGGATCTCAAGGTGCAACTGGATCTCAAGGAACACAGGGAGCATTAGGTTCTCAAGGTGCAACTGGATCTCAAGGATCTACTGGTGCTCAAGGTACATCAGGATCTCAAGGAACACAGGGAGCATTAGGTTCTCAAGGTGCAACTGGATCTCAAGGATCTACAGGTAACCAAG
>Ga0315284_10003382_pt1 | contig 22647 bp, 25 predicted proteins | sample YL17G09_16_MG_FD_203696 | JGI IMG/M metagenome (GOLD analysis project Ga0315284, IMG submission 203696) | Sediment microbial communities from Yellowstone Lake, YNP, Wyoming, USA - YL17G09_16 | ecosystem: Environmental > Aquatic > Freshwater > Lake > Sediment | place: USA: Wyoming | collected... | reverse complement strand
CCCGTGGACATGGACCCGATCCTGGAGCTTGCCGAGAAGTACAACCTCAAGATCATCGAAGACGCCGCCGAGGTCCACGGCGCCGAGTATCTTTCGGGCCGCGACACCGCCACTCCCCATTGGAAACACTGCGGCGGCCTGGGACATATCAGCGTCTTCAGCTTTTACGCCAACAAGCTCATCACGACCGGCGAAGGCGGCATGGTCCTCACCAATGACCCCGCCTATGCCGAGAAGGCGAGAAGCCTGCGCAATCTCTGCTTCCTCCCGCATCGCCGTTTCTATCACACCGAGCTCGGCCACAACTTCCGTCTCACCAACCTGCAGGCGGCCATCGGCCTTGCCCAATTGGAGCGCATGGAGGAGATCATCGCCAGGAAACGCTGGATGGGGAAGGCCTATACGGAACGCCTCCAGGGCATCCCCGGCCTCCAGTTGCCCGTGGAAGAGCCCTGGGCAAGGCAAGTGTACTGGATGTATGGCCTTGTCCTTGATGAAAGCACCGGTCTGGACGCCGTCCAATTCGCCCAAGAACTGAAAGCAAAAGGCGTGGATACCCGGCCCTTCTTCCTAGGGATGCACGAACAGCCCGTTTTCCATGACATGGGCCTTTACCGGGATGAAAAATACCCCGTCGCCGAACGCATCGCCCGGCAGGGGCTCTATCTTCCTTCGGGATTAACGTTGACCGAAGAGCAACTGGATTGGGTCTGTGACGCAGTCAGAGCGGTATGGCCATGACAGATAAGGTATTCGGACAAGTTTATGCCGATCAATACGACCTCCTTTACGCCGATAAGGACTATGAGGCCGAATGTGACCTCATCGAGAATGTCTTTCGGAAACATGGAAATGGTGAAATAAAAACCATCCTCGACTTGGGCTGCGGGACGGGCAATCACGCCATACCCCTGGCCAGGCGTGGATACCAGGTGACCGGCGTGGACATTTCAGAGGATATGCTGGCTTGCGCCCGCGCCAAAGCACAAAACGCGGGCAGCGAAGGACAAAACTTCTTTCACGGCGATGTCCGTAGTATCGATCTCCATAAACAATTTGACGCCGTGCTGATGATGTTTGCCGTCCTTGGCTATCAAACCACAAACGAAGACGTCCTTTCTGCCCTGAACACCGCAAGCCGGCATTTGAAGCCCGGCGGTCTCTTCATCTGTGATGTGTGGTATGGCCCGGCCGTATTGATACAGCGACCGACGGAAAAAGTAAAAATAATACCAACCCCGAAGGGCAAAATAATCCGAACTGCATCTGGCCATCTGGACACTTTCCGTCATCTTTGCGAAGTTCGCTATCATATCTTGCGAATCGAAGATCAGCGGGTGATCAGCGAGAGCGACGAAAAGCACGCCATGCGCTATTTCTTCCCCCAGGAAATGGCCATCTTTCTGCATCAAGCCGATTTGAGAATGGCTGATATTTACGCTTTTGGTAAGCTTGAACAACAACCGTCCGAAGACACCTGGAATGTCCTTATCATAGCTCGGAGGAAAGCCTCTATACACCATGATCCCCGCCCGCATGGGCAGCCAGCGATTAACCAGAAATACTAACAAGAACCAAAATGGAGATTGAGTAAATGATTCATGATTCTCTTAATTCGGCGACGACACAATGCCTTCAGCAGAATTATCCAGCTTTGCGCGAGGCGTTCGACTGGATACTTGCATTGCCCAGCACTCCAATTGATGGGATCACCGAATTGCGTGGCAGCAGGATGTACGTCAATATCCACGGCTACCACACCCTGCCGGCCAGTCAGTGCAATTGGGAATCGCATCGGCACACTGCGGATCTGCAATACTGCATTAGCGGAGGCGAGGTAATCGAGTGGTTGCCTGAGGTCAAACTGGAACCGCTCGGCGAATACAATCCCGCGAAGGACACGCAGAAATGGATCGGGGGGGTAGCCCCTTTCACACAGTTGCGAATGTTCCCAGGGGCCTATGCAATCTTCCTTCCGAACGAGTTGCATAGGCCAAAGGTCGGCGATGGCACCAACCCCGTCGTCCGCAAGCTCGTGGTCAAGATCAGCGAAGAACTTCTAAAAGCGTGAGGAACTGATGGAGAAGTCCGACAATCGGGTCGTCATCGTCACTGGGGCCACACGCGGTATCGGCGCGGCCACCGCGCAGGAATTCTGGCGACAAGGTGCACAAGTCATCATCACCGGCACCCACCAAGAGGAGATTGACCGCCTCAATCAGGACGCAGCCGAGCGCAAAACGCATGTTCATGCGGACTTCTTGAACACCCACTCTTTGGATGCTTTCCGGCACTATATCGACTCCCTAGACCGGTTGGATGTCTGTGTCAATAATGCTGGGATAAACATTATCAAGAATGTAGACCAGGTTACATCGGACGATTTCGACAAGGTTGCTGCAGTTGACTTCCGGGCTCCGTACCTCATTGCGCAGGCGGCGGCGCACGTAATGCGCCGAAACCGATGCGGGTGGATCGTCAACATCGGGTCCATCTGGAGTGTAATCACCAAGAAGGGCCGCTCTCAGTACTCTGCGGCCAAGGCCGGCTTGGTTGGCATGACTCGCGCGCTCGCTACGGAATTGGCTGTTGATGGGATCCTTGTCAACTGTGTCTCTCCGGGCTTTGTGCTGACTGACCTGACCCGGCAGTCGTTATCGCCAGCGGAAATGCGGTCTTTAGCGCAACAGGTACCCTTGGGGCGGTTCGCCGATCCAGTCGAGATTGCTCGGTTGGTGGCATTCCTGGGGGGGCAGCAGAACACTTATATCACCGGCCAGAACATCGTTGCCGATGGAGGCTTCACCAATGTCTGAACGCCTTTGCATCCGCTCTTATCGTCACAAGTATAGTGTTGAGTTTGTGTCCGATTATGCAGGAGCGCTGCGCGACCAACTTCGGCCCGGAGACTATTTGATCATTGACCAGCATGTGTTGGAACTCCATCCCGGTTTACGGGTGTGTGTTGAGGGCTTTCAGCGCATCCTGATCGATCCAAGCGAACAAGCGAAAAGCTACGAGGCGTTGATCCCCATCATCCAGGAACTCATCGACAACAGGTTCACCAAGAAAAACCGCTTGGTCGCCATCGGCGGCGGGATCGTACAGGACATCTCGGCGTTCACGGCATCGATCTTATTCCGCGGCGTGGATTGGCTGTTCTTTCCCACCAACCTGCTGACCCAGTGTGATAGTTGCATCGGCAGCAAGACATCCATCAACTTCGGCGCTTACAAGAATCAACTGGGCGGATTCTTCCCGCCCAAGGCGGTGTACATCGATCTCGCTTTTCTTAGCACATTGCCTGCGCGCGAGATTCACTCGGGCTTGGGAGAGATGATGCACTACTTCCTTGTTTCTGAAGAGGATGATTTCCGGTGGGCGGAGACCCAACTCGACGGGGCACTCCACGATCGGAAAGTGCTACGCCAGATGATCCGCCGCAGCTTGGAGATCAAGAAGGACATGATCGAACGGGACGAATTTGATCAAGGCCCCCGGAACGTCTTCAACTATGGCCATTCCTTCGGCCATGCGCTGGAGTCTGCGACGCGGTATGCGGTTCCGCATGGCATCGCCGTGAGCTATGGAATGGATCTAGCGAATGTCATCTCAAGCCGGTTGGGATTGATTCCGATATCGCTGCGCAACCGGATTCGACCGGTACTCGCCAAGGTCTGGAGTGACACGGCCGTCGATCAGGTCGATTGCAGCGCCTTCTGCGCGGCACTGGCACACGACAAAAAGAATGAAGGAAGGAAAATCAAAGTCATCCTCACCAACGGGATTGGCCAGATGTTCAAGACGACGCTTGTCTTGGAATCGGAGATCGCCCACCTGATCGAGTCCTACTTCCGCGATCAACTGTTCAACAGGGACCTATGAGAAATCTCGTTAGAATTCTAGGCCAGATTCCAGCCCGTGGCGGCAGCAAGCGCTTACCGGCCAAGAACCTGCGTTATCTTTACGGCAAACCGCTGATCGCCTACGCAATCGAGTGTGCCCAAAATAGCAGCGTCATCGATGAGATCTATGTGAACACGGACTCGGAAGCGATTGCGGCGTTGGCCGGGGCTTATGGCGTCAAGACGTACCGCCGCAGTGCAGACTTTGGCCTCGATGGTCCCCTTGCACTGAGCCAGAAAAATCCCGTTTTGCAGATTTTGAATTGGGCAGTAATAATCTGAGACACTACTGCCTTCTTGCATTGCTAGGCCGTGCGCAAGAGTGGCTACATCGGAAGGAACCGCATGCTTTTCCCCATTGATCCTTCCCATAGTCTTAAAATCAGACACGAAGAGGACTTTCACCAGGCGGAAGTAATGCTGCATGCCAGAAAAATGGCCGCCGGAAAGGTCGAGACCCCTCGATATTGGGCGCCCAAGGAAGGCATTGCCGCGTTCGCGCATAAAACCCGAAAAGGATGTCAGTGGTAATGACTATGAATATCTGGAGCAATACGAAGACATTGGACGGCTTCGTCCCTGTGCTGGCGACAGAGAATGCCTCGCCGGAAAAAGCCGAACTGGCTGTGGTGGGCGCAAAGAAGTTTGAGGTCCGCGCCATGCCCAACTTGAAAGCTGTCTTCAAGTGCGGGGTGGGGACGGACAACATTGATTTTGCAGCATGCGCAGCGCGCGGTGTTCGCGTGATCCTTCCCAGCGAGCGTACGGCAAATATCATCTACGAAGAAACGGCAAATTTCACCGTTTTCATGATTCTTGAACGTCTCTATGCCGGAGCAGGCCATGTTGAATCGTGGTCAAAGTACCCGCGTCCTTTTCTGGGAAGCCGGGTCGTTCTTCTTCTCGGACAGGGAAACATCGGTCGCAGAGTGAAGAGCAAGCTCGAGGTGCTGCTTACAGTTCGAAGCTTCGATACAGCAACAGACGATATTAATCATCTGGAGCCATTGGCTCGGGAGGCAGATGTAATTTCTTTACATATACCGCTCCTAGAGACTACACGCAGCTGGTTTGATGCGGAAAAGCTTGGTTGGATGAAGAACGGCGCCGCCCTCGTAAACACCGCCCGGGGCCCTCTTGTCGATGAGGATGCACTTTACAGGGAGCTTTCGGCAGGGCGCCTTACCGCTGCTTTTGATGTTTTCTGGGAAGAACCGTATCGCGGGAAACTGGCCACGCTACCTCCCCACATTTTTCGCATGACCCCACATGTCGCCAGCACCTGTGAGGATTTCCTTATATCTCTGGGACAAGAACTTCAGACTCTTCTTAATGAAATGAAACATGATTAATTGCGGAATCATCGGTTTCGGCAGGATGGGAAATATCCGGGCAAAGGCTATCGAGGAGAGTGGCCGAGGGCGTGTCGCGGCCGTTTGGGATGCTCACCCGGTGGATACTATGAGTTATAAAGTCGCGTCGAGTGACGAAGCATTGATCAAAGATCATCAGATCGACGCTGTTTTCATCTGTACACCAAATTATCGAATCGTGCCGCTCTGCAAGGCGGCCTTACAGGCTGGGAAACATGTTTTTGCTGAAAAACCGCCGGCCTTCAATGCACGTGAGGTGGAAGAAGTGATAGCGGTTGAAAAAGCATCTGGGTGCAAGCTTATGTACGGTTTTAACCACCGCCACCATGCGAGTGTTCAGACAATGAAACAGATCGTTGACAGCGGTGAAATGGGCCGCATTCTGTGGATGCGTGGTCGCTACGGCAAGGAAGTGGATGAGAGCTTTTTCCAAGGGTGGCGGGCCAAGAAAGAGCTTGCCGGGGGCGGCATCATGCTTGACCAAGGTATCCACATGCTCGATCTGATGCTCTACTTTGGCGGCGGATTCGACGAAGTACAGGCCATGGTGTCGAACCTATATTGGAAGATTGATGGCGTGGAGGATAACGTATTCGCAAATTTCCGTAGTAGTAAAACACATATCTGCGCGTCTCTGCATTCCACGATGACGCAATGGCGATACATTTTCTCGATGGAGATTTTCATGGAATCCGGAGCGATGATATTGAACGGACTCAAGACGACGTCAGGCGCCTATGGCGATGAAGACCTTTCGATCAAACGCAACCGTCAACATTCTGGCCACGGTACATTCGATAGCGAGGAACGATTTATTTATCACTCCGATACATCGTGGGCCTCAGAGGTCGGACACTTCTTAGAGAGCATTCAGGACAATAAATCGGTCACCTTGGGAAACTCCACTGACGCGCTTATCGTGATGCGCGTGATAGACCAGATCTACGGGCGATCATAAAGCCCGCGAGATCCCGAAACCGATTCTGCTCTATCTAATCATGGCGGCGAGATGGCCGTGAAGCGTTACTACCTCGGTTCCGGGCGGGACTGACCCCCAAAATTTGAACCACCCTGAGTGCTAATAAAGAGGGTGCCCACGGGAGGTATTCGAAATGGCCGGGCATCACTTGAATCCCGGAAGCGCCTTCATCTTCGACGTCTGGTTATGGCCCGGCGGTATTGACTGAGCGCCCCGCGGTTTGAATCAAACGGATGGAGGATAATCAGATCGAGGTCACCCGGTTTGCGGAACCGGTCGTTCATCCCAATCAAAACCGGTGTGGATGTACATTACTACGTATTTACGCGCAACAGCGTTATTCAGGTTGTCGCCGAATTGAAGGAAACTCACTCCATGCGTTTTTTTCAAACCGGAAATTGAGCCTCTAAATGAAGATTCACCTGCTGTTATCGCAGGAGGAGAAATAATATGGTTGGACTCGAGGAACGTTATTGCCAGGCGCGGGATACTCAGGATTATATTAAGTATTATTTGAAATATTTATCCGAAATCTTAGAGCTGATAGATGTGACGGTTATCGAGAAGATAATATCAACGCTTATAGAGGCGGCGAAGCGAAACAGCACCATCTTTCTGCTGGGAAATGGAGGTAGTGCGACGACGGCATCGCATATGGCGAACGATCTTGGAGTTGATGTCTGGACGCCAACTCATCCATCTTTTCGTGCGGTCAGTCTAACGGATAATGTGGCTATCATGACAGCCATCGCGAACGACACGAACTATTCGCAGTTATTTGTCAACCAACTCCGCAATTTCTTGCTCCCAAATGACGTCGTAGTAGCTCTTTCGGCGAGTGGAAATTCAAAGAATGTATTGGAGGCTGTGCGTTTTGCTTCCGGACGTGGCGCGATTATTATTGGGTGCAGCGGATTTGGAGGTGGCGAATTGAAGAGCATGGTAGATATCCACCTCAATGTGCCTTCGCTACCAGGAGAATACGGTCCGGTTGAAGACGTAATGATGATTATGGATCACATTATATATTCTTATCTGCGGTTTTCCCGCAAAGGCTCTTTATGGCGAAACGATGCTCAATAAATCATTTTGAAGAATAATTCGATTATGGGACGATTGAGATCACTCATAACTGAGGATAGTGTTGCCTTAAAGATCATGCAACTAGAGGAGCAGATCTCATTAATAGGTCGTGAAAAAGTTCTCCATTGGAGAACTGTGAGCATTAAATAATGAAGCGAATATTGACGAATCCAAAAACGTTACAGCGCATCGTTTATACGCCCGAATCGCAACTGCGCCATCCACTCAAGCTGCTCCGAAGCATGATGTATGACCTTTTCGCTTCACGTGAGCTTGCCTGGCGGCTCTTTATACGCGATATTAACGCCATGTACCGCCAGACGATACTAGGTTACGTATGGGCGTTCCTTCCGCCCATTGTCATCACCTTGACATTCGTTTATCTCAACTCTCAGGCGATCTTCCAAGTGGGCGATACAGTAATCCCTTACCCGGCCTACGTCATGTCGGGCACCGTGCTCTGGCAGGTGTTCATTGATGCGTTGAACAGCCCGATCAAGCTGGTCAGCTCGTCGAAATCAATACTCTCTAAGGTGAATTTCCCCAGAGAGGCCTTGATCTTGGCGGGCGTTGGCGAAGTATTATTCAACTTCTTGATCCGGCTTATTCTATTGGTGGTCGTTTTTATTTTGTTTAACGTCCATGTCCAAGCCTCAGCCTGTTTCGCGTTCTTCGGCGTTATTATACTGATCGCCATGGGTTTGATGATTGGGATTCTGTTGGTGCCGATGGCGATGCTTTATCAAGATATCGAGAAGGGATTAGCCGTTTTCACCGGCATGTGGCTGTTGCTTACGCCGGTAGCTTATCCGCCTCCCACTCATGGTTTAGCCATGCATCTGGTACAATTGAATCCTGTCGCCCCTCTTTTAGTGGGAACTCGAGATTTACTTACTGTAGGAACACTTGCTCAGCCGGTCAGATTCTTGCTTATAGCAGGAATTACATTTGGACTGCTTTTGATCGGCTGGCTGATTTATCGCCTCGCCTTGCCGCATTTGATTCAACGCATGAATGCTTGATGATTCAGGAAATAGGTTAGATAATATTGAGCAAAGACGTATTGATTACAGTTGAGAGCGTTTCGAAGAGATTCTGTCGTGATCTAAAACGCTCTCTTTGGTATGGGATTCAAGATATAAGCACCGAACTGTGCTGTTCCAAAAGTTCTTCCCTCAGTTTACGGGAAGACGAATTTTGGGCATTGAACGACATAACGTTTGAATTGCGCAGGGGAGAATGCCTGGGCTTGATTGGCAGTAATGGCGCAGGGAAAAGCACATTGCTAAAACTGCTCAATGGCCTGATGAAACCAGATCATGGACGGATTATTATTACCGGTGTCACGGGAGCGTTGATCGAGCTTAATGCTGGTTTCAACCCCATTCTGACGGGTCGAGAAAACATTTTCATAAACGCATCTGTGCTAGGCGTTCCGAAGAGACGAGTCGATCAAATCCTGGATGAGATAATTAATTTTAGCGGCATTGGAGAATTCATTGATACGCCTGTGCAGTACTACAGTTCTGGTATGAAAGTGAGGCTTGGCTTCTCGATTGCTACTCTTGTCATAAAGCCTGACGTTCTGCTGCTGGACGAGGTGCTCGCTGTCGGCGATGCCCATTTCCGGAGCAAGTGTTACAACCGCATTGGAAGGTTGCGTGAAAATGCAGCTGTCATCTTTGTATCCCACAGCATGGACCAGGTCGCTCAAATCTGTGACGCGTGTCTCTTGCTCGAGAAAGGGCGTATGTCGTACTTCGGTGAAGTCTCGGAGGGCATACAACGGTATCTGGAAGGTGATAGTGAGAGCGACGGGGAGGCAAAACCATTTGAAATCGTAGAGGATCCTGTTATAGCTGCCTCCCTGGCATGGGATAGATTGGATATTGACTATGGTGGGACAATAATACTAACCGCCAAAATTGAGACTAGCCGTGCAATACCAGGTGCACTTGTTCATATACCCTTTTATGACAGGGAGGAAACTGTGGTAGCTGAGTGGAACAGCAGGAGGATTGGTCAAGTGATCAATTTAGAACAAGGCTGCAACAACCTGCAGATACAATTGGGACCGCTCTACCTCAAGGGAGGAACTTACAAGATTGCTTTTATTCTTAACGATTCCACGGGCAATCGTTATCATTTTTGGTCCTTTAAGAAATACGTTGTCTGTGTCAATGGGTCTGTTAGGGGAAAGGCCGCTTATCAGTTAGGGTAAACATCTGTTCCTATTCATAGGTTATCGCATGTTGACGGTAATCCGATCTTGTGGAGAATTGGCAGATGATTTTCGATGAATTTGACTTGCTGGCAAGTTACCCTTTCAAAAGCCGACAACCAGTATTTGTCGATGTTGGCGCGCACCGGGGTGGCGTTTCCTTTAAGTTCGCTTCAAAAGGTTGGCGAGTAATTGCGTTTGAGCCAGAACCTAAAAACCGGGCGGCCTTCGAACGTACCCTGGTCGGCTTCGACAAAGTGATCTGTATTCCTAAAGCAGTCTCAGATATAACAGGCGATAAGCTGCCTTTTTACGCAAGTGAAGAGCACTCCGGGATTCATTCGCTCAAACCATTTCATAAGACACACCGGTTGGCCTTTGAGGTGGAGACGGTTGCCCTGAAGGATGTATTGGCAGACTTGAATATCTCTGCGGTCACTCTCCTAAAGGTGGATATCGAAGGCGCCGATTTTCTGGCCCTCAAGGGCTTTGACTTTTCCCGCTATCAGCCCGAGCTGGGAATGATCGAGTTTATGGATGAACGTACGTCAAGGCACTTCGGGTATACACATCATGATGTTGTCGCATACATGAGAAAAGTTGGCTATGTCACATTTATTTCCGAGCGAGGACCGATCATAGAGTACGCAAGAGAAGGTGTGGCGACTATGCCACCTGAATGGCTGCAATGTGTTCCTTATCCACTTGATCACGAGCCCGTCACGGGCAACCTCGTTTTTGTCCCTGAGAATGACGCGGACAAATTCTCCATTGCGCTCCAAATCTACTTGGCTAATTTGAAGCGAGAAGCAAGTCACAACATATTTATGGAATTCAGAAAGCAAATCAAACGAATTCCCGGCGCCAAATTGTTGTACAGGGCGCTCAAGCGGCGGTAGCTGATTGAGCTACTTGAAGCAGTAACGTACGGAGAAAACTACCGTGATGTCTTTGAAGAGCCGACTTATCAATCGCGAGTTGACCATTGGATCGTGGCTTTCATTTGGGTATACGCCGGTTTGCGAAATAATGGCAAAGGCAGGCTTCGATTGGCTAGTCATTGATATGGAACACACGGCGATTGATTTTTGGCACGCGCAACAGTTAATTCAGATTATCGATCTGTCTGGCAATGTCCCACTGGTAAGGGTCGGAGCAAACGATTCCTTGCTGATCAAGCGCGCGATGGATGCTGGGGCCCATGGGGTAATTGTGCCGATGGTAAATAGCAAAGCGGATGCCTGTAAAGCAATTGATGCAGTTCAATACCCACCTGCCGGCTCGCGGGGGGTGGGATTGGCCAGAGCGCAAGCTTATGGCATGGACTTTGAAAAGTATCGGGAATGGTTGCAAAGTGAAGGTGTGCTGATCGTCCAGATTGAACACATTGAGGGTGTCAGGAACCTCGAAGAGATCCTCTCAGTTGATGGGGTTGACGGTTTCATTGTCGGGCCCTATGACCTGTCCGGTTCGTTGGGAGTTCCCGGCAACTTCGAGCATCCAGCCGTCGCGGAAGCCATGACAGAGATCGAGAGAGTTATGCATGATGGGAACAAGGTGGGCGGGTATCATGTCGTACACTCGAATCACGAAGAGCTTTTGAGCAGGGTACGCCGAGGCTACAAGTTCCTTGCCTATGGCGACGATATGGTGTTTTTCGCCGAAAAAGTCAATGAAGAAGCAGATTTCGTAAAGCAAAGCGTCCGGCGTTTGGGAAGCACATGAACATTCCAGAAATCAAAGCGCTTATTTTCATGAAGGAGCACTCGGAGAGGGTACCGGGCAAGAACGTGCGACCGATGTGCGGTCGTCCCCTTTTCCACTGGATTATGGATAGCTTGATCCGCAGTAAGTATATCCAAGAAGTTATCGTCAACACCGATTCAACCAGCATCGCTGAGGATGCTCGACGCAATTTCGGTGCTATTATTCACATGCGTCCGGACTATTTGTTGGGCGACAAGGTCGGCGCCTCTCCTATAATCGCCTATGATGTCGCTCATACAGAGGGGGAGTACTTTTTCCAAACGCATAGCACAAACCCCTTATTGCGGATGGCGACAATTGATCGGGCCATAGAGACATTCTTTAGGCAGATAACATATGACTCATTGTTCTCAGTAACGCCTATACAAAAGCGCTTTTACTGGTCAGATGGCAGGCCAGTGAACCACAATCCAAACCAGGTAATCAGAACCCAAGATTTGCCTCCCATTTTAGAAGAGAACTCCTGTTTCTATATTTTTTCCCGGAGGTCGTTCTTCCAACTCGAGAACCGAATCGGAGAGCGCCCAATGTTATTTCAAATAGACAGAATAGAGGCGCTAGATATAGATGAAGAGTTAGATTTCGCGGTGGCAGAAGCCCTTATGGCGAACATGATCGCGGGAAGGTGATGCATTTATAAAGCGATCAAGATCGTCCATATTTGCCACTCCTTTTAGATAGCCTGGTTAACGCAATAGCCTTCAGCATACGTACTGCCAAGATGAAAATGATGAATCTCCTAAATCCTTTCTTAGTCTACCAGCGACGTGGCCGCATAAAACCCAGGCTACGCTGGGGCGTTTGCAAACTCCATAAGGCAGCCAATGCCCACGGCATTCCTATCACCGCCAATGATCGCCGGTTGCTGGCGTTCAAGGATAAGCACAAAGGCCAACGGTGCTTTATTGTAGCGAATGGCCCCAGCCTCCGTATGGAAGACCTCGATCGTCTGCGAGGCGAGATTACTCTTGCCTCCAATAAGATTTATTTGGCATTTGGCAAGACGAATTGGCGGCCAACCTACTACGTGGTTTGTGACTATCTTGTTGCCGAAAATAATAGGGCAACGATCCTTCAGTTGGATCTCTTTAAGATCTTCTCGGAGGCACAAAAACCTATCCTAGGGAAGCCCGCTAAAAGGAAGCTATTCTACCGTGAGCTTGGAGATGGTTTTGGGCAGAACGAAGAGTATCATGGAGCTTTCTCCAAGAATGCACTGATCGGAATTGAAGCGAGTGAAACAGTTACTACCACTCATATTCAGCTTGCGTTCTATATGGGATGCAATCCGATATATTTGATTGGGCTTGATGGAAGATACGTCATCCCCCAGACGATGACGGATCACCCTGTTTATAACCGAGTTTTGGTATCACAAGGAGAAAGAAATCATTTTGTAGAGAATTACCACGTACCAGGAGAGACCTGGGGGATTCCCAAGCCAGAAAGCCATGAGATCGGCTACAGCTTGGCACGTCAGGTCATTGAGCAGAGAGACGGGACAATTCTGAATGCCTCGCGTGTCAGCTTTGTAAAAGCATTTGAACGTATTGACTTTGACTCGTTATTTTGAGGCTTCCGGCTGTGATATTCCTGCTGCCTGATGGAGGACGCAAGAGATGATGCCCTATCAGAGTCAAGCCATTGCCGTCTTTCTCAAGATGTTACCCTCCGGATGCACAAGGATATTGGAAATCGGTAGTGACATTGGTGGCGAAGTCCTTTCGACTATGGCGATCAAGACGAGGGCTTTAGTGGTCGGCGTCAATCCCGCTACTGACTTTCCGGGCTTGGTAAAACTAACAAGGAGTTTTCCTGTCCGAGGGGATGGCCGCTTTTTGCCGTTCTCTGATGGATCCTTTGATGCAGTCTTGTCAATTGCAACAATGGAGCACGTGAACGGAATAGAACTGCTCCTGGCGGAAATCACCCGGGTGCTAAAAAACAAAGGGCTGTTCTATACGACCTTTGAGCCGATTTGGTCAAGTGGGCTAGGTCATCATGTGTATGCAAGAGTGGGGGAGAAAGAGGCTCGCTTTTGAAAGCCTGGCAAGAATCCTCTCCCGGATTATGCCCATCTGCTAATGACACCCGAGGAGATGCGAGTGTATCTTCGATCAGGACCGTGTTGTGAGGAACTCATTGAGCCGATCATTCACTGGGTGTACCTTGGAGACGGCATCAACCGGTGTCACTTTGAAGAGTACATGAGAGCCTTTCATGCGACGCCGCTCGAAATACAATACATACGGTCGTTCAACGGAGGAGTCGAGCCTCAGATATTGGTGGAGCTGCGTTCAAAATACGGTCCAGATCGTAATTTCACGTGCACTTCTATATCGGCGGCTTTCAGGAAACTGCCTCGTCCCAGCATCGGTAGTTCCCTGTTTGCTTGCTCTATTCGTCTCAGGAGGTGGCTTGACGAACTACCATCTGTATTGGTGAAGGCGTTGCGACGGCTTAAACGGCGTATACGAGGTATATTGCCGCGCTAAATCAACCTATCTAGGACGTAGCCACTACATGGAAAACAAAGAATGGCCGTTGATTTCGGTGATTACCCCCGTATACAACGGAGCGAAATATATTGAGGAGGCTATACATAGCGTCCTCATTCAAAATTACCCGCGCTTTGAACACATTGTTGTGGATGGAGGTTCAACCGACAGAACCGTTGAGATACTACGGAAATTCTCTCACCTAAAGTGGATATCGGAGCCAGACCAAGGGCAGTCGGATGCCATGAATAAAGGCTTTGCCATGTCGTCTGGCGATATTATCGTTTACCTATGTGCAGATGATTACTTTGAGCCGAGAGCTTTTTTCACGGCTGTTAAACACCTGGACCGATCTAAAGGGATTTACTACATTGTGGGAGGCTGCAATGTTGTTGATATAAACGGGCAGCGACTATATGGGCATGAAGGAATGAGGGTAGATTTCTGGTGTATGCTCCAGTATTGGAGATATATATATCCGCAGAACTGGACGGCCATATTCTATTATAGAGAAGTCCAAGAGAAGGTCGGATTGTGGGATATACATCTTCATTATACTATGGACTATGATTTCCTTCTAAGAAGTGCATTACTGTACAACATTGTTGTCATCCCGGAAGTGCTTGGCAACTTCAGGTACATCCCTGGAACAAAGACTTATGAACAGGGCACTCATCCAAGGCATCTTACACCGGTGAGCAAGAAGTACTGGAAGTACCTTTCCCCAGGCAAGAAACTTAGTCTTAACTGGGACTATTATAGTTGGCGGTTTCCTGGATGGACACGTTCTAAGATACCTCGTCCGGTCAAACAGGTTTATCGCCACTTAAGAAAATTCTTAAAGGACCGATCCGAGCAGAAAAGAGAATGCGAATAATAAGCTTTGTAGAAAGAAATATGCTTTATCAGCAGACTCTATGGTAAAAATGGCGATAAAAAAACCAAGAGTCCTGTTTATTACTCCAATCTTGCGTCATCCGCCCGTTGGCGGGCCATATCTACGGATCGAAAATACGATTAAGGCTTTGTCCCTCTTCGTAGATTTGTGCATATATAGTAGGGTATCACTTGAAAGTATGGGCGGAGAGACTGCCTTTGCTTTTTATCGTAAATATTGTCGTAATTTCTTTTTCTCGCCCTCCACTAGCTTGGATCAAGGGATTCTTGCTATTATTAATAAAATCGTGAATTTTATTGCAAGAAAAATCATGGGCAGATCAGCGCTTTTATTTGAAAATGCTGACAATCGGGGTTTGCTCCGGATTATTAAAGTAGTCAAACCAGACATAATTTGGCTTGGCTATGGCAACATTTCATACTCGCTCCTGAAATATATTAAGAGTCGCTCTAATTTAAAAGTGATTTTAGATACTGATAGTGTTTGGTCTCGCTTTATTCTAAGGGGATTGCCTTATGCCAAGGATGAGAGGGCTAAAAAGAAGATAGTGATATCCGGCGATAAAAAAGAGCAGGAAGAAAAAATGGGAACGTGGCTAGCCGATGTAACAACTGCTGTATCCGAGGTGGATGCGGAATATTATCGAGCATTGGCGAAACATCCTCTGCAGGTTCGAATTTTCTCTAACGTAATTGATATCGAGGCCTATCAAAAAATTCCGCCCGTATTGAAAGGATTTAAAAAGCCGTGTATTTATCTCGCGGGTTCTTTCGGCCCTCGAAGCCCTATGGAAGACGCGGCCCGCTGGGTGATTCGTGAGGTTCTGCCTTTAATCCGACGGAAACGGCCGGATCTGCACTTCTATATAGTAGGCAGCGGCTCTGATCGCACTTTGGTGGACAATAAAGATCCGGATATTACGATTACGGGAAAAATCTCATCTGTGCTTCCTTATCTTTATCATGCGGATGTTGCGGTTGTGCCCCTACGTTTTGAATCGGGAACGCGTTTTAAGATCTTGGAAGCAGGCGCGTGTGGGATACCCGTAGTTTCCACTACCCTGGGGGCTGAGGGTATCAAGGTGTCATCCGGCAGAGATATTCTGATTGCCGATACGCCAGAGGCGTTTGCGTCGTCAGTTTTAAGGTTGGTCGACAATCGTGTCCTGGCACGGGAGTTGGGTGACAACCTCAGGCAACTGGTAAGAGAAAATTATAGTATTTCTTCTCTAGTTCAAGAAGGCAAAGCTATATTGAATTACTTATCGAATTTATCGTGATCACATATCATTGTCAAAGTCTGGAATGAAAAATGAGAAATAAGCCTTATAAGGTAGCATTAGTTGGCTGCGGTGCGGTATCGGAAATGATATATGCGCCATTACTTGCGAGGTTGGTCCAAGAGCGATTGGTGGAAATAGTCGCCATTGTAGATCCGAATTCTGACCGAACAGAAAAAATTAAGAAAGTGTTCATGACATCCCGTTCATATCAAAATATCTCTTCGTTGTTCGATGAGGATTTTCCCGATTTAGCGATCATTGCATCACCACATAAATTCCATGCAGATCAGACGGTCGCTTGCCTTGATAGGGGTATCCATGTGCTTTGTGAGAAGCCAATGGCTACGACAAGCACGGATTGCGATAGGATGACTGATGCGGCGGCTAAGGTCGGATGTGTACTTGCGGTGGGTCATTTCCGGCGTTTTTTCCCCTCTTGCGAGCTGATCAAAGAAATATTGGATGCCGGCCTTTTAGGCCCAATTGAATCTTTTCGCTTCCTGGAAGGTGAAACATTTAGTTGGCCTGCCCAATCCGGCGCATTTTTTAATCGTACCGAATCCGGAGGTGGGGTCTTGATTGATTCTGGGGCGCACACGTTGGATTTGCTTCTTTGGTGGATGGGAGAGGTCGCGGAAGTTGAGTATCATGATGACGCTTTGGGAGGAATCGAGGCAAACTGTCGAATGCGTTTGAAAATGGTAAACGGGGCTGAAGGGATTGTTCAGCTCAGCCGTGATTGGCCTCTGCCAAATCGTTATGTCATCGAATGCAAAAAGGGTTGGTTGGCCTATACCTGTGATGTAGTTGATCGGCTCGAGTGGGGATTATGCAAATCGGCTTACGGGCTTAACGCACATATTCAACAAATACTCGCATCTGGTAGGGATGCGCGATTATTAGGAGCAAGCGTGCGCAGTTTTACGGAAAGCTTCATGGCGCAGTTGCGAAATGTTGTGGCATCTATTTCTGGTAGTGAATCGCCGCGTGTACCAGGAACAGAGGCAAAAAAATGCGTCACGTTAATCGAGCAATGTTATCAAAGGCGCCAGCTTCTGGACATGCCTTGGTTATCTGAGAAAGAATATAAACATGCCCGGAAGCTAGCAAATGTCTAAATTATGTACGGCTGGAATTTTAGGGGCAAGCGGTTTTATCGGTAGCCGGCTGGTGGAATGGCTCATTTTGAATAATCTGGCTGAGGTGCGCCCGATTGTACGGTCTTGGAAAGGCATGGCGCGCCTGTCTCGGTTTAACTTGGAAACGTGGATAGCGGATGCTGTTAACGAATCGGCGCTGGAAAAGGCCCTTTCAGGTTGTGATGTCTTGTTTAATTGTATTGCAGGGGACCGAGACGTTATTTTGAAAAGCACAACGGCGGCCTATCGCGCGGCAGCAAAAGCAGGAGTCCGTCGGATAGTCTACCTAAGCAGCGCTGTCGTTCATGGTTTCAATCCTCCCGTTGGAACTCAAGATGATAGTCCCATAATTCTAAATCAGCCTTTTAAGTACAATGTGAGCAAAGCAATGGCGGAGCGGCTGTTGCGTCGCTTACGTGTAGACGGTGCGGTGGAAGTTGTTACGTTAAGACCATCTATCGTATTCGGACCTCGTTCTGTTGGGTGGACAACAAATATAGCATTAGATTTGCTTACTAAGAATGCGTATCTAATTGATGGAGGCAGTGGTATTTGTAACACTGTTTATATCGACAACTTAATAGAAGCCATGTGGCTTGCAGCGATGAGTGATCGTTCTCCGAATAGGGATTTTCTTATCGGTGATGGGGAAAGAATAACGTGGGCCGATTTGTATGATGCCGTTGCAAAAGCCGTTGGCGTAGAATTCTCTGCTGTTCCGAGTATTGCCAGTGAGGACGTATCACGAATATTTGCAGAACAACGTCAAGCGCAACGGAGAGCTGCATTAGGTCGGTTTGTCTGGGCAGTTCGAGAGAGCTTGCCTTTTAAAGCTAAAGCTTCTTTAATCCGGTTGCTTCCCCCTAACTTGAAAAACACGTTGAAACAGGTATCAGTGCCATTTTCGAAGAATAAAGGTTCAGCTATGTTGGGAAATGAAAAACGCTCTTTTCCAGAGCTTGATCTCGAAATTGCGAGTTTGCAACAGTGTCACTATGTATTGCCAATTACTAAAGCAAAGGAATTGATCGGATATGTTCCTAGGGTCTCTTTTTCTGAAGGATGTCGGCGGACTACAGAATGGCTGCGGTTTGCGTTTGGTTATAAGCAGCAATGATGTAGTTATTTTATCGCTAGTCGTGTAAATTGGAAACGATTCCCAAGAACCCATAACCATTTGAAAAATTGAGTGGTTGATGATTATTTAGGATAGTTCTAATGGTTTTATAAGATAGTGATCGAATGTCCGTTATTAGTCGATTAATAAATTGGCTGGATATCAACAAGGCTATGGTTGTGCTGGCTTTAGGAGGAATGATTATATCTATTCAACTGACACACCTGTCTTACAAGGTATCAATTGCAATTCTTTTATTAATATTATTGCTTTTATTGACCGCAAGGGTAGGGACTCTTTATCTTTTTGTAATATTTGCGGCATTTTATTGGTTTGACATATCGTTCAATTACTACTTCTTATCGAACATACTCAGAGGTGCAAATATCCTACAAGTAGGGATTCTAATCGGATTACTTGCTTATCTTTTCACTCCAGTCGGCGATATAAATATACGTTGGGCACGGTTAACCTCTACGCCAGGATTTTGGGCCTTACTTGGATTTGTTATTGCATCGATAATAGCCTACTATACAGGGCCGTTTCCAAGAACCCAAGATACCTTTATATATTTGCGTCAGGTTCCCATCTATGCCCTGGCTATCTATTTATTGATCTCCACTATGGTGTCAAAGCCCAAACATGTAATTTATATTTTGATGGCGCTAATCTTCGGAAGTCTTTGGTATAGCCTGCAATTGAGTTTCCGAATCGGCGGCGCCTGGGAGATTATGCCCCGGTTTCTTGGAACTCGAGGTCCCGGATATTATGGTTTTGGGAGTGTTTTGCCCGATTTTGGCCCGGTATTGATCGGCACATATATGTCTTTAATTCTCCCCATGGCAGTCACTCTGTCGATAAACTCTAGACGAATATTAGGAACTATTTTGTTTGGCAGCGTTTCGATTATATTTATTGCGATGATATTATTAGCGGAAGGTAGAGCAAGTTGGTTAGCCAGTATCACCAGTGTATTGCTTGTTGCCATATTAAGTTTTAAATGGAAGTCATCTTCAAAATTAAAAGCAACTTTATTAATATGCGTTATTGCAATAACTCTTATATTAATTATTGGATCAGACATACTTCCGCAGAGTATTTATAGTCGACTAAGCTCGTTTACCCAACTGTCTAAAGAATCAAGCGTCATAGGCCGAATTGATCTATGGAAAATGCTGTTACAAGAGTGGATAAAATATCCTTTCGGTATTGGTTTTCAATATCCTTTCACAGACATCGGCAGGACGGCTCATAATGAGTTGCTACAAATCGGATTAGGTAGTGGATTTGTTGGATTGTCCTTCTTTTTAGTCTTTTTTGGAGGCATTACTAATAATATATTGCGTTTGTTACGTGAAAATGCTGAGTATGATATTCGCATTGTTTCTATTGCAGTACTAGGTTGCTTAGTTTCCTATGTCATTAACGGAATAACCGATAATCCATCTGTTAATAGTGTTTGGTCCTGGCAAGTTATCTGGATCGTTTTAGCAGCAGGGGCTGTCATAATTCGGGCGAAAGTTCTCCCAATAAGTGTTGTGCGATAACAACGACAATTATTAATTATATGTTTTATACAAGAAAATGTAATTTATTCAGAATGGGTTCTTGGTTGCAAAAATGAAATGTTAAAGCCAATAAATATTGGGATTTATCTTCCTCAATCCAAATCCGGATTGAGCCTGTACCTTTACGCGGCCACCATGATTGATGCATTAGCGCAATATGATCATAAGAACCGTTATTCCCTTTTTTACCGCTATCCTGATTATCCGCTTTCCAAAAGGGAGAATAATCGATGGACGGCCGTTTCGGCTGAAGATGCGAGCTTATTTCCAGGCATGAAAGGACGGGCAAGACGGAATAAGGAGCGTCTTCTACACGCTCTTGTGGCACATAATCTTTTGGACCCCGTGAAGATCTGTGTGCGGCCTACTCTAAAGGGATTGTTTGAGAGATATAGAGCTAATCTAATGATCTATCCCACGACCACTCCCATTTCATTTGAAGTGAGAATTCCATATATCATGACGATTCATGATCTAGAGCATAGATTTCATCCTGAATTTCGTGAGGTGTCTGCAAAAGGAGTTCAGCGTAAGCGCGAATGTGATGTGAAATATGGTTGCAGATATGCTCAAGCCATAATTGTTGATAATGAGGCTGGGAAGCAAGATGTGCTCGATTATTATGAAATCAGACCAGAGCGTGTGTTTCCATTGCCCCATGTCTCGCCTACATTGATTAAACAAGATGTGTCTGCAGATATGCTGCAACTAGTTCGAAACAAGTACGGTCTACCTTTTGATTATGTGTTCTATCCGGCGGCTTTGCACCCTCATAAGAATCATCTGGGTCTAGTGAAAGCACTATATAGGATTCGAGAGAAATACGGTATAGCGATACCATGTGTGCTTGCTGGGCCGAAGGCAGCAGCGTATGCTGGACTCATGCATTTGATTGAAAGATTAGGAATGTCCGAGCAAGTACGTTACATTGGCTATGTGCCAGATGAAGATATGGCGCCTTTATATCGAATGGCGTTAATGCTGGTGATGCCGACTTTTTTTGGCCCGACAAATCTGCCGATCGTGGAGGCATGGGATCAAAAATGTCCGGTGATCACATCAGAAATGAGAGGAATCCGGGAAGAAGTGGGAGATGCAGGTTTGTTGATAGATCCAAAGGATGTTGAAGCTCTCGCAGAAGCAATTTATCAGGTCTATTTTAGCCCTGAGTTACGTCAAGTGTTGATTACAAAAGGTGTTGAACGCGCTAGCAAATATGGTTTTGAGAACTACGGGCACAACCTGATCTCTATTGTAGAGTCCGTAATTGAACGGTTGAAATTTGAATGAACGACAATTCTTCGATGTGCGTTGAATGGATTTCTTGCCAGTTACGTTATGGCAGGTCATAATCACCTTATTGCCCAGTTTTTGGGATCCCAATCAGTCGTCGGCGATTATGAAAAATCATCAGGTTTTCTGACAGTCTCCTAGCTGGAATTATGGAAAAGCGCACCATGTCGATAGGAAAGCATCCTTGCCCGGAAGATTTTGTCCATGATTTCAGTCCGCAAGGAACTGCCGAACTGCTCACCTATATCTCTTCAGGTAAGAATTACTCAGCACCTCGGATAATCAGCAGGCTGTTGCATAGGATTCGGTGCTGGTTGCCATACACACGCATGTCTAACGACGTAGAGGCCGAACTGTTACTGGCAACTATCTCTGCTGAGTATGGAGATATAAATCCCCAAACAATTCAGAAAGCTCTCACTGAGAAGTTCAAGGACGATCACTTAAGGAAGTTCGAGTATGCATTCTACGCCAAATGTCTGGCGCGCGATGACGTGGTTAAAGGAACCATAGTTGACTTTGGCGGTGGCAGTAGTTTTTCAACCATAGTTCCCATGCTGTTTCGTTTTGCGAGCGCTGAAATGGTATCCATTGACATTTCCCTGCGTAATCGATCCTCAAGATTTGGCGTGCGTTACATCCAAGGAAATTGCTGCAACACTGGTTTGCCTTCTTCTTCGGCTGATTTGGTTAGCCTCATCTCGACGCTTGAGCATATCGGATTAGGCCGCTATAGTGATCTGCTTGCTGTTGATGGCGACATTCGTTGTATGCGAGAAGTATGGCGTGTCCTACGGCCAGGGAAACATCTTGTGCTAACAATCCCCTATGGCTATCCTACCGTTGTATTCAATCTGCATCGGATATACGACGAGGGTCGATTCCGGATGATAACGGAAGGGTTTGAACCGGTCCTGGTGGAATACTCCAAATTGGGGCAACCTTGTTTTAAGCAAGAAATAGAGGGGGCTCGGGCCCTGGTGAATGTACCAGGGTTTTATGGTCCCACCAAGCGGCATCCAAATGCGCAGGGTGGCGTGCTGGCACTCTTAAGAAAACCATGATAGAGCTTCAGACATGATACATTGGCTTGCCAAACAAACTTACCGTCACCCAGTCCCAAAGAAACTCGCCAGGCAACCATATAAACTTGTCCGTTGTGGGACGCCGCTGTGCATCCTTTTGGGGTATGGGCGAGGCAGGCACTTCTGCTATGAGAAGAACGCGGGGTATGTCTTGGGGTTCTACGAGTATGATACTCAACGGGCTTTGTCTCAGTTCCTGACTCCAGGTGCGGCGTTCTTTGACGTGGGTGCTAACCAATGATTCTTCTCTATTGTTGCGGCAAACTTGGTTGGAGATTCCGGCCGAGTGGTGACATTCGAACCTTATCCTCAGTATGCGCGTTGTGTCAGACTTATTTTCGACAGTTGCTTTTTCGAAGTTCCTGTAAATGAATAAATTACGAGCGCGCAAAAAAAGTTTGGCACTACGGTTTCTCATCTCAGCCGGTCATTGTCACCG
>Ga0315284_10003381_pt1 | contig 22648 bp, 11 predicted proteins | sample YL17G09_16_MG_FD_203696 | JGI IMG/M metagenome (GOLD analysis project Ga0315284, IMG submission 203696) | Sediment microbial communities from Yellowstone Lake, YNP, Wyoming, USA - YL17G09_16 | ecosystem: Environmental > Aquatic > Freshwater > Lake > Sediment | place: USA: Wyoming | collected... | reverse complement strand
ACTCTCCGCAAGCAGACCGACAATCCCGCCCAAGCCTTCCTCGCTGCCCTTGGCCAACTCGCCGCAAGTCCCGCGGCCAAGCCGTTCGGGCTTCTCTTCGCTCGATCCCCATAACTGAGGCATTACGTCTATGTCGCCCATTCTACATCGCCGCTTTGCGATAGATGCTGGTGAGGGCGGCGACGACGCCGGCGGGGCTGTGTTGGATCCGCAGGTGTTCCAGGGCGCTTTCGGCTAGGCGGGCGGCCATCGCGTGGTCGTCCATCAGCGAGGCAAGCTTGTCGGCCAGGTCGGCGGAATTGCCCTGCTTGAATCGCAGCATGGTTTTTCCGTCGATGAAGAAGTCGGCGGCGCCATCGCCGGTGGCAAGCACGGGGATGCCCGCGGCCATCGCCAGCAGCGAGGGCATGTCGATGCCCCTGTTGGGAACCGGCGCCACGTAGATGTCGGCGGCCTTGAACATCTCCGGCAGCAGGCGCAGCGGTTGGCGGTCCACGAAGGTCAGTTCGTGCCTCAGCCCCAACTTCTCTGCCGCCAGTCTCAATTGGCCTTCCACTCGGCCGTTGCCGACCACGAAAAACACGCAATCCCGCTTTCTGCGGATCAGATCGTCGAAGCTCCTCAGCACGGTGTCGAATAGGCTGAAATTGTCCAACGGCCCGCCGGCGACGATGGAGACGCGGTAGCCGGGGTTCAGGAAACAGGTGGCCCTGCCGACCAGGTGAACCCCGGGGCGAACCAGGGCGATGCGGTCCTGTGGGGTGACGCGATGGCCCAGGAGTTGCCGCCGTATCGGTTCGGAAGCGGCCACCACAGCCACCGCGCCCTCTCGCAGATGGCCCAACCTTCGACCGTCGGAGAGGTGATAGCTGCTGACGATGCATTTCAGTCCGGTCCGTCGAGCCAGTTCCTCCGCCAGAGGCCAAGCCTCCGCGTCCAGGGCATGGAGCAGTTGAACCTTCCGCCGCCCCAACTGTTCGGCCAGTTCCTCGATAATGGAGCGACCGAATCGCCACCAACGCCGGCGGACGTAGGAAAGGATTTCCACGGGCGGACTGGGCAGTTCCTGGGTGTCCTGTCCTTGCGGGCAGAGAGCGGTGATTTCCACGAGTTCGTCCAACAGGCCCACAGCCAGCGGTTGAATCACCTGGCCGTACTCTTCCAACGTGTTCGCCCCGGCCACCCAGGCCACGCGCATCCGCTTTGGGACGATTTCGGCGGCTGATTGTAGCTGATCCTCCGATGGCGCCGGCTGGCTCGGAGGCGAAACGAGCATGACGCTTGGGTTTTCCTCAGGCATACCTGTCACATCGTCCCTTGGGGACGGTTGGTCGCCGGCTAGGAGCTTGTCGGTTCACCGTTGGCCGCTGACTTTCCCGACTGATCGGCCGCGATGGAGGTCTTCAGCGACTGCCACTCCTCCAGCGTCATGAGGCACTCGCGGGCCTGGGAACCTTTGTAGTCGCCCAACAGCCCCGCCTCGGCCATCTGGTCGATGATCCGGCTGGCGCGGCTGTATCCGACCTGTAGCCTCCGTTGTAGCAGCGAGACGCTTCCCCGCTGGTTGCCCAGGATGATCTCGACGGCCTGGTCGAAAAGCTCGTCTTTTTCTCCGCCACCGTCCCCGGAGGCGGAACCGCCCACGCGACTCAATTCCTGGTCGTACCGCGGTTCGCCGCAGGTCTTCCGCAGGGCGCCGACAACGGTTCGAATCTCGCCCTCGTCGATATAGGTTCCCTGGCCGCGCAACAAGTTGCTGGTTCCGGGCTGGAGGAACAACATGTCGCCCTGGCCCAGCAGGACATCGGCGCCGTTCTGGTCCAGGACGATGCGGCTTTCCTGCCGGCTGGCGACGCGGAAGCTGATGCGGCAGGACATGTTGGACTTGATCAGCCCGGTGACTACGTTGACGCTGGGTCGCTGGGTGGCCAGGATCAGGTGGATGCCCACCGCGCGGGCCTTCTGGGAGATGCGGATGATGTGCGTCTCGACCTCCTTGCTGGAGGTCATGATGAGGTCGGCCAGTTCATCGACGATGATGACGTAGTACGGCAGGCGCAGGGGCACTCCCTTGCGTTCCTCCTCGCTCTCAACGCCCAGTCGCTGGTAGATTTCCTCCCGGGTCAGCCGGTTGAAACCGGCGATATTCTTGACGCCGGCCTCCTTTAACAGCTCGTACCGCTCGTCCATCTTGGTGGCGGCCCATTCCAGGATATCCTCGGCCCGCCGCATGTCGTTGACGATGGGGCAAAGCAGGTGCGGGATGGTCTCGAAGGCGGCCATCTCCACCATCTTGGGGTCGATGAGGATAAGCCTGGCCTGCTCGGGCGTTCGCGTCAGGAGCATCGCCATGATGATGGAGTTGATGCAGACGCTTTTTCCCGAACCGGTCGTCCCAGCGATCAGCAGGTGAGGCATGGAGGCCAGGTCGGCGACGATGGCGTTGCCGCCGGTGTCCTTGCCCAGGTACAGCGGCAGGTGCATCTGCTTGTCGGCCTCGGGGGCCATGCCCATCAGTTCCTTGATGCGGACGATCTCCTTTTGGAGGTTGGGCACCTCGATGCCCACGGTGTCCTTGCCTTCCAGGGGCGAGACCACCCGCACGCCCGGAACGGCCAACGCGCGTGCGATGTCGTTGGCGAGGTTGCTGATCTGCGAGACCTTCACCCCCGGGGCCAGCGAAAGCTCGAACATGGTGACCACCGGACCGGTCATGTGGGCGATGACCTCGGCCGCCACGTTGAAGTCGATGAGCGTCTGCTGGAGGATCTGCCGCTTGATGCCGGCCTGGGCTTCCTGTGACTGGAGATACCCCCCGCTCGGTTCGGCCAGCAGTTCGGTGGACGGCAAGGAGTAATTTCCCACACCCGCCTGTGTGGCGGGCTTGTCCCCGGCGGGCGGACGTTGCTTTTCCGCCACGGGCTTAACCGGTGTTCGGGATGGGGACAGGGGCTTGGGCAGCGGCCTGGCGGGCGCGACCTTCGTATCGGCTGAAGGCGTCGGCAGCGGTGATTTAGGGACCACTTGCGGTGGCGAAGGATTGGATCGCGTGTCGTTAGGCCGGCCTGGCCAGGCCGCTTCGGCGACGCGAGGCCAGCGGTCGCCGGGCCGGACCTTGGGCTGCTTTTCTACCTTGTCTGCCTTGTCGCCCTTGGCGGAAGGCGCCAGCGAGCCGATCGCCTTGACCACCGACGGCAGCTTGTCGCGCCCCTGCCAGACCTTCCTTCCCAGCAGGGGAATCTTCAGCACCAAGTTCTCCGCCGCCAGGAGCATTCCGATGCATATCGTGATAACCAAAATCAGCCAGGCGCCCGTGACGGCAAAGCGGCCGCGGAGGAAGTCCCCCACCCCCTGGCCCAGCACCCCGCCGGCGCCGATGGAGATTCCGTCCGTGCTTTCCGGGCGCAAAAGGAAGATCGCCGCGCTGGTCGCCGCCGTCAGCAACCCCACGCCCATGACGCGCCAGGGAAACGCGCTGATCCGCCCGCCGAAAACCATGATAAACGCCGCCACGCTGGCAAACGCCAGCGCCATGTACGCCCCGCCGCCGATCCAGTACCGCAGTTGGTAGGCGATGTGCGAGCCGACGACCCCGGCGGCGTTATCCTGCGTGGGCGGGTTCTGCACCGTCGAGGGCGCGTCGGTGGGCGAGAAGGTCCGCAGGCTCAGCCACGCCAACGCCACCACGCCGGCCAGCAACAACGCAAAACAATAACGAACCACCCGCCTGCCCATTCCGCGGGACGCTCCCCCGCCGGGGGAATCCTGTGACGCTTTCCTTGCCATCAAAGTCTACAACCTTCCCTTCCAATAAGCCCATGCCACCAAGCCAGGTAGGGCACGCGGGTTCTGAGCCGACAGGCTCGCCTTCCGGGCCGGAAGGCCCAGGCGTGCGGTATTTCTTTCGTTTCGCTGCCGGGTGCCATGCCCATGGCTACATGGGCATGAGAACCGCCGCGTGTCTACACGCATACCGGGCCTGTTTTCCCAGGCCGACAACCTACCCCATTATTATCGGACATTCCATCGCCGAGACTGCATCGGAACGTGGCGGAGGCGAGAAGCAAGGTCGGGCACCGCCCGACGTCTTGGCTGCTGTCTCGGTAATTTCGCGGGGCAGTAATTCCGCGGGGCAGTAGCCCCGCCCTACGGTTCCGTATTTTTAGGTTCGCTTTTGCGCGCGCGGCGGAGGACGCCGTTTGTGGGAATCGGGGGGATTTGCGATATTTTCGCAGCCTGGCTGGGCGGCGGCACTTGCGGCGACGGGCGCGGCCGTGGCGGCGCGGTTACGTTAAACATAATTCGGCCCCTCGCCGGAAGCATGGAGGCCACGCCCGCCCAGCGGCCGATGCGGAGGGCGAGGCCGAACACACGGACCGGTAACATGGCCACGCTGCGGGTGCCATGGCGCGGATGCCATGCGTTGCCGTGGGACGGCAAAAGAGCACACATGCTCACGTGGCCGGAGCCGTGAGCATGGCACCGGTTCGAATGCATGACGACAACGGTCGGCGCCGCCTTCGGCGCGGCCGGGACGAATGAGCCGGTAGGTCGGGCACTGCCCGACGTTTTGGCTTGGCAGTAGCCGCCGGGAGACTTGTTCCCCGCGCGGGCCGGCCTGGGCGTGCCGCATCGACGCCGCAGCCGACCGCGATTGTTGTGATGATGTGACGTTGTCCCGCCGCATGGTTGTTGGACGTGCGGCGGTTTGGTGTGCCAACGGGGAACAAGTTTCCCGCGGAGTTACACGAAACGACAAAGAAAAGACGAAAAGAAAATCGAGATGGAAAACCTGGGACAATAAAGATCGGGACGGAAAAGACAGAGACGGCAAAAGACATCCGGTAGGTCGGGCACCGCCCGACGTCTTGGCTGCCGTCTGGGCAATTCCGCGGGGCAGTAGCCCCGCCCTACGAACCTGCGTGCGAAACGGTCTGCCGGAAATCCCGCACGCGGAAACTGAGCCTGCCGGCTCCCAACCCGCGTGCCCTCCCACGCTCTACAGTTTGCGCCTACGGTTCAGCAGCCCCACGGCACCGGCAACAATCAAGGTGAGCATGGAAGGCTCCGGGACCGTGTAGATGTCCACCACGTTGCTGGGCAGCCAGTCGGATCCGGTATAACCTCCCGCGAATATCGCCTGTTGGCCTACGGTTGTGGCAACCGGGTACGCTCGAGCTACCGAAAGCGATTCTCCCGTGGACCAGGTATTTGTCGTGGCATCATACAGATCGAGAACGTCGCTCAGATGACCTGCATAACGCAAATGCCCGCCCCCAAACAGGGCCAGATTTCCCAAGGAGGTTCCAGCCAGCCCGTACCTCGCTTGGGATAGCGTGGCGCTGCTCCATGTGTCCGTCTCGGCATCGTAGATGTCGACGATATTGCACAAGGTACTGTTGGCATCGCGACCGCCGGCGAGGAACACCTTATTGCCCACGGTTGTGACGCTCATGGACGTCCGGACATTGGGCAGGCTGGCCGTGGACCATTGGCCCGTGACGGCGTCGTAGATATCCACGACATTGCTCGGGGTGTCATCCCACCAGTTGATTATTCCGCCGGCAAAGATCACCTTGTTGCCAACCGTCGTGGTGAGAGGCAAACTTCGGGCCTGGGATAGGGCCGCGGTGGTCCACTGCTCCGTGGCCGTGTCATAGATGTCCACCACGTTGCTATCGTTATGATGGTCGATACACCCTCCCGCGAACATCACCTTGGTGCCCACCGTCGCCGCACCCAGACCCGATCTCGCCAGGGAGAGAGAAGCGGTGGACCACTGGCCTGTCTGGGTGTTGTAAAAGTCCACTCTATCGCTCATCAACCATTCCATATTGGGAAGTTCCCCAGTACAACCTCCGGCGAAAATGGCTGTTTCGCCGATGGATGTAGCGCCCATAGAGTACCGTGCCTGGGGCAGCGTGGCGGCCGCCCACAGGCCCGTTTGACTGTCATAGATGTCAACGACGTCACTGAAGTAGTCACTAGCACTCCTGATGCCTCCGGCAAACAGCGCCTTGGTTCCGGCCGTCGTGGTGCTGAGGGCATGTCGCGCCTCGGACAGCGAAGCCGTGGTGTGAACCAACCCCTGTGCCATGCAAGTGGTGGACAGACAAACAATAAGTAACGAAAAGAGATGCGCGCGGACGCCCATTTCTTCTCCTCCTGATTAAAAAACAACCCGTCGAATCCGCCTGATAAACTTCGAGCGCGTTGAGCAATAATACATAATACCTTGAAGACCCAGAAATATCAAGGGAGCAAACTACAGGAATGTTTCGTAGAAAGGCACGCAGGTTAACGGCCGAAGGAAATCCCGCACGCGGAACCTTGGCCTATCGGCCAAGCGGGTAGGGCGAGCTACTTGTAGCTCGCGCAATGGTTATGTCAGGCTTGATTGCGCGTGCAACAATAGTTGCACGCCCTTCGAAACTTCGCCCGTCGAGATGATTATTCGGGGCGAGGCGGGGCGTTTCAAGCCCGCCGATAGCGGATCACAGCGAGCAAAGCGGACCTCCGCAACGGGGACAGCGGAAGCAGCCGCTATCTTCGGCCAGCGGCGCGCGGCATTGGGGGCAGGCGGCGGCCTGGGACGCATCCGTGGCCATGGGCTGTCCGGCTCGGCAACCGTCGCGGTAGACCGTCACGCCCTTACAGCGGAGGTCGAAGGCCAGGCGGTAGATCTCGTCCACCTTGGCGGCTGAGGCGTTGGAGGGAAGGTTGATCGTCTTGGAAATCGCCCCGTCGATGAACTCCTGGAACGCCGCCTGCATCCGCAAGTGCCACAAGGGTTCGACCTGATGGGCCGTGACGAAAAGCCTCGCCGTCTCGTCGTCCACGCCGCCGATATCCCCCAGGCTCCTGCCCGAGGCCAGCTCCATCGCCATTTCGTCGCGCCAGAAACCTCGCTGCTGTGCCCATCGCCGAAAAGGTCCGTTGACCTCCAGCAGCTCCCTGCCGTCCAACACCCGCCGATGAAACGCCAGGGCGAAGACCGGCTCGATCCCACCCGAACAACCCGCCAGGATGCTCAGCGTGCCCGTCGGCGCGATGGTTGTGACGGCGGCGTTGCGCATGGCCGTGCCGTGGACGGATTCCCAGACGCTCCCTCGCCAGTTGGGGAAGCTTCCCCGCTGCCCGGCCAGCTCGCTGCTGGCGGCCTGGGCTTCCTGGCGAAGCAACTCCGCCACCCGCCGGCCAAACGACACGCCCTCGTTGCTGTCGTAGGGGATGCCCAGCAGGAACATCGCGTCGGCCAGGCCCATGATGCCCAGGCCGATCTTGCGGTTGCCCAGGCAAAGCTGCCGGATCTGGGGGATGATGTAGTTGTTGACGTCGATAACGTCGTCGAGGAATCGCACGCCCAGGCGGATCATCTCCCGCAGAGCCGCTTCGTCCAGCCGGCCGTCGCGAACGAACCTGGCCAGGTCGATGGAACCGAGGTTGCATGCCTCATAATCCAGCAGCGGCTGCTCGCCGCAGGGGTTTGTCGCCTCGATCCGCCCCAGCGCGGGGGTGGGGTTGTCGGCGTTGACGCGGTCGATGAAGCACAGCCCCGGTTCGCCCGTGGCCCAGGCGCCGGCGATGATGAGGTTCCAGATGTCCTGGATGGAATAGACCCCCTGGGCGGGGATTCCTTCGGCGGGGATCAGCTCGGACAGTTCGTAGCGCGGGATGTTCAGCGACCGCGGCAGCCAATATCGCCGGGCCGTTCGCGGGTTGGTCACCGCGTGCGGCGCGCGGGAGGAGTCTCGAAGCTGAGCCATGAACGCATCGGTGACCTTCACGGAGATGTTGAAGTTCTCGAAGGCATCCGGGGCGTTCTTGGCCGTGATGAACTTGAGGATGTCGGGGTGGTCGATGGACATCATGGCCATATTGGCCCCGCGGCGGAAGGCCCCCTGCTGGATGGCGCGGGTGGCCTCGCAGAAGACCCGCCAGAAACTCATCGGCCCCGACGTCCTTCCGCCCGAGGAGGCCACGTAGTCGCCGCTGGGACGAAGGCGGTCGAAGGAAAACCCGGTTCCGCCACCGGCCTTTTGGATCCGCGCGGCGTGCTTGACGGATTCAAAGATGCCGTCGATGCTGTCGTCAATGGGCAGGACGAAGCAGGCGCTGAGCAGCCCCAGGCTTCTGCCGGCGTTCATCAGCGTGGGGCTATTGGGCAGAAAGACCGTCCCGGCCAGGGCGGAATAGAATCGTTCCGCCCAGCGGTCCCTGGCCGCCGTGCCACCGTAGGCGGTTTCGGCATCGGCGACGGCGTTGGCCACGCGGCGGAACATGCCCGGGGGCGTCTCGACGAGCCTGCCCTCGGCATCCTTCATCAGGTACCGCGCCGCCAGCACGGCCAGGGCGTTTGGGGATAGACTCGGTTCTTCCCGCATGGCGCGCCTCAACTTGTCCCGCATGGATTGGTCGCCAACCCGACAGCGGTCGGACCGACGCGGTCAGCTTTTTCTACGAAAACGACGGTAGTCGATGCCCAATCGGGCGGCTTTGTATCGAATAATGCGCGGGGTGGTGCCCAGGTCCTTGGCCGCGGCGGCCATGCTGCCGTTGGACCGCTTCAGCGCGTCGACGATGATGTCTCGTTCAAAGACCGCCACCCGTTCCTCCAGCGTCCCCTCGCCGACGGTGTCGGAGTAGTCGGAGGTCTGAAGCGAAGGGGGCAGGTGGTGCCCGTGGATCACCCCGTCGCTGCTGAGCAGCACGGCCCGCTCGATGCAGTTCTCCAGTTCGCGGACGTTTCCCGGCCAATGGTAGGCCACCATCATATTGATCGCCGGGGTGCTGATCCGCCGCACGTCCTTGCCCATCTTGCGGGCGTATCGCTCCACGAAAAAGTCGGCCAGCAGGAGGATGTCATCCTTCCGTTCCCGCAGCGGCGGAAGGAAGATCGGGAAGACGTTGACGCGATAGTAGAGGTCCTGACGGAAGGCGCCGGTCTCCACGGCGGCCTCCAGGTCGCGGTTGGTCACCGCGATGATCCGCACGTTGACCTTCTGCGCGCGGTTGCTGCCGACGCGCTCGAAGGTGCGTTCCTGGAGCACCCGCAGGAGCTTGACCTGCGTGGCGGGGGAGAAGTCGCCGATCTCGTCGAGGAACAACGTGCCGCCGTCGGACTCCTCGATGCGTCCCTTGCGCGTGGCGACGGCGCCGGTGAAGGCGCCCTTCTCGTGGCCGAAAAGCTCGCTCTCCAGGAGGTTCTCGCTGAGGGCGGCGCAGTTGACCTTCACGAACGCCCCGCCGGCGCGCGGACTGGAGTAGTGCACCGCGTGGGCCACCAGCTCCTTGCCCGTGCCGGATTCCCCGCGGATGAGCACCGTCGTGTCGCTGGAGGCCACCTGGTGGATCTGGCTGTACACCTCTCGCATGGCGCCGGAGTTTCCGACGATGTTCTCGGGGCGGAAGCGGTCCTCCAGTTGGCTGCGGAGGCGGAGGTTTTCTTCTTCCAGCGCCACGCGGGATTCCTGCGCGGCCCGGCGGGAGCGGACGTCGTGGGCGATCATGCTGGCGACGATGCTGAGGGTCCGCACGTCCTGGTCGAGCGAGGCGGACTCGTCAAACAGGCGATCGGCCGACAGCGCCCCCACCACCTCGCGCCCGCAGGCGATGGGGACGCAGATAAAGCTGATCTCGTCCTTGGCGATGGCGCGGCGCTTGTGCAGGCGGTCCAAAAACAGCGGTTCCTGGGAGACCTTGGGCACGATGGCGGGTTTTCCGGTCTGGACCACCCGTCCGGTGATGCCCTCGCCCATGCGGTAGCGGACGGCGCGGAGCTGGCTTTCCGAGAGGTTGTGCGCCACCTCGATGAGCAGCTCCTTGGCGTCGCCCGACAGCAACAGGATCGTGCCGCGGTTCATGCCCAGCTCGGTGTGGAGGATGTCCAGCACTTCCGCCAGCATCTGACGCTGGCGCGCCCCGGTCGCCAGCACCTGGCTGATGCGATAGAGCGCCTGAAGCTCCTTGAGGTGGCGAGGACCCTCTTGGGCGGATTGCTTGGCGATTCTCGGCAACGGTTACCATCCAGTCTCGGCCGCAAGGACTGTTACGCCCGCGTCGGCTGCATAAATAATCGTAACATTTTTGTCCCGCAAATACCAGAAAATACAACAGCGGGCGCCATGGGCGCGCCCGCCGCCGGAAAACATCCTGCCTGTTACCCGAAAGCCCTCCAGGCAACAGGTCCGCTGTGCGGTGGTTATACCAGGCCCTGGGCCATCATAGCCCTGGCGACCTTGAGGAAGCCGGCGATGTTGGCGCCGACAACCAGGTTGCCCTTGGCGCCGTAGGTCTCGGCCGCCTCGACGCACTGCCTGTAGATGCTGTCCATGATCTGCTTGAGCCTGGCATCGACTTCCTCGAAGGGCCAGTTGATCCGCATGGAGTTCTGCGACATCTCCAGGGCGCTGGTGGCGACGCCACCGGCGTTGGCGGCCTTGGCCGGACCGAAGGAAACGTTGTTGCTCAGGAAGATCTCCACGGCCTCGGGGGTGGAGGGCATGTTGGCGCCCTCGCCGACGGCCACGCAGCCGTTGCGAACCAGCTTGTTGGCCGAAGGACCGTCGATCTCGTTCTGGGTGGCCGAGGGAAGCGCCACGTCGCAGGGGATCGACCAGATGCCCTGGCAGCCCTCGACGTACTTGGCCTTGGGATGGGCCTGGACGTAGTCCTTGATTCGTCCGCGTTCCACTTCCTTGATTCGCTTCAGGGTGTCGAGCTTGATTCCGCTCTCGTCGACGACATAGCCGTTGCTGTCGGAGACGGCGATGACGTTGGCGCCCAGGGCCTGTGCCTTCTGCGTGGCGTAGATGGCCACGTTGCCCGAACCGGAGATGACGACCTTCAAGCCCTTCCAGCTCATCCCGCGGGCCTCCAGCATCCGGCTGACGAAATACACCAGGCCGTAACCGGTGGCCTCGTTGCGGACCAGCGAACCGCCCCACTCCAGGCCCTTGCCCGTCAGCACGCCGTTGAAGGAGTTGGTGAGCTTCTTATACTGGCCGAACATGAAGCCGATCTCCCTGCCGCCCACGCCGATATCCCCGGCGGGCACGTCGGTGTCGGCCCCGACGTGGCGGAAAAGCTCCGACATGAAGCTCTGGCAGAAGCGCATCACTTCATTGTCGCTCTTGCCCTTGGGATCGAAGTCGCTTCCGCCCTTTCCGCCGCCGATGGGCGTGGTCGTCAGGGCGTTCTTGAAGATCTGCTCAAAGCCCAGGAACTTGATGATGCCCAGGTACACGGAGGGGTGGAACCGCAGGCCGCCCTTGTAGGGTCCGATGGCGCTGCTGAACTGGACGCGGAAACCTCGGTTGACCTGGACCTGCCCCTTGTCGTCCATCCAGGGGACGCGGAACATGATCTGGCGCTCGGGTTCGACAAGCCGGTCGAAAATCCTGGCGCGGGCGAACTCGGGGTTCCGTTCGATTACGGGGGCGACGGACTCGGCCACCTCGCGGACGGCCTGGTGGAACTCCACCTCGCCGGGGTTCCGCGCGGTGACGGTCTCCATGACGCTGTCGACGAATTGCTTGGACATGGGCGACAATTCTCCTTGCCTGCGATTGAGATTGACCATTCCCCGCCCGCCAGGCCGCTTGCTCCCCGACGGACGATGACCTTAAAGACACGTACGACGGCGACGACGGCGTTAAGTTATCATGAGGTTAAGGCATGCATATATCAAAAAAACTAATACTGAGTTATCTAAGTCCTAATGGGCCTTGGACTGGAGATCCCCCGAAAACAAAAAGGTTACTTCCCTGCGGGCTGACTCGTCGCCGTCGCGTCGGCCTGATCGCCCACCACCACAGCCGCGAAGTCGGTGAAGGCCTTGTCCGCGCCGGAAGAGGCCAGCAGTTGGCGGGCGTAGTGCCTGGCGAGATCTAACTCACCGAGTTGATGGTGCATGAAGGCGGCGGTAAAGACCAGCCCGGGATCCGGGACCGTCTGGCGAGCGGCCAGGCGCTTGTCCAAAGAGGTCATTCGTATTTTCAGCACCACCGGATCCAGCAAAGCGGGAAGGTCCAGTCGCGTGTGAACGATGGGCGGGAACAGGTTGATGGCCCGTCGCACGTGAACAGCGCTGCTGAGGTATTCTCCCTTGGCGAACGAACAAATGCCCTGCCCCAGCCTGGCCAGGGGATTTTCCGTGTCTAGCGTAATGGCGGCCGAGAAGTTGATCGTCGCCTGGGCATAGTCGCCGATCTTGAGGTCTTTTTCCGCCGCGGACATGCGGAGGTTGAACTGGTCACTGCTCCGCCCGGCCAGACCGTGAAGGATCATTTCTCCGGTGGCGGTTTTTCCCACGAGGTTTTCCGAAGGCAATGTCACGCTGGCGCGGCCCGGTGGCGGGCCTGGCGGAACGGGCATGAGTCTCCCGCCTTGGGAAGACTTTGCCTCCGAATCGCCGGAACCTTGGCCGAGCACCCGTTGCGAGGACTCCGGAGTCGGCAGGAGGTTCCTCTGAGAACCTTGCTGTTGCATGCGGAACAGGAGGTCCAGGTAGACGTCCTGGTTTGCCTGGGGAACCGCCACTTCACGAAGGCGATCGACATTCGTTTCCGCCTCGCCACCGGCAGAACCGCCTTGGCGGTCCTTGTCAGGCTCCTTCGAGACGCTTTCCTTGGCTGTCTGCTTGCCCGGCAGGGGAACCATCCGGTTCGTTGACGCGTCGGTATTGACCTCTGCCTTGACCTGCCGGTCTATTTCCTGGGGATTCCGGCCTGCTTGTTCCGTCAAGGCCTCAACCAGTTGCCGGCGAATGACGGGGTTCATGGTGGTCGTGGGCAGTTGATAAGCCGAAGATCCCACATGATCATACGGGGTGGCGGAGGAGACCCCTTGGCCCGCGCCGATGCGGCCATCGAAATTCGGCAGGGCGCTGCTTCCGTCCAGGGAACCTGCCGAAAGGGGACGATAGATCAGCGACGAATTGGCTCCGGAAAGGGCTGGCAAGGGCGCCGGCGTCATCGCGGGCAAGGGGTTGGCCGGAACGCCCCCCCTCACCTCCGATGGTACGGTCCCCCGCAGGCCCCAGACGGTGCTCGACCGATCGTAGTAAGGCGCCGGCGAATACGTATTTCCACCCAGGATGTCGGAGACGCCGACGGATTGCTGACGAAACGTCGCCATCCCCGCCCCGGGCAGGTTGAGGTTCAACTGGTTGGGGGCGTAGTAGCCCAGCGAGCCGCGGAAATTGCCCAACCCGGAGACCTGCCCGTTGACATATAGCTGGCTGTTGACGCCACCGACGCCGCCGGCAACACCGTTGTACCCGCCGCTGCCGATCTGGAAATTCGAATCCAGAGCCTGGCCGGTCTGGCGGATGGCCACCTGCGCCACCGTCGAGGTGGCTGCGATTCCGGCTGTCATTGCCGCCACGAGGATTTTTGTCCGTACGGCTCTGTTCATGGCGACCACTCTACTTGCTCCGCCAGGCTAGTTCGATTCGTTGGTCACCTGGCCTGTTCGACCCAGCCCGTGCAGATAGCGACTTCGTCCGTATAGCTTAGAACTGGCGAGGGTTTCCCGCCAGCAGGAAACGCCGACGGTGTTTGTCTGCCGGTTCTTGGCGTTGCCGATCAGTTTTCGCCTTCGCCTCGAAGCTTCCTTTCTCTCCCATTTCATCTTCCTGCCCTCCTGGTAGCGGCATATCGGCCCTCTATGCTTTGATACGTCCCTGGTCCCAGAAAGGTCGGTCGTTGCCGGTCCCGCCATTATCATCGGCGTCCCGGGGAGGTCTCCTAATACATTATATGACATACCGGGGATCCCAACCAAACCCTGAGTCGGCCCTGGCGCGACGGCGGAAAGATATTGTCGCTGCTATAATCAACGCGGTGTTAATTGCCGATGAAATATGGACACTACGGCACGGGCATGTGTTACGCGCCGGATGTTTCGCTCAACCCGTCGGGCATTAGGGCCACGGGAGACACGGAAGGTATCCTATGCGGCCGCTTCGAACGTTTACGGTGGAGCCTTCGCTACCGGAAATACTCGCTCCCCTGCTGGAGATCGCCCACAATGTGTGGTGGTCCTGGTACGGAGACGCCCAGGACTTGTTCCGCCGGTTGGACCCGGCCTCCTGGGAGGCATGTTATCACAATCCCGTCGCCATGCTGGGTCGCATCAGCCAGCAGCGACTGATGGACGTGGCGAAGGATGACGGTTTTCTGGCCCACCTCAAGCGGGTACACGAGGAACTTCAGGATTACCTGGCCCGACCCGGCTGGTGGCCCAAGACCTACGGCGGCGATCGCACTCCCCAGATCGCGTATTTCTGCGCCGAATTCGGGATCAGCGAATGCCTTCCGATCTACTCCGGCGGCCTGGGAGTGCTGGCCGGCGACCATCTCAAGAGTTGCTCGGAGATGGACGTGCCGCTGGTGGGAGTCGGGCTGCTCTACCAACAGGGATATTTCCGCCAGCGGCTCAACGCCGACGGATGGCAACTGGAGCTTTTCCCCCGAAACGATTTCCCCAACATGCCGGTGGAGCTGATCCGTTCCTCCAGCGGCTCGCCCATGATGATCGACGTGGACATGGCCGGAAGGACCGCCAGGGCGCAGGTCTGGCGCATCCGGGTGGGGCGAATCCTCCTGCATCTCCTGGACACCAACGTTCCTGAAAACGCCCCGGAAGATCGCCACATCACCTCGCAGCTCTATGGCGGGGACCAGGAGATGCGGATCCGCCAGGAGGTCGTCCTGGGCATCGGCGGCGTGCGAATGCTCAAGGCCCTGGGCCTGTCGCCGAAGGTCTATCACATGAACGAGGGACACTCGGCCTTTTTGGGCCTGGAGCGATGTCGGATCCTAATGGCCGAAAAGGGCGTCACCTTCGACGAGGCGCGCGAAGCGGTGGTGGCCTCTAGCGTCTTCACCACCCACACCCCCGTCCCGGCCGGCAATGACGCCTTCGAGCCTTGGCTCATCGACAAGTATTTCGCCAACTACTGGGGACAGTTGGGACTGTCCCGCGAGCAGTTCATCGCCCTGGGGCGGCAGGACCCCAACAACAAGGATGAGCCGATGAACCTCACCGTTTTGGCGCTGCACCTTAGCGGCAGCCGAAACGGTGTCAGCAAGCTTCACGGAGAAATCAGTCGCAAGTTGTGGGCCAACGTCTGGCCGGGCGTGCCCGTTTCCGAGGTGCCCATCCTGGGCATTCGCAACGGGATCCACACGCGAAGCTGGATCAGTCACGACATGGCCACGCTCTACGACCGCTACCTCGGACCCGACTGGTACGAGCGCCCCGCGGACATGAGCGTCTGGAAGTCCGTCGACCAGATTCCAGACATGGAGCTTTGGCGCACCCACGAGCGACGCCGGGAGCGCCTGGTAGCCTTCGCCCGAAAGCGCCTGCATCAGCAATTGGCTCGTCGAGGGGCCGGTTCGGCGGAACTGGCCGCGGCTGAGGAGGTCCTGGACCCCGAGGCGCTGACCATCGGTTTCGCCCGGCGGTTCGCCACCTATAAGCGGGCTTCCTTGATCCTGGCCGACATGGAGCGCCTGGCCAGGATTCTCAACGACCCCAAGCATCGCGTGCAGATCATCTTCGCCGGAAAGGCCCACCCGCGGGATAACCCCGGAAAGGACCTCATCCGCCAGATCATCCATGCCGCGCGGCAGGACCGATACCGCCGTTCGATGGTGTTCCTGGAAGATTACGACATGAACGTGGCCCGCTACCTGGTCCAGGGCGTGGACGTCTGGCTGAATACCCCCCTGCGCCCGATGGAGGCCTCCGGTACCAGCGGCATGAAGGTCGTCGCCAACGGCGGGCTGAACGTCTCGGTGCTCGACGGATGGTGGGAGGAAGGCTACGACGCCTCCGTCGGATGGGCCATCGGGTCGGGAGAGTCCTATGACGACCTGGAATACCAGAACACCGTGGAATCCCAGGCCCTCTACGACCTGCTGGAAAAGGAGATCATCCCGCTGTTCTACGAGCGAGGGAACGATAACCTTCCCCGCGGGTGGACCGCCAAGATGAAGGCCGCCATGGGTAAACTCGCCCCGGCGTTTAACACCAACCGGATGGTGCGGGAGTATTCCGAGATCTGCTACGTCCCATCCACACGACGCTGGGACAACCTCACCGACGACAACATGGCCCATGCCCGCGAGCTGAGCGCCTGGAAGTCCCTGGTCAGGCAACGATTCGGCGATGTCCGCGTCGAAAGCGTCACGGACAACATGGACGGAACCGGCGGCGGGGCCCGCGTGGGCAAGGATGTGCGCGTCGAGGCCCTCATCCATCCGGGCGGTCTGAAGCCCTCCGACATCTTGGTGGAGCTGTACCACGGTCTGCTGGACGAGGACGGGCAGCTCAACGGGGGCACTGCCGTTCCCATGGAACAGGCCGGTCTGGAATCCGACCATCGAGTCCGGTACGCCGTCAACATGCCCTGCACGCACAGCGGAATGACGGGCTACACGGTCCGCATCACCCCGCGACACGAGCTGATGCCCAACAGCCGCGACATGGCGTTGATCCGCTGGGCCTGACCGGATTGGAGTCGCCTTGGTGCCCGGTAGGCCCCGTCGTCCCTTCGATGGGGGACGGACCACCCTGCCCAGGCCACATGCCTCCTTATCATTTCCTCACACGCGCAGGCTCTTGACCGTTGGGAGGCGGTTCATTACAACAATCTCACCCAGCGGGCCTTGCCGCCCTGTGAACCGCTCATGGGCGACCATGCGGCCCGACGAAAGAGGAACCTATGTCCAGGAACCAGGTGCTGCTCGCACTGGCCGCCGTCGTTGCCCTTGGATGTCCAGGGTGCATCCAGCCCAAGCCCAAGGTTTCCGCGGTGGATCACTTCGTCAAGGGGCAGATGCTACTGGACGACGACGACGTGGAGGCCGCGCTGGCGGAGCTTGCCCAGGCCGTAAAGACCGATCCGAAACTCTCCATCGCCCATGCCGCCATCGGCGACATCCACCGCCGCCGAGGCAACTGGGACATGGCCCGGCGATCCTACGAGGTCGCCTGCCAGACCAATCCCTTCGCCTTCCTGCCGCATTACAACCTCGGCGTCACCTACCAGGTACTGGCGCAGGCCGCCCAGGCCGCCAACGAGGTCGAGAAGCTTCTCAAGCAGGCCGTGGACATCTATATCCGCGCCATCACCCTCCAGCCCGACGACTTCGACAGTCACCTCAACATATCGGCCTGCTTTTTCCAGTTGGGCGAGGTCGAGCAGGCCGGCAAGTACTGCCGCCAGGCCATCTCCATCGATCCCAACAGCGCCAAGGCCTACGCCAACCTGGCGACCATCGAGGAAAGCCAGGACAATCTCTACGAGGCCATCAAGGCCTACAAGGCATGCCTCGAACAGGACATGCACCAGCCGGAAGTCCTGATGAACCTGGGCACGGCCTACATGAGGCAGGGCAGGCTCAAGGCCGCCATGAAGACCTTCCAGCAGGCCGTCGAGGAGGATCCCAACAGCTCGGGCCCGTGGGAAAAAATTGGCGCCTGCCATTTCTACCTGCGTGATTTCACCGAGGCCAAGAATGCCTACGACAAGGCCGTGGCCCTGGACTCTCACAGCGCCGTCGCCCATCGCGGCATGGGCGTGGTGTATATGGCGCAGTTCGTTATGGACAACACCAAGACCGACCTCCGCGAAAAGGCCCTGGAGGAATGGAACCTCTCGCTGGAACTGCTGCCGGACCAGGATGACCTCAAGCGGCTGGTCGAAAAATACAGCCCGACGATGGAAGCTCCCAACCTCTGACCGCGCAGTCCGGGATGGACCAGGTGCGGATGATTTTATGGCACACTGCAAGTCCTTATTGCAATTGTCGTTAGCCCGCAGGGCGATTGAAAATAGCCCCGTCCGCAGCGTTGCGGAGGGCGGGGTAGCAGGTGTCTCCGCGCAAATAGAGCCCCCTTGATGTGGGAACATGAGTTGCCTTGCGAGGGCTACGGGCTAGCAGGTGTCTCCGCGCAAATAGAGCCCCCTTGATGGGCGATTGAGGGACATTGCATGCCCAGGGCTTCAATCGCCCATAAAGGGCTCCAAACTCCAGGCGCCCGATTTCCCCGCCCTGCGCTGGCGCTCCAGGCGGGGTTATTTTCAGACGCTCCGGGAGCTAAGAAACGGCATTGCCGGAAAGTTTGCTCGCCATCCGACGGTCCGGACAGCGGGGAATTGCTTCCCCTCGCCGCTCGAGCCGATGTATACTGACGACGCTGACCTGGGGATGTAGCTCAGTTGGGAGAGCGGCTGGTTCGCAATCAGCAGGTCAGGGGTTCAAGCCCCCTCATCTCCATGCCCCGATGCCCGCCGCGCACGCGGTGGGCCAGCGCGCCATATCCTGTGCCGGATGACCGGATACCGGAGGACCGGAATACCGTGCGGATTAAAACGGTCGGTTCGGCTGAGTTCACCGTCGAAGCCTTTCCGTCGCTCCGGTAATCCGGTCATCCGGTCTCACGGTAATCCCGGCCAGGGTGTCCAAGATGATTCGCGCGGCGTTTTCCGACGCCGTTCCGGCGGCGCTGTTGCGGAGACCATCGGCCAGCCGGATCAGGTCGGACCGCGCCTGGAAGAGGTAACCGTAGTCCGCCATGACCTCCAGGACCATGGACCGCAACACGTCGGTTTTTCCGTGCCAGGGCATCAGTTCCGGCACGATGCGACGCCCGGCCAGGATGTTGACCAGAGAGAAACTGGGCGTGGTGACCGCCCATCGTCCGATCCGCGCTGCCGCGCCGAGAAGCCGGCCGGTGCGGTAAAAGACCACCATCGGCACGCCGTAATACGCCGCCTCCAGCGTCACCGTGCCGCTCTTGGTGACGGCGAAATGAGATTGCGAGAGAACCTCGTGGGTCCGGCCAACGGCGATGTCAATGTCCGCCCCGCGGGCAAGCTTGCGAATCAGCTCGGCGGAGGCCTCGTTGTGGGCCGTAAAGGTACACCGTGCGGCGGGCCATCGTCGGCTGATCGCTTCCGCCGTCGCCAGCAAGGCGGGCATGTGCCCTCGGATCTCACCGGGACGGCTGCCGGGAACCATCGCCACTCGCCATTTCCCCTCCGACCAGGCCTCGGCGATATCCGGAAGCTCCGCCGGCCGGTCGGGCAGGCCCTCAAACACCGGGCTTCCCACGTAGGTCGCGCGAATTCCGCGATCCCAAAGGTATCGCTGCTCAAAGGGCAGGATGCAGGCGACACGATCGGTCAGCCGGGCCAGCTTTCGCGCCCGCCAGGGCGCCCAGGCCCACACCTGCGGGGCGATGTAGTAGACCACCGGAATGCCGAGCTTCCTGGCCGTCCCGGCCAGGTGCCAGTTCAGCGCGGGGGAATCCACGGGCACGACGACATCCGGGCGAATCTCCCTCACGGCTCGCTGAAGCCGCCGCACCATGCGAACGTAGTAGCCCAGTCGCAACAGCGGACCGCCCACCAGCATGCTGGCCTTGGCGGTCAAATCGACCAGTATCCGACAGCCCGCCGCGGCCATCTTCGCTCCGCCCACGCCGACGAACTCCGCCTCCCCCGCCGCCGCGCGCAGCGCTACGATCAGCCGCGCGGCGTGCTCGTCGCCGCTGGCCTCCGCCGCGGAAAGAAAAATGGTAAGAGGTCGTCGATCCATCCCAGGTTGGGGGAACTATAACGCCCCCGGCCCTTCCGGCCAAGATGCCCGTGTACGGAAATGCCAAGAACGTGCATGAGAACTACGCGGGCCGCGACGGGGCGAGTTTGGCCGCAGGCCAAGGCGTGAGGGCGATGACGACCTTGATGGAGTGGTCGTCGAGCCCGAGCAACGCAGGCATGCGGCCAAAGACGCCCCGTCCCGAAGGGTTGCGGCGAAAACGGGCCGTCCGCGGCGTCGGACCTCCTCGACAACCCTGTGCGGGTTGCCTGCGTCGGTCCTCCTTGCGGCCAATCCGTTTTGGCCGCAACGCGGCTCCGTGTAGTTCTCATGCACGTTCTAAAGGAAGTGCAGGATGTCCGGACCGGTAAACAGGCCATGAGGCGGGTAGGACCAGTTGTTTTCCGGGTATTGCGTGTCCTTGTGCTTGGCCGATTTGATCTCCCCGCCCGTGTCGCTCCGCAGGACGTACAGGCCGTTGCCGACGTCTTCGGCGTTGAGCAGGCTCACCGTGCCCAGCCGGGCGGCAGAGATGTTGGTGTCCTTCATGAAGCGAGTCGGCGGCGTGCCCTTGGGCATCTTCAGGCCGGTGATCTTGAAATTGTTGATCGACCCGGCGGGATTGAAGTCACCGCCGGTCTGGGCATGCCTGGCGCCTCCGGAGACACCGGACAGGAAGTCGCTGCCGTCGCTGGCGCCCAGTCTGATGGAGGCCATCGTACCGCTGGCCTGCACGCGGGCATGGTCGGCCGTGCCCGCCACCTTCATGCTGCCCAGGTTCCCGGTGACGCTCCAATTGCCGCCCAGGTCTCCGGACAGGCCGACACTGCCCAAGACGGCCTTGCCCACGGGGGTCCACTGCCCGCTCAACGTGACATCTGCGTCGAAGTCGCCGTCGCCGCCGAGCCGCGAATTGGCCGCCGTTTTGATGGACCCGATCCACCCCGCCCTGATCTCCCCGCCGCTCCAACGGGACGTGGAAATCTTCGCCACCCCGCCAGGGGAAGCCACGGAAATACCGCTGACCATGCCGGCCTTGAGTTCACCGATGGAAACGCCCTTGGCGTCCTTGTCCGCCGCCGAGATGGCCGCACGGAGAACGCCCTTGCCGCCGATGGCCCCGATGCGCGCGGCGTGAATCGTCCCGGCAATGTCGCCGGTGGTGTTCACCTTGGCCAGATAGCCGCCGGCCTGGAGGTTCCAATCGGCCCCCGTGGCAGCCGCGACGATGGAACCGGCGTTTCCGGCGATTTGCCAGAAGGCGTCGCTGATCGCCCCGGCGACCTTGGCCCCGCCGAGGGTCTGCTTGCGGGCCGCGTCGGTCAGCAGCATTCCGGCGGCTAGGTCGCCGGCCAGGGCGGACAGGCCCGCCTTGGCGCTGGCCTTGCGTCCGGTGATGGTCACGGTCCCCAGTGACGGGGCCTGGATGACGTCCTCGGTGGAATCCGTGTCCAGCCATTCGATAGCGAGAATGGACTTGATCGGCGTCTGGGAGAAAACGCTCAGGTCGCTGATGCGTCCCAGCGACAGACTTGCCTCGGTCTTCGTATCGCCGGCCGAGCGGGGACCGATGTGGATCTCCGACTTGCTGGCATCGTTGAGAACGAGCTTGCCGAGGCTGCCATTCACCTCCAGCCTGCCCAGGAGATTCGTCGTCGCGCCCGCGAGGCTCTTGATCGACCCGTGGATAAAGACATCGCCCACCGGGGCGGTGACGGCGCCTTTCTGCGTCTTGATCGTCAAGGAACTCTTGGCCGTCGCGCCGTTGACCGCAAGGGTCTCGATGCCCCCTCCGGAGAGGGGAACAAAGATTTCCGCAATGCCCGGACCGGAGTAGGAGATCGTCACCAGCCTGCCATCGGAACCGATGACATATCCCGCCGCTGGCAGCCCGGCCGATGTACCCAGGCGGAAGCTGGGTGTCGGTGTGGTGTCCACGGTGATGGCGTACGCCCCGGCGCCGCCCCCGCCGGCGACCTCGACGTAGTAGGCCCCCCCAGCCTCCAGGTCCATCCACGCACGGAAACCGCCTCCGGCGTCGCGATCGTTGCAGGAAATCTCCTTGCCGGTTGCGTCGTAGACTCGCACCACCAGCGTCACGTTGCCCGTCGAGGGCAGCACGACGATCCTGGTCGCTCCACCTTGGGAGGCGATGAACTTGAAAAGGTCCTTGTCAACCGGCTGCTCGATTTGTCCGCCGATCTGCCCCTCTCCGCTTGCGGGACTGATGGGGATCGCGCCGGCGTCGGTCCACTGGCCCTCGTCGGCGAAATCGTCGCCGGGGACGACGATGTCATTGTCATTGTCTGTCACGGCAAGCTGGCAATTGCCCGACGTGTATCCGCCAGCCCCTGCCGTGATTGTCACATTCGTCGTTCCGTCCACCAACGCGTCATCGACGGCCGAGATCGCAAAGTTCGCGGAAGCCTGTCCGGCGGGAATCGTTACGCTGGCCGGGACGGTCGCCTCGGAGGTGTCGCCGCTGACCAGGTTCACCACCAGCGGCGAATCCGTCGGTCCGGTGCGTGTCACCGTGCCCGTCGCCGCCGAAGCCCCGGCGGCTTCGGAGAAACTGCTCGGCAAGATGGACAACGATAGCGTCAACGAAACGGCCACGTCGTTGTCGGTGACGCTGATCTGCTGAGCGCCCGATACATATCCGGTTGCCGACGCCGTCAGCGTCACCGCCTGCGTTCCGTCCACGGTGGAATCGTCCACGGCGGCGACGGAGAAGTTCGCGGAAGCCTGTCCCGCGGGAATCGTTACGCTGGCCGGGACGGTCGCCTCGGAGGTGTCGCCGCTGACCAGGTTCACCACCAGCGGAGAATCCGTCGGTCCGGTGCGCGTCACCGTGCCCGTCGCCGCGGAAGCCCCGGCGGCTTCGGAGAAACTGCTCGGCAGGATGGACAACGATAGCGTCAGTGAAACGGCCACGTCGTTGTCGGTGACGCTGATCTGCTGAGCGCCCGATACATATCCGGTTGCCGACGCCGTCAGCGTCACCGCCTGCGTTCCGTCCACGGTGGAATCGT
>Ga0315284_10003380_pt1 | contig 22649 bp, 25 predicted proteins | sample YL17G09_16_MG_FD_203696 | JGI IMG/M metagenome (GOLD analysis project Ga0315284, IMG submission 203696) | Sediment microbial communities from Yellowstone Lake, YNP, Wyoming, USA - YL17G09_16 | ecosystem: Environmental > Aquatic > Freshwater > Lake > Sediment | place: USA: Wyoming | collected... | reverse complement strand
CAGATATTGGAAGTGGAATAAATTTTAATAGAGGAAATTTAAAAAAGATAATAAATCTTGGTATAAAAAATAATTTAGAAGAATTAGTGATTGCTTATAAGGATAGACTTTGTAGAATTGGTTATGACTTAATTGAATATATTTTAAAAGAATATTCAAATACAAAAATAATAATTGAAAAGGATGAAGATAAAAGTCCAGAGAAAGAATTAACAGATGATTTATTAGAAATAATTACAGTGTTTAGTTCTAGATTATATGGTATGCGTTCTTATAAAATAACTGAAAAGGATAAAAAATAGGATTATACGGTTTTATACGGTTTTAACCAACTGTTAACTAACCCTTGAAGATTTAATGTGAAAAATTGAATGAAGTAGTCATTCGATTAAACTTAACTAATCCTCAACTAGTGAGGCGGCATCAACCCCCAAAAATTTTCGGGGACTTTATTAACCGCGGGATATCCACTATCCAATAATATCTGATATTGACTCCTAACCGGCAAATTATTATTGCAGTAAAACATTGGTCCAGCATTCCAATTCCTCTTTTTTGTATCAACTAATGAGCGAAAAGGGATTCCATCACCTAAATTTGCAACATAAACATCACCGCGATTCTCTCCATTGCGGTCCACATACATAAATTTAACCTGGGGTGACACATATTTTCGTAACACTTGGTCATAATATGAATTGGGATAGTCTAAAGGAAATTGGAAAAAACTATTTTTCACTTCTGCTACACCTTGATTCGGAGTCTTCTCCATTGCAAGCTCTTCATTTGGATATGGTAAACCACTTCCTGAAAAACTTAAGCTATATGTAGGAGGAGATGCAGCCCAAAATTTAACAAATTCTACTCCCATTGGAGCTTTTCCTTCTACTATGAAATTCCCTTCTGAATTATAATGAATATTCACGACAGTATCTTTATATTGAACTTTGCTGACTTTCCAGCGGGGACACATTGTTGCATCTCTTTCTTTAAATATTTTGTCGGCGTCATAACCAAAACTTATTCCAGCAAAATTATTATTACTCATTATTTTTTATTAGAAAATAAAAAATATAAAATATAAAATATATATTAAATGGGTATTCATTCAAAAGTGTGGGGACAATATTTATGGAGACTTTTACATACATTAACCTATTCTTATAATCCAAAAATGAGTACTGAAATAAAGGCAAAATATGTCCGACTTTTTCATGTTCTTAAGGATGCAATTCCATGTCCGATTTGTAGGAATCATTATACTGGAAGATGTAATCGCAATCCTCCTGAGAAAAATATGCAAACAACGGACAATTTTATTATTTGGCTCAGTGATATTCATAATGAAGTAAATGCAGGTTTAGGAAAGCCACTTGTTGGAAAAAAAGAAGCAGACAACAATTATATGAAAAATGGAAAACTTAATTTTGATTTTAAAGATTTTGTCATCTTATTCCGAATAATTACAATGATTAATTATGTTAATTTTCCAGCTATTCAGAAATTTATTCAACTAGTATTTGATATTTACCCTGAAAAAGTATTTACTAAAAATGCGCCAAATTCCTACAAAACTATAAATACAATTCAAAATAATCAAACACTCAATACATGGATAACATATTTTGATGCTGAATTTGCAAAAAATAGGAAAACCCAACCGTATCTTAACACACCAAATATTATTCCAAAAATTATAGAAGAACCACCACAATTACGGCAACCTGTGAAAAATTTAACTCCAAGACAAAATGATATGAGTAAAATTGTTAAAAATGATATTGACGTTTTTTTGAAAAAGTATAAGATTATCTAACTGATAACAAGATTGGTTGTGGGAACTATAGTTTCTCCAAGATATTTGTTAGCTTTCATTATTTTTTTTTGTATAAATTCTATACTAGCTTCTGGATCAATCGTTACAATATATAATTTTGCAAGTTTCTTGCAAGCTTTTTTATGTCCTTTATTTGCTGCCATCTTGTAATAGTTTTTCGCTCTATACAAATCTTGTTTAATACAAGATTTGATACTATTTGCGTATATATTTCCAAGAAAATATGCTGATTCTATACATCCTTTTTCTGATGCTTTCTTAAAATAATCTATTGCAATAAAATCATTACATTTAATAATTCCATATCCATAAAAATAGAAGAGACCAAGAAGATAGAGAGAGAAAATACAATCCTTTTCTGCATTAGCCAACGCAGTAAAATATGTTTCTTCCATATTACCTGATAGAGCTTTTTTTTTCATCTTTAAAATATTCATTATCAATATAATTCTTAATAATATTATTAAGAATTATTTATACTAAAATAAATTATTAACTCATTGAATTCCTTGGAACTGGTTGTTTTACTTCATATCCAGGATTATAATTCTCAGTTGGCTCAAATGGAGATGCATAATTATTCTGACCCAAACCATATGTATTATTTGGCATGCATAATCCAAATTGCTTATTATAAATGCATGTTGCCTCATTGGGAACTTGTTTCATATTGCTGCTACAAGACTCACACCCATTCTTTAAATTATTGTATTTATCATTTGTATCAATAATATTTAACCCATTGTTGATTAAAAACTGGCGATATGAATATGAATCATATACCTTATTCTGAATACGAATCAAATCATTCACATATGAACTAGGACGATAATCAGTAAATACTCGCCCATCACTCATTAAAGCTGGGCAATCAAAATATTTATTATTAGATGTCTTATAACAATTATTCGCCATTATAAATATATATTATAAAATTTATTTGTATAAAATTCTTTTCTAATCTTTTTAATTTTTTTATTAAATATTTCAAAAAATGCTCAAGTAAAAACTAGATTACTCAATCTTATATGAGTTCATACCACCATTTTCCATTTCTTAGAATTTCCACTTCCAACAACTTCATACATATTTCCATCATTTTCTGACTTTAACTTATGTCCAGTTTTAAATAATTTTGCCATTTGATTTGGAACTTTTTTGCCTCTCTTAATATCTAATTCTTTTACAGGCTCCTCTTTTGTTATCGGTGTTTCCTCTTTTTTAAACTCTTCTTTTAGAGTATCTTTTTTCGGGGACTCTTCTTTGACATCAATAATATTATCTTTTTCTGATTCATCTGATGAATCATCTTTAATTCCTAATTCTTGTTTTAATAATTTATCTAATTCTTCTTCATTAATTTCGTCTTCATCTTCGTCTTCGTCTTCATCTTCGTCTTCATCTTCGTCTTCATCATCTTCGTCTTCATCTTCATCATCTTCATCTTCATCTTCATCTTCATCATCAATAGAAACGGTTAATTCTTCATTTTCAGGAATTTCATCATCTTCTTCATCTGAACTTTCAAGGGTTTCATCTTCAGATTCATCTTCCATTACTTGCTTCCTTTGCTTCTGAAAAAACTGCTGCTGCTGCTGCTGCTGCTGCTGTTGTTGCATTATTTTTAATATTTCTGCCTCTTGATATTGAGTAGATTGACCTACATTGTATTCATCACCTCCACCACTGCCATCAGAAAGCATTTTATTCAATAAGCCTCTTAATGCCTCAATATCATATTTGTTTTTATTATTTTCTATCTCTAAATTCAAAATTCTTCGCCATCCAAAATAAATTACTCCAATCAATAGGACAACTAAAACTCCTAAGAGTATAAGAATATATGATTGCATTATTTAAGGTTAGGTATTTGTTTTTAAATCTAAACGACTAAAGATATTTTATGCAATTCTTTAAAAAGACATCATCACAATGTTTCTGTTTCATCAAACGCAATGCAATAAATTGTTTACTATAACCTTTCTCCAATTTATAGGGAAATTCAATTTCATCCTTATCATTAAAAATAACTGAAAACCTAACATTTCTAAATCCCATATTCTTTTCCTTCACAATCTTATACAATTTAGTAAAATGAGTCGCAACAATATGTAAGCTATTCTTCATTTCCCCAATTGTCTTACACAATCCATAGCTCGCTGCGAAACCTTCTTGATAATTCGTGGAAGTAAATACTTCATCCAATATTGAAAATGTAAATCCAGTTTTTTTTATGGACTCCAAATAATCGCGTATTTTATGCACCTCCGCCTCAAATAATGATTCCCTCCCTTGGCTATCTTGATTTCTAATTCCAGTCAACAAATAAGAAAATGGAGTGTAAACCATTTTATCACTATTGCATATTCCAATTGTTTGAGCCAAATAAATATTCATAAACACAGATTTAATAAATGTAGATTTACCCGCGGCGTTAGGTCCCGTCAAAATATAATTTCTCTTCTTTTTATCAAAAAATATGGAATTCTTCACAATCTTCTGTTTTTCAACCGCAGGATGCCATAGCCCCTCAATTTCCATCTTCGGATACTCCAATTGTAATAACTGTGGAACACTGTAATATTTCTTCTCTAGTAATTTTTCGGTTATTCCCAAATAACAATCGATAAATCCAATATTATTCACAACTTTCAGAAAATCATTCTTATTCTCAATAAATTCATAAAAATCTTTCAGAATTCGCCCCTTATTGGAAAACAAGTTAGTTGTCCCATTATAAATTTCCCCGTCCTGAATTCTCTGGAATTTTTTGGGATTCGGTTGGATATAATCCGCGTAATTTTCAACCAGCTTGTTATTCAGCCCTAATATTGCCCGGATATTCTCCAATTTCTTTTGGAAGAAATTTACAATTCCAAGAGTTGTCTTACTTGTATTATATGAACTATAAATATTCTGGAAATACAAAAAAACGGACAAACACTTTGAAAACCATTTTACAAGTGTTGATATAAAAGGATTCCGAATAAAAGGTAGGCTTATAAAGCCAGATTGTTCCCACATCATTTTTACAAAAAATCGAATTGGAATCTTAATACTCATAAATCGCAAAATTACAAATGGAATTAAAATATACATCAATGGGCTGAAAACTGATATAATTGGGCTAATAATAATTTTGTATGCATTCGAGATTGTCAATAATGGTTCTGTTTTATTCAAAAATTTAAAATAGCTTTTATTGTAGTAAATCATATTGTATACATAATCACTATGTTCATTGATTGGCTTAAAAAACCAGAGGCAATCTTCAATATTTTCCCGAATTTTCTTCAATTCCTCAATTCTTTTCGGGTCATAATTTTTTGCGAAATAATGGATTGTTTTCTGCCTGAGATTTAGAATTTCCATATTTGAACAAGGATTTGCCAAAATTAAGTCAAAATATATTTTACCCACTTGAGTCTTACAAACACATATCTCATTGTGAATATTAGGGGCATATAATTCTAATTCATTTGTAATATGTTTTGTTGGATAATCCTGATTTGGAGAATAAATTTTATTGAAAAATGTAGGATACATTTTTGGTAAACATACCATTTCCTTTAATTCTTCATCTGTAAATTGATGCTGATTAGAGAAATGCTCTACATGTTCATTCAAACTAAAATTTTTCTTTTCTTGGAATAGCATTAATATTTCCAATTTTATTATCTTTATAAAAGAACGAATCCCAATATTATTATCTATATTAGTACATATAATGAAATTACCCAACATTCCTATGGATGAATATGCACCTGCAAAATTAGAAAATTCTACTCCACATTCTTGGTATAATACTTATGGAGGCTACATTATTGAGACTCGCTGGAATCCTGTTAAAAAAACATATGAAGAAATTTATCACTCATATAACATGCCAAATCTTAGCTTAATGCCTACTCAATAAAATAAAAAATGAAATTAAAAAGAATTGGATATTTATAATAATATACTAAAAATGAACGCCTCAGGATTTCAATTATTTACAGTAAAACGGTATAATTATGAATCATATGATGACTACATGGAGCGCTCCTATTTTATTTTAAATAATATTCGAAGCGAAAAATACACGTTTGATGCTTTGGTAGAGAAGTCATATTTTTTCTATTGTATTCAAAAATTGGGATGCAAGTATAATGCACGAATCATGGATGAAATTAGAAATTTGGCAGTTTATGCCGGATTGGAATTCTCTAAATAAATAATATTATTGATAATATATGTATATACTACTTATATTATTTGTTTTCATTATTTTTGCTATATTCACTCATGATATACATTATGATGTGCGCCCCGAGTCTTATAATAATTTTATAAATAATACAAAAACAAATGTATCAAATAATGAAATCCCCAATTATAAGAATAATTTATTCATAAACCCAAAGAAATATCAACAACTTACTAGTGATAGATTGGATCGTAAAGAAAATACTTATGATGGTATACAACCAAAGGATATGTTTTTCGATATTTTTAATATAAATTGTACTCAGTCCATTAGAAGACCATGGGAGTGTCTTCTCATAAATGGGAATACAGTGAATACTATTCCAAGAGAAAATTGTAAAAAAATATGTCCAGATAAATTTAAAAATATATCTTCTGAATCAGATTTTAAAATTGAAGGATTTAAAAATATGGAGATTCCACCATCTCCATCGAACTACTACTGCTATAGTTTCTGCAAAAAGGGCTGCACAAAACATAAATATAATCCTCTAGAACCAAATAAAAATTCGTGTGGTCAAAATGGAATGAGTCAAGTGCCTTTAGATGTTTATTTATCTGAAGATGAATGTATGAAAAAAAGCTTTCCTTGTAATAATTTATCAAAAAATGAGTGCTTGGGTAATCCTGAATGTGGTTGGTGTACCAATGGAATTGGAGAGGGTCAATGTTTTAAGAGTACTCCCGATGGACCCTTAAATTTAAAGCTTCCTTGCATACCTAGTCGACAAGAACCTACCAATGCATTTAAACCTGGACGATTAAATCCATTTGAAGGAGTTGGTCAAATTTTTTAGCCGCTAAAAAAAGAAAATAAAAAAGTATGCTAAATTATGAGTCCCGCATTTAAGGTGGGTATTTTTATTTTTCTCGCTATTATTTTTCTTTGGCTGAATACATATTACAATGGGATTATTACTCGGTCATATAATTGGATTACTGGGTTACCAAAAATGTTATTAGTTTTTGTTACTCTTACAATCATATTTGCCCCTTTTTTATTGAAAAATAATAAAGCAGTTGATTTATGCAAAGATTTTCTACCAGATAGTATTTCTAAGCAAATTGATATTATTAATGCAAAAAAAGAAGTATCATCAAATTTTAATCTTCCAATTCAAACACATAACTCTACCCCAATAAATATTCCAACTTCCAAATTTAGGAAAGTTTCCGACCAATTAAAAAAAATAGTTGCATCTCAACAACACTGGAATTGTAAAAAATGCAAAAATATTCTAGATGCAACATATGAAGTTGATCATATTATTGCATTAGAAGATGGTGGTAATAATCATATCCAAAATTTACAAGCATTATGTAGAAATTGTCATGGGAAAAAAACAATGGAAGATAATATTAAGAGGAGATATCCTAATGGAAATTTATAATAAAAAATCTCTTTATTTATCATAGATATGGCAGAAAATTATAACAATAATGAAAATAATTATGAAAAAAATAATGGAAATTCAAGTATTGAAGGAATATTTGATTGGATATCAGGTCATCGATTTTTAGTTATTGCAGTATTATCATTAATTCCAATATTAGCCTTTACTATTATTGGATTTATGAATAATCATTATATTTTAGGATGTATTTCTATCTCATTTTTAATAACATTATTTATTTTATTGTATGCAATTGCTTATAAAACTGGTAAAACATCAAATTTCTTTTTATTAGTTTTTCTATTATTTCTTCAATTTGGACTCATTGTATTTTTTCTAACACAAATTAAAAAAAGTGTATCCAATGACATGTATTTAAATTTTTACAATAAACAGACATTTGCTACAAAGACTGCAACACCCCTTTCATTTTATGGTATGGGAGACAAAGAAAGTACACTTGAACTCATGAAAGGAACTAGTTATGGATTTGCTCTGAAAGAAGATATGCAAATAGATTTAGGAACTGAAGGAACTTATAGTTTTTGGTTGAAAGTATGTCCTGATAATTTCAATAAAGGCAATACTATTTGGAGAACCGTTTGGTATCGTGGTGATATTGAAACTGAAAGTATGTATCAAAGGAAGACACCGGGGGTATATTTAGCACCCAATACAAATAAAATGATTATTACTGTTTCATGTGATGCCGGGATTGATGAAGCAAATGCCATTGTAATGGATGATATCCCTCTTAATAATTGGTTCTGTATAACAATTGTTTTAGAAGGACGTTCTTTGGAATGTTATTTAAATGGATTACTGGAAAAATCAATTAGTTTAACTGGAGCTCCACTTATGATGAATAGTAATTTAATTAAAGGGAAAAATGGATTTAATGGGTTGCTTTCATTTTTTAGATATAATAGTGCAGCATTAGATTCAAATGATATTTTAAATTTATTCGAACGTGAAAAAGCAACGATTGAAAGAACTAATTATAATTTAGAGACGTGTTTTGAATTAAAATAAAAATCTCTTTATTTATCATAGATATGGCAGAAAATAATAATGCAAATGTAGGAAATTCCTTTTATAGAAATGCAGGAAAATCCTTAAATTCAGGTTCGACAAATAGCAATACGACAAATACAAATATATTATATATCTTACTTGCTATAATTTTTTTAATTATTTTAATTGTTGTTATTATAATATTGGTGAAAAGAGCTAATAAAAATAAAGTGAATGTTAGTGTTTTAATAGAAAGTCCAACGGATGCATTTGACCTTAAAGATAAATCTTTCCCAGTGAAGAATAGTGATGAAGGTTTAGAATTTTCATATTCTGTTTGGATTTATATTCAAGATTGGACACCAGGGTGGAAGAATATTTTTGTAAAAGGTGATAAAACAGATGGGGCTGGAACAAATAGTGCAAGAGCTCCTGGTCTTTGGTTATATCCCGATACCAATGCTTTACATGCTCGAATTAATACATTTGCCTCTCCAAATGAGGGTTGTGATATAAAAAATATTCCTCTCCAGAAATGGGTGCATATTACTTATGTCCTTAATAATCGTACAGTAGATATTTACATTGATGGTAAATTAGAGCGTAGTTGCGTGTTGAGAGGTGTTCCCAAATTAAATGATGAGCCTGTACGTGTTTGTGATAATGATGGATTCTTTGGAAAAATAAGTAATTTAGTGTATTTCCGATATGCTCTGAAACCGGATGAAGTCTATAAAATATATGCCAGTGGACCCTATTAAGGACCCTATTGGATATTGTAAAATAAATAATCTTCATTATTAATAATAATAATGAGTTCTAATTCTTTTAATGCAAATATTTCTTCTTCTTCATCAATGGCTGAGGGTGCAAAATCTTTTTTTAGCTCCAATACATTATTGACAATTCTATTGATTATTGTAATTTTATTATTATTGATATATTTATTTACAAGGCTTGGTTATAGTATCAATAATTATCAAAATGAAGCACCATATATTATAGAAAATACTATCCAAGGAACTACTGCTAAGAGCTTCCCAGGTTCGCTCTTATTACGCTCTTCAGACCAGAAATTTGGTCTGGAATTTAGCTACTCATTCTGGCTGTATATAGGTGACAATACTTTCAATAATACTTCTAAAATGCACCACATTTTCCATAAGGGTAATAGCTCCAGTGTTCCACTTCAGGCACCTGGTGTGTGGATTTATCCAAATGAGAATAAATTGGCAATTTATATGAACACTTATAATAATGTAGCAAGTAAATGTGATGTCGGAAATATTCCTATGAATAAATGGGTATTCATGACAATTGTTGTTATTGGAAGACACATGGATGTATATGTCAATGCTAAATTAAAGAAGAGGACAGATTTGGGCGGAATACCTAAACAAAACTATGGAGATTTATACATGAACAAATGGGGTGGTTTTAGCGGTTATATATCACGTTTCAGATACTACAGCTATGCAATGCAATTCTTCCAAATCGAAGAGGCATTCAAGAATGGACCCAGTGACGCACCTTGTGTTGATACTGGAGATAAACCTCCTTCTCTTGCACCCAATTGGTGGATGACAACTGGTTTCCCTAATACACAAATAAATATATAGAAATTTGGCAAAAATAGTGTACTCTAAAATAGTTAAAGATTGAGTTTTAGAAGTTTTTATACCTTATTGTTTTCATTAAAATCAAATATTTTAAGGAAACTTAGATTTCTAATATCAAAAATATTAGAAGTTTTTATACCTTATTGTTTTCCTTAAAATCAAAGATTTAAGGAACTTATCCTATTTAGATTTCCAATATCTTCGATATTGGAAATTTATATACACTATTTTCTTTAAAATTGAAAATTTTAAAGAAAAATACCGGCAACCCGTTTCGATCGAGTGACCTCGGAGTTATGAGCCCCGCGCGCTGCCGCTGCGCCATGCCGGTTTCAAGTTATAGTGAGAAAATTATTTTACGAAATAAACGAATAATTATTTGAAAAAATAGTGTGCTCTAAAGTATTCTTGTTTTTCACTAAAATCGAAGATTTTAAGGAAACTATACCCTATTAAACTTCTAATATCTTCGATATTATAAGTTTTTATACCTTATCTAAACTTCTAGAATCAAAGATTTTAGAAGTTTTTTACCGGCAAAAGGTTTCGATCCTATGTCCTCGGAGTTATGAGCCCCGCGCGCTTCCGCTGCGCCATGCCGGTTTCAAATTATAGTGAGAAAATAATTTTGCGAAATAAACGAATTAGAAATAACTTATTTCAATAAGAAAAAAATTGATATTAAAATATTACAAATTTTTGTTAATTAGTTAAAAATGACACCATTAGAATTAGTTACGCTTCTTTGCATTCTTTCTGGAATGCTTCGGTCATCTGACCTTAGTTTACAGGAAAAACAAAGAATTCGGCGTTTTTTTGCAATTATATTGCATGATTTACATCAAGGTGGTCAGATTTATCTGCCACCCTGGATTTCTGCTCGCTTGAAGATGTCGGATATGCGGACTTTTTTGATACAAAGGCTATGTGTTGTTGGTGGACTTAGATATTCAAAATCTACCAACCAAAAACGCATTTTGCTAGTATCAACAAATTTGTTACGCTACAATCAGATGATTTATGACCCGTTGCGCTTGTTTTCTCGGACATATTATTGTCCAAGAAATGAGAAACCAATTGGTTGCTGTTGGAACCCTCAACTTGGAAAACTCATAGTTACCACATTTGACAAAATCTTTTTGTTTGATGAGGAAACAATGAGTTTTGAGTTGATTTTTGAACGCCCGTTTTTTAACTTTTACGGTGTTGATGTAGATGGTGATGGCAGATTTGTTGTTGCAGGGTATCAAAGCCGCGAAATTTATCTGTTTTCGCCTACAGGACAATTGATTTCTCAATATATTTATCCAATCGCCCCTGGAAATATACATATTACGTTTTCATCCGTTTGCTTTTCCTCTGATTCTAGTAAGATTCTTCGTTTTTCTTCGGAAGGTATCTATGCTTTGAATAGTAAAACATCTGAAATCATCTGCATCTTTGGAACAAAAGGATCAAGACTTAGGGATGTTCGAGGAGAAGGTCAGATATCTAGAACTAGTTTCGAAGATATGTATATAATCAGTGATTCTGATAATAATCGGGTTAAATTTTGTAGGATTGACTGGAAAACGAATACCATGGAGATTCTTGCAAGATTAGGAGCTGATTTCTTCTTCAGACCATTGGGGATAATCCCAAAGTCTAACTGTCTTTTTACCATATCATTTGGCGATGGATGTGCTTACATCTCGGATGGTAAGAACAATTATCAGATTCTTAATAGAGAATTTAGTGGCGGACGTCTAGCTTGTGCTTTACCAAATGGTAGAATGGTTGTTTGTTGTCAGAATGGTTCTTGTCTCAAATTTATTGAAGAAAGCTGGAGTATTCCACCACTTTCTACAAAAGCAGAATGCTTGACAATGGAACCTTTATTTTAGCAGATTTTGGTTTGCCATTTGCCTTTTATGGCTCTTATAATTATAAAAAAAATGATGCTAAATTTTTGTAAGATATACAATTAGATAAAATGCCGACAATTTCTAAAAATTCTGTCCAACATATGGGCAGCTCTATAATTTATGGTTTTAATGCCAATCAAACTATTTTTGCAACGAAGGGTTCTTCAAATAAGAGTGTTTTAATCTCAATCATTGATAAACAAGGTGAAATTACACCTACTTTTTTTCTAAATTGTGTATTCAGGATAGTTTCTTTCTTGTGGCATCATACAAATCCGTTGATTTTTTTTACAGTCGAACACAATTGTGTGAGTGCTCATCAATTAAGTGAAGACGCTGATAATACAAGAATTCTTCTTGGAAAAATCGAATTTGAAGAATGCATCACTTCAATTTCCATCAACAAGGAAGGGGATATAATGCTAGTCATGTTTTCTGAAAAAAACTATGCTAAATTACTTAGTTTGAATTATTCAGAGGGCTCGATTAAGTTTTCTTGCATTGGAAGAAAAAGAATTCCCAATAATGATGAACAAATTGTTGCATTAAACATTTTTGATAATGTATATGCTTTTATGTCAAATGATGAAAATGGCTCTATCACTGTTGGAATGTTTTGCAAAGAAACTGGAAAAAATCTTCAACCAAGAATTTGGGATGAACAGGATTTGATGTCTGGAATTTCTGTTCAATTTTCTCCAGATGGAAAGTTTTTAGTTGCTTTGTCTGATAACGAGATAATTCTTTATTCATTCTCAAAAGACCCATTTGCATTGAATTTGGTTTCTCAAGTAAATTTCAATTTCGAATGCATATGTGTGAATATTGTGTGGCATCATACTTTGCCATTGTTAATTGGACTTTTTAATGAGAATGAAGTATCTGTTATCCGATTTTACAAGGCAAACAAACATGGTCTCACTCAAATTTTTGAGCATATTTTTAATGAAGAACTTAATGTTGATTTTTGTGTTTTTAATTGTTTTGCAATATTTGGATCCATTGATTCTTTAGGAAGTGAAATTTTTATTACAATTAATTTTGAAGATCTTATTCACTTTCCTCTAAAAGAAATGTTAATGATTCGAAATGTATCTAACCATTTTTTGCAGAATGATGACCTTGTACTTACTATTTTGGAAAAAAACTATCAAAAACACCTTTCATTTGAAAGATTTGAACATCTAATGATTCATTCTTCTCCAAATTCAGAAGCCACTTCTGAGCTTCCTGAATCTAGAAAAATATAAATTTTTATAATTCCAATTATTCCAGTAAAATACAAAAATCACTGGGAACTTTGCAACAATCAATAATTTCTTCAGCATCAACTAATCCAAAATTATCTATATTTATTTTTTTGAATATACTGTCTTCGAGAAATAAAATAAAATTATTTTTTAAAGTAAAATTAGAAATATGTTCACCATTATTTTGATAAATAATTCGCATATTTGCGCCATATTGCTCAATAATTTTATATCCATCTACCAAATAAATTATTTTATTTTTTACACGTATATAATCAATAATAAATCTACTATTATATAAAATTCTCTCAATCTCTTTATGATAAAATTTATTATTTAAAATCCCCATCTTTAGTATATAATAGTAGCTTACTCCTTTACCCAAACATTCAAAATCACCATTTTCTAAAATTCTAAATGGTAAATAATAAATATAAATAAAACTCTCCAATTGTTCAATACCAAAATTAACAATAAATGGTAATTCTACTCTTTCAAACGCCGAATATTGAAAATCATTACTACTATCTGACTCCTCATATTTCCATAAATAAATACTATAAATTTGGTAATGTTTATATCGAATAAGAAACATATGTGGTAATATTGGATGATATACAATTTTTATTAAAAATTCGGGTTCATATCCAATTATTGTTTCATTAAATATAATTCCATTATTCTTAAATATAAGGGATTGTATTTCTAAACCTAAATTTTCTCGAATAACACTAATCACCATTTTGGATTCAGTTGGATGAAATTCAATATTTTGTATTTCACTTTCAATTTCAATACAATCTTTATATTTGTGAGTTTTTGCATTCCAAAAAATAATTTTACCCTTTTTATCTACAGAAACAATGCAGTCTATTTCTTCTAAATTACTGGCATATCTAACAAATTGGATTTCATTGTCAGTATCATCATCCATTAGAATTACAAATTTCTGGTTTTCAACCGCTAAAATCATGCAATTTTCGACTGAATATAATATTCGATTTTGGATTGATTTAAGATGACTATTATACGCATTTCGAATATTTTTTTGGGTTAATTTTGGCAAAGATTTGAATAATTTGATACATTGTTTTGCATCATTAACCTGTAAAATTATTCTTTCCCATATTTCACATGGGAGCTCCATATTTGTATAGATTTATATTTGAATATAAAAATAATTTTATATTCAATAAAAATGAACTTTATTTTATTATTGCATTGTTTTCTATTTGTCGTTACATTATCGGAATACCTGATTTGTATGAAATATATAAATAATGCATATCATTATAAAAATGAATGGTTTAATATGTTATTAAGCGTTTTTTTCACCCCATTTTATTCAATCTTACTTATTAAAGATATCAATCGCAAAAAAATAAAAACGTATTTATTAAATGAAAACCGAATAAAATTATTATTTCCAATTGGAACCGGAATATTGTATACTATTGAAACAATATTGCTATTTTATGCTCTTAATACAATTACATTGAGCTATTATACGATTCTTCGTTCCGGATTTATTCTATTCAATATTCCATGGTTCAAATTTCTTTTGTATAAAAAAATTACGAATATATATATATTTAGTTGTTTTTTTCTTGTTACATCTCATATAATTATTATTGTAAATTATTTAAAATCATACCCAGATGATTCAAATCTTGCACAGAATACAATTATTATTCTTTTATCTTGTTTTATTAATTCATCCTATAATAATATTATTGAATATTCTGTTAAAAAATACAAAATTCCCAATATTGATTTCCAAGTAATTTTTCAAATTACCTATTTTATTCTAATTATAATAGCCTCCATATATTATACAATTCAGAATTTGCCTCCAATTAACATGAAATCTATTTTCCTTTATTTTTTGATTGCATTTGGTTTACAAATGTACATGTTTAATAAAATTTTCATTCTTAACAATCGAAATGATTATATCCCAGCAAATATCTTACTTAGTAGCTTGGACTTATTGCGCCGTATTATTCAATTGATTTTCTCATTTCTATTTTTTAATGAACCATTTGATACTTCAGTTATTTTATCCCTTATATGTTTAGGTATTTCTAGTTTATCACTATTATTTGAATATTTTAAAGATCATTTTATGAGAAAAATTGAACACGTTGAATTAATGGAAATTGTGGAGAGTAAATAGAATTCCCGAAAAATAATAATAAATTATTAGATAATTTATGATTTTTTCATTATTTCAGAAAAAAAAGAATGAATATATAGAAAAAGAAATGGACAATCTTCTTGAAAAAGAAGATGAAGAGATTAAAGAAGATAATAAATTAGCGAAAGCTCTTACATATTTACAAGATTTAATAAAAATATAAAAATAATATTATTTTCAATTATAATTATTGATTTATATTAGATTCTCCACGAAATCTACCTGGTCTACCTCTAGATAATTTTTGAGAAACATTATTGTTAAAATTAAAACTAATAGTCAAAAAATTAATTATTCAAATTTTTTATATTTTTGGCTGGAGCATTACTAGGACCTTCTAAAACTGAGCTTCCAATAGCAAAAGCACTATTTATGGGTGCAGAATTTGGTCTACTCATAGTCGTAAGAGCTCCATTTACAGGTCCAGAATTTGGGCGATTCATAGCGGTGAGAGGACTATTAAGAAATTTTGGTTTCGGAAGTGTTTTTAAACCACTTCTGACACCCAAAGTTGAACCATTATTTTCTGATTTGGATTTTAAGCTCCGATTATCTAAAGCAACATTTCCGATTTTGAATTTCGGAACTGTTTTGAAAGGACCTCCAAAACCTGTAGTCAACATAACTGAACCAGTATTTCCAGGAATCGGTTCCCCCATAGCGAAAGAACGATTCTTAGTTTTCGGTCCATTCCGACTATCCAATCTCAAAAAAAACTCTTCTTCCTCTAAACCTGGTCCTGGTCCTGCCATAGCGGCGTAATTTTTAGATTTTAATTTTGATTTCGGAAGTTTTTTGAAAGGACCTCCAAAACCTGTAGTCAACATAACTGAACCAGTATTTTCAGGAATCGGTTCCCCCATAGCGAAAGAACGATTCTTAGTTTTCGATCCATTCCGACTATCCAATCCCAAAAAAAAATCTACTTCCTCTAAACCTAGTCCTGGTCCTGCCATAGCGTTGTAATTTTTAGATTTTAATTTTGATTTCGGAAATTTTTTGAAAGGACCCATAGCTGAAGCACCAACACTGGGTTCAAAATCAAATAATGAATTACTAGAATACCTCGAATTGTTACTCAATTGTAGACTTGCACTACTTACTGAGGAATTTAATCTACCCCTGGCGGAGGCGCCATTCCTATTACCGCGTCCGGAACTCGGTCCCCCCATAGCTGAAGCACCAACACTGGATTCAAAATCAAATAATGGATTACTAGAATACATCGAATTTCGACGCATATTTGTTTTGTTACTCAATTGAAGACTTACACTACTTACTGATGAATTTAAACTAGAAGGACTCTTACTATATGACTCAAATATTTTAATAATCTCTTTAAAATCAGAATCAAATTTTGGAAATCCTGGTTTTTTCGGATTAAGCATTTTAAATAATGTATATGTTTTTTGATGTATATTAAATAATACATCATGCATATTTCTTCTTGAAATCCTTACTGGTAAATCAAAATCACTTGGGTTTTCTGGCACAAATATTTTTAATAAAAATATACAATTATCACCTATCTCTCTAAAATCTTCTATACATGAACTAAACATTTTACAAGTTGTATTTGTAAATAATTTTGAACCATTTCTTTTATTTTTTAGTAAAGAAGCATTTTTTAAAGCTCCCACTGCTCTTTTATCACATAATTTTAATTCAGTAAAATGCACCCTTATATCTGGATCTGAATTATTATTTGACGTTAAAACAGTTACACAATCTCCACATTTTGGTAGATTAATAGGAAATGATGCACATTTAGTTGAAGAAATATTTAAAGCATGTGCAAATATTGCTGTATGAAATTGACTAGCTCTTAAACTCGTTTCTATTTGTAGAGATAAATGTTTACTTTTTGGGAGGTCTGGGAATGAATTATAAGCATGTGTATATGCAAATTCATGACAAAAAAAAATAGTCATTGAAACAATTATTATACCTAAACCTCCACTATTAGCACTTTCAATATCTTGCTTAGTCAAAATTTGGAGAACATTTGTAAAATATTGAATAATATATGTTTGGACTATCATTGGATCAAAAACTCTTCCTCGTATAGGTGGATTTAGTTGATTACATAAAAAAATTCTTAAAAATCTTAATGGTAGTCCATAAAAATTATCACTACTACCAAAGAATCTAACAAATAATTCATCAATTAAATCCATCCAACCATATTTCAGAAAAACTTCGGTCTGGATAGATTCCATTAAATCTAATGATTCAACACTATATCCTAAATAAGATCTTTTAGATTTATTATTTCCATTTTTATTCATCCTTTATATAATATTTAATAAAATTTATTTACTCACAAAATAGAAAAATTATTGTAATAAATTTGTTAAATTACAGAATATTTAAATATTTATATATTTATGGATTCTAAGACTTTTATTATTGATCTAATTGATAAACAAATGGATGATGTTTTACAAACTTTCAATTATGACAACAATTTCGTAAAAATTTTGAAAGCCCACAATCACGAAATTATTGTAAAATTCCCCGTGAAATTGGATAACGGTGCAACTGAAATATTCAAAGGCTATCGTGTTCAACACAATAACTGGCTCGGACCCTACAAAGGCGGTCTCCGATTTGCAGAAGATGTTTATTTAGATGAATTCAAAGCACTTTCTTTCTGGATGACAATTAAATGTGCAATTCACAATCTCCCATTTGGTGGCGGGAAAGGTGGTATAAAATACAATCCCAAGAATTATTCTGATAATGAAAATAAGCGTATTGTTCAAGCTTATTGTAATAAAATTGCACCATTTATTGGACCAGCCGTTGATATTCCCGCCCCTGATATGGGCAGCACTAGCAAACATATGGATTGGATGACCGCCGAATATCAGAAGATATGCAATAATAATTTAGTCTATAGCATATTTACTGGGAAATCAATTGGATTCAGGGGTAGTAAAGGGCGCGATAGGGCGACTGGACTAGGAGTTTTCTATAATATTAGACTTTGGTTCGAGCATATTTTTAAGGAAACACTTGAAAAGAAGACATATATTTTGCAAGGGTTTGGCAACGTGGGCTCATGGACCGCCAATTATTTGCACAAATCTGGAGCAATTTGCCAAGCGATTGGAGATTATACGGGATATTATTTGTTAACTCAGCGATTTTATGATTTATATACATTTGATGATATACTGAAACATAAGGAATTGCGGGACCTTCAGACTTTATACGAGGGTATTCAGAAAATAGATATTGCTGATTTTTGGGAAATCAAGGCGGATATTGTTATTCCAGCAGCAATGGAGCTGCAAATTACTGAAGAAATAGCGAAGAAAATGGATTGCCGTTTAATTGTAGAAGGTGCAAATGGACCAACTGTTTTGGAGGCTGACCGCGTTTTCGTGGAGAAAAATATTGAGGTTATCCCGGATGTTTTATGTAATAGTGGCGGCGTTATTGTGAGTTATTTTGAATGGTTACAAAACCGCTCGAATGATTATTGGAGCTTGGAGAAAGTAGAAGAAAAATTGTTGGAAATGATTGAGAAGACATTTCACGAATTTTTAAGAATAAAAAGGGGCAAACTATCGTTCCCTCAAACCCCCCCACCCAGTCCACAAAGTAATATTTCGGGTAAAAAAGTTAGTAATAGGAGCTTGGTATATAAATTGGGACTCGACAATTTATGGAATTCTTATGAGATTAAATGCTAAATTTTTTATTATAATTTAACTTGATTCTTCATTATTTTTAGCTTTAGAAGTGACACTATTTTTACCACTAACCCTTCTTGCAAGAAGCTTACCATTATTATTATTATTTAAATTGTTTGAAGTAAAACCTCTACAAGCCATTAATATAAATGTTAATTTTTGATTAGGATTTCTTTTGTTTATATTATTTTTAGTAAATGTAAATAAATCATACATTGTAAGTACATGTGATAATAACATCGTTTTTATTAAACCTTCTTGATTTTTACTATATAAATCAAATAAATTTTTATATAATTTTCTTCTATTAGAAAAATTTACTCTATTATTTAAATTTAAAATTCCGGTTCCTCTAACTAGTCCTCCAGTAACAAAATCTAAAAACATTTCATTTGCAATTGAATCTCCTAAATGATTTTTAAATTCAATATGTCTGTCTAACATTTTTAATTGGGTTTGCAAAGATTCTCCTTCATCACTAATAGTTTCATCTAAATCATTATTTTTAAAAATAGTATATCCTCTCTTATAAAATTCGATTATTTCTTTATCAAGTAATTCATCTATAGAACATTTTTCTCCAAGTTCTGTTATTGTAATATAATTAATATTTGTTGGAACTTTAAAAGTAAATCCTTCTAATATTGTTCCGTGTGCTCTTAATATATATTTTGCATTTTTTTTTACTTTAATCGGAACATCAGGTTGTTTACTAAAATTGTATTTAGTTAATTCTTTAAATGCTTTAATAAAAGGAATTTCTCTTAAAAGAGTATTCATGAAATAATTATACATAGATAAAATTTTAGATTTCATTATGATAATGTATGATTGCATTTTCTAATATAACTTGAAGCACATATTCAAATGGATATTTTGATTTTATCCCAAATTGGATATATTCATCTAGTATTTTCTTATATCGGATATTCAAAAAAAAAATAACCGGGAGCTTTTGAGTTGAGATTGGATAAAGTTTTCCCCAATTTTTATAAGTTTTCTTCCCGTTCAAATTATTCCCATTTCTCCAATCTCGTTTTAGATTTTCAAATGATACCTTCTCAAAAATTTCTGGATCATTTATAATTGCGACTTCAATTTGTGATTTGTTACTAATACTCGATAACCACCCATCTAGTTTTAATTCTCTCAATTCTTTATCAAAATTATCGAACTCATTTGATGAAAAAATAAAATGTTTTTTAAATTCAGTAATCATATATAATAATTCTACATCTTTCTTCAATCTTATTCTTACTATATAATCGTTTGTTTCTTCCCATTCTGATGGATGAAATGTTAAAAATAACATTTGTTTATTTGGTCTATATGTGAACTCTTCATCAGTTGTATGATATAATATTGTATCTTTTTTTAGTTTTAGCATATATGTTATTATATATTATATATAAAAAATTGATTTTTATGATTAGTATAAATTACCAAATAAAAAATGGAGATTATCCAAAAACTACCAGATGATATTATTGTATATATTTATACAAAAATACTAAAAAAATATAGGTTGCATAACGGAAAATTTATTAAACAGATTGATATTGAAAAGTATAAATTTTTAGAAAAATACATTTATCGAAAAATGGTCGATGTATCTAAACGTATTTTTAATGATGATTTTACTATTGAAATTAAGTATGATTTAAATAATTTTTGTCAATTACCGAATAGAAAAGATTTATCGATTGATGATGATATGATGTATGTTTATTTAACTTTTAGGGAAAATACTATTAAATATTATATACAACAATTTCGACTAAAAAAGATTGAAAGTGTGATTACAAAAAAACCATCAATATATCACAAAGGTAATTATGAAGATTATGATTGGGAAGTTTTTAGTTATACTTATGAAATATAAGTAGCTTATCCGAATAAAATATCATAAAACATGTTTATAATGATTATTACATTGCCCAGTAAAAAAAGTTTTAAATTTTTTATTATAATCAATAATATCTTTTTGTGTATATTCTTTTTTTTTAATAATATTATTTTTATTAAAATCTACAATAAGACGTTTCATATCATTGATTATTAATGGGTCTTCTTTATATAATTTAGCCATTTTTTTGAATCCAGTTATATACCCATATTTATGTTTTTTATATATTTGGTCAGTAATATTTTTATATTCATTTGTTAATTTAATTAGATTTTCATTAATAGTGTTATAATACCAAAATGTCATAAAATCAGTTACACCTTCTGTCCAACATGAATTATTTTTAACAGATGGAATAAAAAAATGAAGCATTTCGTGTGTTAAAATATATCCAAATAATTTCTGAAGAATTGAAAATGTTATACAATTTTCATGATATCCAAATAATTGTAAATTAAGTTTATAAATAATATCAGTTTTTCTATCATAATCAGTATAACCACCATAACAACGTTTTTTATTTGGATCAATTTCCATAGTTATTACAAATTTTTTAGGAGACCATGAAATTTCAAAACATTTTTTTATATTATTATATAAATTTTCTACGTAATTTTCAAATATATTTTTTGAAATTAAACAATTAAATTTACCAATATATCTAAACTTAAACATTTGTTTTATATAATAAAATATTAATTTTTTATGAATATAAAAGAAAAAATAATATTATAATTGTTATCTTACACCTTTGTACTGGATATAAAAATCATAGAATTATTATCTAGATTATATTATGAATGCAAAAATGATATATAATAAATACAAAAATACAAAAATCTCCCAGATATATGAAGTAATACTTCAATGGTATCTGATTATAAAAGGTCTTCGAGATGTTGCCCTCGTTAATTTAGATAATTTACATAAGTCTAAATTAAGAAAAATTAGAATATTCTTGGAAAAGAATAATATTTCATATCGTATTTTTATAAAAAAAAGTTATTTAGTTTTGTTTAATCCCAGAAAATTCAATATAAATAATCTAGACAAAACATTCGGAAAAAAATTTGGGCAGCAATTGGGAAAATTTTATTATTGCGCAACAAATGACGTATCAAAAAATCACTATCGTATCGTAATAACCGTCAATGAAGTAGAAATATTCGCGCAAATGTGTAAGAAAAATATGATAAAGAAGAATATTTCAAAATATTATAATATCTATTTGAGAATAATAGAAATTTTTAGAAAATTGGACAAAAATATTTTTAGTAAATTGGAAACATATAAGGTGCCACATCAATAATTCAAATAATAATCAGCGATTTTTTTATCATTTTTTTATTCAAATATACATAAGTGTTTTTTAATGATTCCGGATGGCAAACATTTTAGGAATTTTGAGACAATAACAGGTGCAAATAATGATTTTTTATAGGCGTACTTGTAAATCTGTTAGACAAGTTGATTTGGCTTTTCAACTATTTTCACCCATTTGTAAATCCCATACTTATAGGCTTTTGAAACATATTGTTGCCCATCATTCCCTATTAGTTTTGCACCTTTGCAAGCTGTTGCT
>Ga0315284_10003379_pt1 | contig 22654 bp, 17 predicted proteins | sample YL17G09_16_MG_FD_203696 | JGI IMG/M metagenome (GOLD analysis project Ga0315284, IMG submission 203696) | Sediment microbial communities from Yellowstone Lake, YNP, Wyoming, USA - YL17G09_16 | ecosystem: Environmental > Aquatic > Freshwater > Lake > Sediment | place: USA: Wyoming | collected... | reverse complement strand
CAATGGGGGTATGTCGAGGCAACCTATACCGATCAAAGTCAAGTCAAAGGACCTCTCGCAGATCGGCGAGCTACTGCGAGGTGGTATTCAACAGGTAGGTGTCGTCCTGCGAGCGCTTTCGCTACGACAACTTGCCAATGGTTTCACCGCACCTCAAGTCGCCCAAGCACTCCCCCTTACTGCCAAGGCGGTCCGCCAGATCGCCCATCGCTACATAAATAACGGCTTGGACGCCGCCATTTACGCTAAACAGCGACCAGGGGCAAAAGAGATTCTCGACGGTCCTCAGAAGCAGCGTATCGTTGCCATGGTCTGCAGTACACCTCCGGAAGGTCGTGCCCGTTGGACCGTCCGCTTGATCGCCGAAGAGGCTGTCAAACGGAAGTTGGTTCCCAAGGTGGGCCGAGAGACAATCCGGATTTTGCTGCAAAGCCACGAGTTGAAGCCGTGGCGGGAAAAAAATGTGGTGCATCGCTGAGTTGGACCAGGCGTACATCCAAAAGATGGAAGACGTGCTGGCCATTTACGAGAAACCCTACAATCCCGCCCAACCCGTCCTTTGCCTGGATGAGAAACCGATCTCGCTGCATGCCGACGTGCGCGCGCCGATCCCGGCCAAGCCGGGGAAGCTAGCCAAGCAAGACAACGAGTATAAACGGTGCGGCACGGCAAATGTTTTTGGCGTTGTGGAGCCGAAATCCGGTCGGCACTTCACCACCGCCACCCCCAACCGTTCCGGCGCGGAGTTCGCACGCATAGTGGAGCACATCGTGACTCAGTACCCCGCCGCTGACACGATCCACCTCGTCATGGACAACCTCAATATCCACTGCCGCAAATCGTTGACCGACTCCTTCGGCGAGCGCCGGGGTGGGGATATCTGGGATCGGCTCAGCGTGCATTACACGCCGAAACATGGAAGTTGGCTCGATCAGGCAGAGATCGAACTCAGCTTGTACTCGCGGCAATGTCTGGGCATGCGCAGGATTCCCGATCTAGCGACGCTGAAGCGGGAAACCAAGGCCTGGAATCGGAAAGCCAACCAGAAACGGACCAAGATCAACTGGCGGTTCACGCGAAAGAAGGCCAGGAAGGTGTTCAAGTACGAGTCACCCGGCCGCAGAGGCTAAAGCCCAACCGCCGCACCGAGATACCCGAAAACGCTTGTAAACAACGATGGCTGGGCAAAGTGTGCTCCAAGATCGCGGCGGCGAGGTGCAAACCGTGTTCACGAAAGCCTCGCCGCACAAACCGGTATGCCCAGAGACTGACAAACTGCCCAGGGCGACACCCAACCCTCGCAGGACGTGGCAATCGAACCTTTTCAGGCGGTCAGAGACCTAGTGAGGCTGCACGATAGTAGCCATCGCGCCGGCGACTTCGAGATCTTCGGTCGTGACCGGCCGTCCCTGTTTGTCGAAGGCGAGCGTGATCTTGCCGAGTCGATCGCGCAAGTCCGCGAGGTCGCGCACTACAGCGAGGATTGCCATGAGTTCCGAACTGGCGCCAATGCCGAATTTCGACGATATCATGAAGCCGTCGTTCCGGCCGCCGATCCCGATGATGATATTGCGCAGTGATTGGGCGCAGAAATCTATGAGCCAGCCGAATTCGACACGCGTGGGATCCACGTCGAGGCGGCGCATGCCGCTCAACTTCAGGAGCTGCTCGTCCCCGTAATTTCTCTCATGCTGCATCCGCGCAGTCAGGGCCACCATGGCAAGGTTGTGCGCGTTCACGATATCGTTCATATCGCCGGTGAGTCCCATCGAAAACTCGGTCATGGGAATCAGGAGCGAGTTGCCTCCGCCTGCGGCTGTCCCTTTGATGTTCATGGTTGGGCCGCCGGAAGGCTGGCGAATGCATCCGCCTACATTCTTACCGCGCTTGCCGAGCCCTTGAATGAGGCCGAGGGAGGTGGTGGTCTTCCCTTCGCCGAGCGGCGTCGGCGTGATGGCGGTTACCTCGATGTACTTGCCGTTTGGCCTGTCCTTGAGCCTTTCGATGATTTTCAGAAAATTCAACTTCGAAATTTTCCCCATCGGAAGAATTTCGTCTCGTTCGAGGCCGAGTCGCCCTCTCCACTCGTCGGGAGTCGGCATCTTCTTTTCGACTTCCTGTGCGATTTGCCAGTCGGCCATTCGCGTCGCGTCATATGGCATAAGCGCCCCCCCTTCCAAAAATTTGAGCTTGAATTGGTTACCGGAATTGCAAATTGCAGGCGCTGACAGCCTACAGCCTCCTCGAACGCAACATCCCCCTTCAACACGCGCTTGTCTTCAGCAGTGACTCCGATTTCATTCACCCCGACATCGATCACCACTGCCCTCTGCTTGATCATGTGGCCACGGGTGTATCCCGGTCTTTCGACCGCGGCGATCAACATGTCTGCACGTCGACGGTGTGCGGCGAGATCTCGCGTACGCGTGTGGCAGATGATGACCGTGGCGTCTGCTCCCTGGGATTTTCTGCAACAGAATATTGGCGATCGGTTTTCCAACAATATTGGAAACTCCTACGACAACCACTTCGGTACCTTCCGTATTCACACCGGAGCGATCAGCAGTTGCTGAATGCCGGTAGGGGTGCAGAAAGGTAATCGGCATTTCCGATAACGAGTTTTCCGACATTCACGGGATGAAAGGGATCAATATCCTTTTTCGGATCGATTGCACACAGCACATGATTCTCGTCGATATGCCTGGGTAACGGCAGCTGCGCTAAAAATGCACGTGAATCCTGCAGTCGATATTGTATTGCGCAAAAAGACCGAGCGGTTCCCTTTCGCTGATCTCGGCACGCTGATTCTCCTGAATCGAAAAAAAGCCGAGTTCGTGAGCAGCTTTTTGCTTTGCCCTGACACAGCTCTCAGAATCCGCATTGTTCCCGACAAAAGTGGTAACCAGTCCCGGAACGACGCCTCGCCTTTGTTTCAGCTCACAAACCTGCAGCTTGGAATTCCTCCCGAACGGGACAGGCCACCCGCATCTCAGCTTTGCCGTCATCGGTGACTCCAATACGGCGGTCGATTGATCCCTTACTTCTTTGGCCTCTTTTCGCGGCGAGTATAGTTGTCCAAATCGACCAGACGGTTGGCCATCGCGTTCGTACCGTCCAGTTTCCAGTCGCGCGGGGGTATCAGGGTCTCGGCGAATTTACTCGGGTCGTCCCCGGACGCGACAGTTGCCCGATAGATCTCATTCCATCGGCAGGGTCGTTCCGGGTGCGCTTCGCAGGTGCCGTCCATGCGTGACCCACCGCAAGGCCCGTTGCGCAGGCCTTTCTGACAAAGGCCGACAGTGCATCCCGCGTAGTTAAGGTGATCTTGTATGCAATCCCCGCACCCGGCACACCCAAGGGCGGCCTTTCTGTAGAGGGTGGAAACTCCGATCAACCCATACCAGAACCCTCTACGCCAGAGGAGATCTTCAGCCGTCTGTGTCTTCTGGCCGAGCCGCCGCCGCAAGAATTTGCCGGCCCACGAGTGCTCCGAGATCAGGTGGTCATGCACCGTACGGGAGAGGCATTGCACGAGACTGACCGGCGCCACGTGAGTATTGCACCGAAATTCCGACCCGGAGTCGCTGAGGCCGTCGGGACCCGAGTCGAATAGGTAGAACTCATCCGGGCATGGGAGGACCAGTTCATCCATCCTCTTCCGCCAGTCGCTGCCGATTTCCTGAGACCGCGAGATGATGAGCATGTAGTCGGAGTGGCTCAGGCCGAAACCTCCAATATGAGACCCCGCGAAACCGAGATCCCGTACCGCCGCCATCATCAGCGCGGCGCGTTCGAGGCGCTGCGGTTTTTTTTCCTTTTCGAGACGACGGGTCAATTCTTCCGGGATCACGCAGCCGGCGACCTCTCCGTTTCGCATCATCGTCGCGATCGTCGTTGTCGGAACATACACATTCGCCACGACCGGCACCGGAAGCTTGATGCGCTCCAGATACTCCTTTAGATCGCAGAGCTTTCTCAGGTTGTAACCAATTTGCGTGATGACGAAGCGCGCGCCACAGAGAATCTTCAGCTGGAGCTTGAATAACTGCATCATCAGATCGGGTTCCCGCGTCTTGAACGGGTTTACGACGGCTCCCGGAAAGAATTCGAATGGTGTCGTCCTGATGGAACGCGAGCCGACTTTGAACGGAATGCCTTCGCGCATCGCATCAATCAGGCATAACAGCAGAACCGAATCAAGGTCGTAAACAGGTCGGGAACGGCCCCAAAAACCATCCTTCTGAGCGTCACCCGTGAGCGCCAGGATATTTTCAACACCCATTCGTGCCAGCCCGTGGAGCCTACCTTCCAAAAAAGCCCTATTGCCGTCTTTGGCCGCCAAGTGAGCGAGCGGGGTCAGACCCTGTTCCTGAACGAAAGGCACAAACGATTCGGGCGGTAGCGCAGGGTTCCCGCCAGGAAGGTCCGTGATACTGATGATCCGTACTCCGTCGGCCTCTCGACCGGCGTCGCGGACAAAGCCCTCCGCTTCGGCAACCGAATGATCGCGGCCGAGAACAAGTTCTGCCGAGTAGAAGAAATGCTTATTCAAAATGGCTGATCTGAGAAAATTTTCCGCCATCGTCAACCTCGTGGCTCGAAACTAACGAACGGGTATCGGCTCGGTTGACAAACGACCTTCTCTGTATGCCTGGATGTAACTTTGACAATACGGATCACGACCGCTCAGGGCATCGACTGCCGTTATTCTTGCCATCATAAGTTTGTCGCAAGGATCGACGATCGCCGCATCCATACCGCGGGACATGAGCATCACAAGAAACACCTCGTTCAGTAACCTGCGGCCGGGCAGCCCATAGGAGACGTTGCTGACTCCACAACTCGTATGAATCCCAGGGTACTGGCTCAGGATGTGACTGATCGCGTCCAACACAGCCGGACCGTGTTCTGGACCGGTACCGATTGGAAACACACATGGATCCACGTAAATGCTGTCAACCGGAATGCCCCCGTCGAGCAGGCGACCCACAAGTCGATTGGCAGTTGCCATCCTGTCCTCCACCCCTGTGGGAGTCGCACAGGCCGGCATGCAAAGCGCGATCACCTTGGTCTTGTATTCCTTCACAATAGGGAATATCCGATCAAAACGGTCAGGTTCCTCGGTAATGGAGTTGATCATCGGAATCTGCTTGCATAATGGCAGGGCCCGCTGCAAGGCCTCCGGGTCCGCAGTGTCCAGGCACAGCGGCACGTCTCCCAATTCCTGAACCACACCGACAAGCCACGACAGCAATTCTGCTTCCTCACCCGCGACACCGGCGTTTAGGTCAAGCACTTGCGCGCCAAACTGCAGTTGCTTCGCTGCCTCGTCCTTGATGAACTGCGCATCTCTCTTCAGTACGGCTTCGCGGATAAACTTCCGGGTAGAATTTATGCGTTCACCAATTATCAGCATTGCGGGTGTCCTTTCGTAGAAATGTCGGCGTGCTTACTCCGAGTTGACAGGGAGCTTGGTTGCCGGCCCTCCGGTAGCAACACATCACATCCCATCATTCCGCCGCAACGATACGCCGCAATTTCCGGGCTGTCTACAGAAATTATTCGACGAGTTCGACGAGAGGGACCTGCGCTGCGACTGGCCTTCGACAGAGATTTGGTCCATTGACAATAGACGATTTCGCCGCATGCTCAGGCTGCTTTAAACGCGACACCGCAAGACGTTGAATTTGGGGCACCGTGATCTAATGTGATAGTATAGGCAATCAGTTCATTGGAAAGACGACATTGACCTGATCTGATCATCCGTATCGGAATCTATCTTTCTGCCGAATTGGGAAGCCGATTTCGATTGCGATCCCGATGCCGATTCCGAAATTTCGATGCCGTTGTACTGGTGATCTGGTTCGTAAATACAAAAAACGATAAATAGAATGAAGCGGGAACACGCCTCACCATCGTCGGTTCAGCCATCGCACGAGGATACGTTCGTGCCTGTTTACCGGCGCCTTTACGATTACTACAGGCATGCAATCGTGACCCAGCAGTTTCCCCCGGGTTCGAGGATCGACTCTATTAACGAGCTGCAGGAGCGGCACAAGGTATCAAGGGAAACTGCAAAGCGGGTGCTTGCAATGCTTGCCGCGGACAAGCTCATCATTCAGCAGGCAGGAAGGGGATCGTTCGTCTCTCACCTGGGGCCTCGTAAGCCTGTCTGGGGTGTCATCGTACCGTTTTTCTCGTCTCAAATCGAGTCACTGGTCGCTCATCTTGCCGAGGAGGCCGAGGCTGCAAAACAAGCGATTGAGCTCTGCGTTGGTCACAACAACTGGGAAGAGGAAATCCGGCTTGTCGGAAAGATGATCAATGAGCGTTATGAGGCGGTGATCGTCATCCCGACGCTTGACGAAACAAAAACCGCTGAATTCTACCGGCGTCTGGCTTCGGGTGGAACGGTGGTCACTCTGCTCGATCACACGATGGCCGGATCCTATTTCACTTACGTAATCCAAAGTTACGATCTCGGGGTGAAACGCGCTGTGGAGTACCTTCTGCAGGGGACACGCCTATCCCTGGCCTTCGTTGGCAGACACCCGTCAGTCGGCAGGAACATGATTCAGGAATTGATGGAAGAGTCCTTCAGGGGTTTTGTAGAAAGTGCCGGGCGCACCGCCTTCATCATCAATCGCGTTGCGGACGTGAGCCAGCCTTTCCTGACGCGCAATCGGATCGGAGGTTTTTTCTGCTGCGATGATATCGACGCCATTCGTGTGGCGGGCCGGCTGAAGGAATCGGGAATCAATCTTGGGTCGGATGTTAAGCTTGTCAGCTACGGCAACACCGACCTTGCGATATATTTCACGCCCCCGATCACTTCTATCGATGGACATCTCGATATAATGGCCGCCAGGACGGCGGCAATCATTAAGCAACATCTCAAGGGCCAACACGCTGGAACCCTGCAGTTCGTGATTCAACCCGACTTGGTCGTCCGCGACACCTGAGGGTGCATGTCATCGGAGCGACGTTCGTTCAGGAGTTCGGTTTCACCCTCTTTTGGTCGAAATGCTCGTGCATCCAACGCCGCAAATGCTCCATCCGAGGACGGCTCTGGGCATGGTGCAATGCTCCTTAGAGATCCGCACCAGACCGCCAATGACGCTCCTGAAATCCACGGGCTCGGGGGCGACAACGTGCGGCTCAGTGCAGCCACATGCGTAACCCGGGCAGGCCTATTTCGAAGGGGTGGGCGAGGATGGCTGTGTTATGATGCGCGGAAAAGAAATTTCGAGATACTCGACTGCTCCTTGAAAATCGGGTGAATAGAAATCGGCGCCGATCATGGCGGCAAAGTCGTGTGTCAGCGGTGCACCTCCGACAAGCACTTTGGTGTGCGGAAACACCGATTTTATCGCTTTTACTGTCTTTTCCATGCTCGTCATCGTGGAAGTTATAAGCGCAGAGAGACCCACAGCACACCCCGGATGGTTTTCTATTGCTGTCATGAACTTCTGAGTGGGCACATCGACGCCCAGGTCGACGACTTCCCAGCCAGCGCCCTCGATTCCCATAAGCACAAGGTTTTTCCCGACGTCGTGCAGGTCGCCGCTGACGGTGCCCGCGACAAAAGAGCCTTGCCGCCTTACCATTCCCGATTGGAAATATGGTTTCAGATAAACCATGGCGGCTCGCATGACCTTGGCGGCGAGCAGCACGTCGGGAACAAAGACCAGGTTCTCACGGAATTTGTAGCCAATGTTCTTCATTCCCACCATGAGGCCTTGGATCAGAAGATCATTGGGCGGAATGCCAGATTTTAATGCGTTCTGGACGAGTTCACACGCGCCAAGCTGCCCTTTCATATCCGGCGGATGGGAGGAAGGCCTGTTGATTTTTCCTCTTTCCACACAGATCGCAATGCGAGCAAAAATCTCATTTGCGGAGGATTCCTGTTTGGCTTCGTTCGGCATCTTGCCGGATCGCCTGCGATTAACGATGTTGGACATGTTCTTTTTTACGTCGTCAGCACGACAGAGCCGCGTCGGATGACCTACAGGATGAGCGCGGGACTTATCGATGATTGAAAAATATTCGCTGTTGCACGACCTGCAATTATAAACTGCCGAATGTACGTTTTGTAGGCCAATGGCAGTTTTAGTTTATTGTCGTTTTTGTCGTTTGCCTCGCATTGACTCATCAAAAATCACACTATTAGGCTACCGTTGCCTCATCGAAAATCACACCAGTTGCTGATGCCATTAAGGCGCAACTGGAGGAAAGGATGAGGCAAAAAATGAGTCTTAGATCATGTAGGGAGTTACTGGATCGATTGATACCAAGATACCGGATTTCAACCTGGAAAGAGAAAGGGCTCATTCTGGATGAGTTCGTCTCGGGCACCGGTTACGATCGCAAGCACTCTGTGAAGCTTTTGAATCGGGGAATCCAAGGTAAGCCCCCCAGAAAGCGTATGCCACCGCGCCGCTATGATGAGCCTGTTCGTCTGGCACTGGTTACAGTTTGGAAGGCGGCTAATCGCATCTGTTCCAGGCGGCTGATGCCATTCCTGCCGGATTTCGTCGCTGCTCTGGAACGCTTTGGACACCTCTCGCTCATCGGAGAAGTGCGCGAGCGTCTGCTTGCCATGAGCCCGGCAACGGCCGATCGGCTGCTGTACCATGAAAGACATCCAGCGGGTTCGGCTATTTCAACAACGCGTCGCGGCAAGCTACTGAAGCACCAGATCCCGGTCCGGACATTTTTCGACTGGAACGATCTGGCTCCCGGGTTTGTCGAGGCAGACCTGGTGGCGCACTGCGGTGAAAATGTCGAGGGCGCATATTTGAACACGCTGACCCTGACCGATATTGCTACAGGCTGGACGGAATGTCTAGCCTTGGTACGGAGAAGCGAAGCCGACGTCAGTGCGGCAATCCACGCCGTGAGGCAGCGCCTTCCATTTCCTCTTCTTGGTCTGGACACTGATAACGGCGGCGAGTTCATAAACTACGATCTGCTGCGTTACTGTGAAAAGGAGAAGATCACTTTTACGCGATCGCGTGCCTATCGAAAGAATGACCAGGCCCACGTTGAAGAGAAAAACGGCTCAGTTGTTCGCCGACTGGTTGGATATGACCGCTATGAGGGAATGGACGCCTGGCGAGCCTTAACCGCACTTTACGGGGTGCTGCGTCTGTACGTTAACTTCTTTCAGCCCTCCATGAAATTGCTGAGCAAGGAGCGCAAGGAAGGACGGACGACAAAGCGGTACGATAAAGCTCAGACTCCGTACCAGCGTGTCCTGAGCTCAACGGCAGTGGGCGAGGATGGTAAGATTCAATTGCGTGCTTCGTATGAGAGACTTGACCCAGTCGTGATTTTCAAGGAACTGGAACATCTGCAGGATCGGTTTTGGGAATATGCGCACAAGAAAGGGAGTCCGGTCACCGGCATCGAGGTCGCGTGTGAATTGATCGCGCAGAATCCCAATCCTCCGAAGCCAGTTATTACACTGCCAGCTCCTGACGCTGAAACATCCACAGCGGCGCGGAAAACAGTCCGAACGTATCGTAGGACCAGGAAGCCGAGCCCGCCACGCACGTGGCGCACGCGGACAGATCCCTTCGCCGATGTCTGGGGACAAATTCAGTCACAGTTGGAAATCGATCCGAGTCGTAGCGCCAAGGAATTGTTTTTGGATCTTCAACAGCGCTACCCCGGAAAGTATCCGCACGGCCAACTGCGAACGCTCCAGAGGCGCGTACGGCAACATCGCCGGGAACAGCTGTACTTGAATCCAGACAGCCTGGACCAACCTGATGACACAACTTTGCGAATAGGGGAACAACCACGGCAACCGTTGATTGCGAACGCGGAAGGAGGGCCCGATGATAGACCATCCCCCAACTCCGGATCGTGAAGGCAAACTCCGGTTAAAGGAACCCCATGGCTGGTTTGCGGCAGGCAGAGGGTTCCGGAGTTCTCTGAGCTTGCTCTCGGATGGTGCGTTCAAGCTTTTTGCCTATCTGTCACTGGAGGCTGATCGGCACACCGGACGTCTTGCGGCAACGCACAAGGAACTGGCCTCTGCCTTGGGAAAATCCAAACGCATCATAGGAAGCTATGTGGGAGAACTCGAAGAGAAGGCAGTCTGCAATGTCTACCCCGCGAGAAACCAGTTTAGTGCGACGGTGTATGAAATCTCTGATGGCTACTGGCCCTATCATCGCATCGCGTCTTGCCTCGAATCACCGGAGGAGAAAAGTTATATTGAGTCAGTGCGTGCATGCTTTGAGGGGCTTGGATGCGTGACCGGCAAATTCGGCGCAGCTGAGATACAAACGGCCAGGCAAATGCAACAGCGTGCTGTTCCATTGGCAGTGATCCAGGACGCCATGCTGTTGGGGGCATGCCGGAAATATGCGTCTTGGTTGAACGGCGCCGCATCGGAACCGATTAGGAGTTTGCATTACTTCGAGCCCCTGATCACGGAAATTCAGGAGAAAGCCCTGCCTCCGGGCTACTCGGCGCACCTTCGGAGGAAGGTCAGGCAGCTCGCCAAGAGTTGGTGTGAATCCAAGAATTTTCTGCCAGAGGCCTCACAATAGGGGGTATCCTGATATGGCTTCCCCTGAGATCGTTGAATGGCGAGCTTCTGGCGAGGCCGGTTTGCGAAGCAAGCCGGTTCGGTTTCGGCATTCATGATTTGCAAGCCGAGAGGCAGATGCTGGGAGTTGCCAAGGCCATGGACATGAAAAATGTCATTTTGGATGGGCACGCCGAGAACGGAGGTTGTGATCGAAACCCTTTTCCACAGACCGGCGGGCGCTGGTGCAAAAAAGTAACCAGCAAAGCGCCGAAAAATAGAGACGGGATGATGTTGATTTCTTCTTCGGCTCATCCCTTCAATAGTAGGATTTTGAATGAGGCAACAGTTTCCAGGTAGTAGGATTTTTCGATGAGGCACTACGGCCTCCTAAACATGTCGACGTACTCCGTCAACCGGTACGCTAAACGTCTTGCACACCCAAAATCTCTTCATCATTCCGGGCTACGATTGCCTGGCCGGGTAGCACGACAACGAAGTCATCGTCCCATTCACGGAAGAAGAGCTTCCTGAGAAGTGTCCAGTCTCCCTTCCTCATGTCGAACCCCCAATTGTGCCTGGATGCTTCTTCTCTTGCATCATTGATAAACGGTTCCTCGTCCTGGCAGGCATCCATTTGCAGGTACAGAGCTTTCGAATAGTTCTTCTGCCAGCATCCCAGCGTCTCGACGAGATAGTCGGCGTTTTCCTTCCCGTACTTTTCCACGAGCACATCGTATGGATCGCTCAAGCCTAACTGGCTCAATATGCCCTCCATGCCGTAGGCGGGCTTGGAATATCCCGCGTCGCCGAACGTGTTTCGTTCAACCCAGCCTGTCGTCAGATAATACGTGCCGGGATGTTGATGGAAGTACTCCATGTAAGCCTTGCGCGAACCGAAAAAAAACGTGATGCAATCATGAGCACGGGGGATTACCAGCGGGATTTCCCGTGCCGTCAAGCCGACCAGTCCGTCGTTGCAGCGGCAATAGCCCAGCAGGATTGTCTCATATCTTCCATCAGCGCTGGCGGAATCGACTGCCGCCTGAATTTTCGACAACATGCCCTCTCGCGGTACGTCGTGCAGCCCTTTCAGCAGGAATTCGACGTCCACCTGGTATGGTCCCGTGGCTGCCAAAAAGCAGGCTTCGCGGTAAATGATCTCGCACCCGATGAATTTGAATCGGGGCATCCGGTGCCGGAACATGGTTGTAAAAATGCCTTTGTTTTCAGGGGTCATCTTCAACTTCCAAAGTCAACGGCAGTGTCGTGTCGTTGCACAGAACTGAGTGTGATTTCCGGTTATTGGGTGGATTCTATAGCCCCGAACGCATAGTGTCAACGCTGCATGCTTCCCTTTCTCGACAACCGTGCCAGGCACGATCCGTCCCGGCCACCGCCCGGTAGGCGCAGGCAGCCCCCCCCATGTGGTCCCCTTGCCGTTGCGGAGCAACCCTGCTGACCTGTCCGTCGCCAAAACTCGCGTCGATTGCTGTCAGCGGACAATCCTGGTGCACGCCGGTTCCGCGACTTCGTCTACCAGAGCGATCATTTTATAAAGCGGCGTTTGCTTGCGGCTGGCGTCTGTCAGACAGGTTATTCGAGGTAGTAAAAAGCGCAGTTGCGCATCCGGTGTTGGATCAGATGAAATATTGAGTCAGCGTGGGCTGACCGACATATTCGATCGACTCAGGCTTCGACAACGCGCGCGTGATCTAGTTCTGTGGGGCCATGCCCCCCAGTGTAGGAAATATGAACTCGTCCCAGGGCTAGCCCTCAGGACAGGAGGCGCTTCCGCAGCCAACGAGTCGACTGCACCGCGTCCCCGCGCTTCACCAGCTCGCGGATCTCGCCCATGGACTTCTCATCCAGCAGGCGCTCGATGGCCTTCAGGAACTCGACCGACTCCCGCAGCGCGCCCTGGGCGTCTTCCCGGTACGGGTACTGGTCCATGGAATACCAGCCGTCGTACCCGGTCTCGCGCAGCCAGAACAGCAATTCCACGTACTCCGGGAAATGTACGGAGCCCACGATCATGTCGTCGTCCCAGAAGCGGTAGTTGTCGTTGAAGTGCAGGTGAAACAGCTTGCGCCCGTAGGTCTGCAGCATCACGGCCGCCTCAGCCACGTTCTCGCCAGCCACGAAAGAGTGGCCGGTGTCGATGGTCACCCCCACGTTCGGCTGCCCCGTGCGCTGGGCCAGCAGCAGGGTGTCCGCGCAGCGAGCCAGGTAGGAGTGGGTGCGCGGCTCCTTGGGCTTGTACTCCAGGGCGAAGCGGATGTTCGGGAAGGAGCGGGCCAGACCGCGCACCGCATCCTCCATCCACTGGCGCTCCTGGCGGTAGTCGGCCTGCAGGCAGTAATCATAACCGTCCTGCCCGGGCCAGAGGTTGAGCAAGTCGCAGCCCAGTTGACCCACAGCCTCGGCCATCCTGGCGGTCTCCTCCACCGCTTGGGTCCGGATGTCCGGGTCCTTGGAGCTGAAGGCGCCGCTGCCCCAGCGCTTCTGGGCGAAGTGGTCGGGGATAATCGAGGCGCACTTGAGCTTATACTTGGCCAGCAGCTCCCCCACCTGCTCGACATTCTGCGCGGTAATGTCCCAGCTGCCGACCAGCTCCACACCCTCCACCCCCTCGATGGCTGCGGCCCGCTTGATCATCTCCTCCTTCGAGGGCTGGTCCTTGTAGCCGCTGGAAAGGAAGCGGTCGTTGGTGTTGCCCAGGTTGCCCAGGATGATGGCATACTTCATGGTCTTCCTCCTGCCGCCCAATGCATGATGTTCTTCCACAGCAACTCGTAGCCACTCCAGGTGGTGAACCGGCCGATCTCCCCTGCGTCGCAGCTCATTTCAGCTCCTCAGCATCAAAACGCCAGATCTCCTCCATCGCGGCGAAGGCGCCCTGCTCCTGCTCGTCAAAGGGGGCTTCAAGAAGCTTGTTCATCCAGTCGTTCCACTTATGATAGTAGGGGTCCCGCGCTCGGATGAGATTGAATTCCTCGATGTCGTCGATCAGCGCGTAGAGCAACAGATTGTTGCCCCGCAGGAAGATCGTCATCTCGCGGCAACCGGCCTCCTTCAGGCCGCGGGTGATCTCCGGCCAGATCTCCCTGTGGGCCTTGATGTACTCCGCCTTCTTTTCCGGGATCGTCCGGTAGCACAGCGCGAGTCTCTGCATCCCTTTTACCCCTTCCTTTCAGTACTTGCCGAACTCCAGCGCGGCGTCGAAAAAGGCCACCACATTCTCGGGTGGGACTTCGGACTGGATATTGTGCACCGAGGCGAATACGAAGCCCCCGCCCGGGGCGAAGTCCGCGACGCGGCGCTTCACCTCCCGGCGTACATCCTCGGGCTTGCCCAGGGACATGATCCGGGTAGGGTCGGCGCCCCCGCCCCAAAAACCTATGTCCTTTCCGAAGTCCTTCTTCAGCGCGGCGCTGTCCATGCCGCGGGCGTGCACCTGAACCGGGTTAAGGGCGTCCACCCCGATCTCGATCAGGTCCGGGATGTACTCTCGGATCGCGCCGCAGGAGTGGAAGTAGATCTTGGCCTTGGAGTGCTTCCGCACGACTCGAATCAGTTGCGCCTCCCGGGGCTTGAAGATCTTGCGGTAGAGTGCGGGAGAGAACAGCGGTCCATCCTGGCCGCCCAGGTCGTCGCCCATCTGCACGACTTGCACAAAGTCGCCGATTTCCTGCATGTAGCGCGTCCACCAAGCTTCCAGCCACTCCAGCACCCGGTCGGCCACCAGTTCCACAAGCTTCTCGTCTGTGGCCATGTCCATGTAGGAGTCCTGGACTCCCCGCAGCCAGTATGAGTGCTCCACGATACCCCCTGTCGGGGCGTGGGCCACGATGGCCTTGTCGGTCTGGGATAAAAGGCGCTGGACTTCGGTCCGCAGGCCCTCGAAGCGGCTGGGGTGCGTGGGGTCCGGGAGCTTGTGGGCCTTGATCTCCGCGGCGCTCTTACCTGACCAGATGTGCTTCTCGAAATCGAACCAGATCCCTCCGGATAACGGCTGCCGGTAGACGGTGCCCCACTCGTCCTTCCACTTGCGGAACTCCCCTTCCGTGTAGTACTTGAACTCGTACGGCTTGGCTGGCAGGCCGTAGAACGGCAAGCAGTCCGCGTGGAAGCGCTCCCGCAGGCGGTCGTCCGGGAATACGATCTGCTGGAAGGGGTCCTGGATGCGCTCCTCCCCGCCGCTGAAACCCAAGTGCTCCTTGAGCCTGCGATGCCCAAACAGGTGGATGCTGTCGTGCAGGCAGCCAAAGCTAATCGGAACCCTGTCCGGTTCCTTCCTGCTGAGCGCCGTCACGACGCGCTCGCGAGGAGTAAGACTCATGCCAGACCTCCCTAAAAATACTAGGCGATTTAAAGCATGCCTCCCTGCCGCTCGATATGGCTGCCCCGCCCTCAGGGACGGGGCAGCCGATAACTGCGGGTTAGAAGCGCAACTTCAAGCTAATCTGAATGGATCGCGGCATATTCGCTTGGGTCAGGGTGGTGACCCCGAACAGACTTGATGTTGCGCTCAGGGTCGGATTGCCGAATCGGGGTGTGTTGAACGCATTATTCGCGTCGGCGCGCAGATCAAGTTTCACCCGCTCGGTCGAGATCCTGAACGACTTGTACAGGGAGAGATCCACGTTTAGCGGTATCCGGGACCGCACGCTGCTCCACTGCAGTTGCGGCTGCGTATTGAGAGTAAACGGCTTCTGAATGATCCAGGCCACAGGCTCGCTGGTGCTCGCGCAATTCTGACGCTTGTTCGTGTTCATGTTAAAGGTGCAGGTATTTAACCGATGGGCGTACGTCGGGTTGTCAATGCCAGCATCGATTCCGGTGGAGTAGGCGTCGGCGATGGTCATTATCGTACCCGCGTGCCATTGGCCAAATCCCGCTATCTGCCAGCCGCCCAACACTGCGTTTACCAGGCCGCTGGCTTTGTTGAAAAATGGGAGGTTGTAGCTGCCGTTCAGATTGAAAATGTAGGGCTCAATGCCGCCGTCCCGCTTAATGAACTGCCCGATGGCATCCATGCCGGGGTTCAGGTAAGTGGTATACGTTGAGGCCTTGGCGTACGTGCCGCTGAACAAAACCGTAAGACCGGCCGTTAAGCGCTTCTCCAACGTAACCTGCAGCGCGTCGTACCGGCTGGTGCCGATGGTTCGGTTGGTTTCAGTGATCGCGGTGAACTGCGGGTAGGGCAGGAGCGATTGCTGAAGGGTCATCTTCGCGCCATTCAGCGAGCTGCCCGGCAGCAGGCCAGCGTACGGATTCGTCACCTGGGTTGAGGTCAAACTGGATCCGTTAGCCATGTACTGATCATAGGTGACCGTGTCCAAGCTCGTGCTCGTTGGCCTCGAGCGGCCCCGGCGTCCGTTGTAAGCGATCTCCAGAACAGAACGGAAGGGCAACTGATACTGGAAGCCCGCGGAGAAAGTGTAACTGTACGGAACGGTGCTGTCGGGCCAGACGTATGAGATGCTCTGCCCCACGTTGGTTTGCAGCCCCAAAGCACTGCCAAGGGGCTTGAGGATGCCGTCTGGAAATGGATTCGTCAGCATCCCGCAGTTGTTGCCCGTGCAGCCCGGTCTCGTGATCGGCACGAGGTCGGCACCGGCTATCGACGTGCTCGGGGCCGTGTTGATGCTGAAGCCGGTGCTGGGGGCAACAATGGCTGTCGGATCGTAGATCACGGCCCACCCCCCGCGAAAGACCAGTTTCGAGGCCATCTGATAGGCAACGCCGATTCGCGGTGCGATGTTGTTCAGATCGCGTTTGTAGGGCAGCCGGTGGTCGCTGTCCACAAACAGCAGCCCGCCCTTGATCTGCGGTCCGCTGGAGGAGCCGACGTTAGTCACGGTGGTGGGATCGAAGCCCCTGACCAGAGCATCGAACCGGTCAGTGATTGGAGACTCATACTCCCAGCGAACGCCGAGGTTCAGCGTCAGCTTCCGTGTGACCCGCCAATCATCCTGGAAGAACAAGGCGTAGTAGCGCTGCCCCTCGGCTGCAAAGTTGAGGTAGCTGGTGCTCAACGAGCTGGGATAGCCCAGCAAGAACGAAGCCAATCCGTCACCCGACGTGGCGCTGGTCACCAACGGGTTCGCCTGCGTAAAGCCCGCTGTGGTGGAGGTGGTGAGGGATGGCATCCGGTTCTGTTGGTTGTTGAGCATCAGGGAAGCTTCGGCACCGAACTTCAAGAGGTGTACGCCGGCGGTTTTGGCCAATGTCTCCCCGACCGAATAATTGTTGCTGTAATTGTTTCTATTGCCGATGCCCCCATAATTGGGGCCAAGAGCGCTGAAGCCTCCGATGGTTATATAGGGAAAGGACAGGGATTGGGCCTGAGCGGCCAGCGACGGCGGGAAACCGAGCTGCGTTGGGTCAAATCCGAAACCATACAGGTCGATCGCGAACTCATGCTGATTCCAGCCTATGCGTGCCGTGGAGACAAGGGTCGGTGAAATCATCGAGGTCAAGTTCAAGGCCACAGAGGCGGTGGTGCGCCAGTTCTTGTACGTGGTCGACACGTACGGTGTCCCGGCGGCTTGATACGCACTCAGGCCGAGACCCGTGCCGTTGATCTGGTGCCGATTGTTGCGGGTAACAGTGATGAAAAGCTTGTGCGTGTTGCTAAACTCGTGGTCGAACCGGAAAACGTGCGAATTGAAAGGTTCGTGATCCATGTTGGGAGTGACCAGCAGGTTGGGTTGTCCCCTGGCGACGACGCCCAGGTTTGGATTCAACATAAGGGACACTATTTTGGCCGCCACCGGATCGATCCTGTCGGCGGGGATCTTGTTGTTGAGGAATGGTGTTCGCGTATAGCTGCCGTCCGGGTTCAGTTTCGTGCTCAAGGGATCATAAATCGTGACCGTGGGCCCGCTCGTCCCGGATACGTACGTCTGTGAGAAGTCCCCCTGTCTCTGGAGGTCGGTTGGAACAACCATACTGGACGGCTGCGGGCGGCTGTTTCGGTAAATGTCGACAGCGTACATGAAGAACGTCCTGTCTCGGCCATCGTAAAGTTTAGGAATCCGGATCGGACCCGAAAGCATGGCTGTCGGCTGGTTCATGCGGAACGTCGTCTTTTCCTTGCCCCCTGCGTTCGATTCGAAAGTATTCGCGTTGAGTATATCGTTGCGTACGTACCAGCCAACCGATCCGTGGTAATCGTTGCTGCCGCTCTTGAGCGACACGCTGATCACTCCACCGCCGGTCCGGCCTAATTCGGCATCGTACACGTTGGTCTGAACCTTCATTTCGCTCACCGCGTCCGGCGGGGGCGTGATCGTGTCGTTGGCGTTGCCGATCTCCCTGTAATTGTGAGGCGAGCCATCCAGCAATACCCGGTTGGAACCGGCTGTTCCGCCTTGGATGATGAGTCCGAGATTATCCATGTTGTCGAACGGCCGCATGCCCCAGGTGCCCCTGGGGGTACCCTGAACGCCTGCCATATTACGGACCAGTTCTGCAACATCGCGGGCATAAGTGGGAAGCGCAGCCACTAACTCCCTGTTGATGGTAGTACTCAGGGACCCCGTGCTGGTTTCCAGCAAGGGCACCTCCGCAGTGACCATTACAGTCTCTGTCGTCCCCCCCAATTCGAGTTGGATATCTAATACCAAACGGTCTGCAACCCGAAGCTCAATATTGCTCCGGACCATCATCTTGAAACCTGGAGCAGATACTGTGACCGAGTACTGCCCCGGATTGATGGGCGGAGTGGTATACTGGCCCCTTGCATTGGCCACGACACTGGTGACAACGTTGGTCTGCAGATTCTTGACCTCGACCGTAGCCGCGGGTATCACGGCCTTTTGCGGGTCAGTCACGGTTCCGGTGATGATTGCCCGGCTCTCCTGTCCCCAGACCGGCACTGCGTTGACGCACAGTCCGAAGAGGATGCCGAAGAGGATGCCGATGGTAAATTCTCGAAATCTCATTCCTTTACCTCCTTCGCGAATCTTCTGACAATAACAATGGCCCTCTTATCCTTCAGAAACCGATCACCAACGCGACCAGATGTTTCGGCGGAATGGCGCTGCACATGGGAACGTGATCCGACATCAGATAGCCTTCGATGATCTGGGACAAGGCGCAAAACTCTGCCCTAGTGGCGACTCAGCGCGCGGCCCCGCGCTCATCGCCCGCAGCCGTTATTCTCGCTTTGACAATAATGCGAACCGGGCCTAGGAGTCCCGACTCCAGTAACGGATCATTCTTCGTCCAGTACTTCCAGGTTGTAAATGCCACGCGCCCCGTGGGGCTCGGCCTGTTTTCCAATAACCACTGCGGCCAACGGGCCAACGCCTGGCCCGCTCTGGGCCACGTGGAGTTGACCCCCCACTCGCAGTCGTTGGGCAACTGCTCGTCGCCAATCAGCCGGTTTGGCCATAGGTTGACGACGCTCACTACCAGCTCATTCGCGCCGGCGCGGAGGATATCCGTGACCTCCACACGGAAGGGCGGCTTCCATAATATGCCCAGATCTCGATCGTTCAGCTTGGCCTCCGCAATCACGCTGACCCGCCCCAAGTCCAGGTACAACGCGCGATCTTTCCCCAGCATTCGCGCCGGCACTTCCAACCTCCGGCGGTAAGTTGCTGTTCCCGAGAAATACTTCACGCCCGCGTCGGGGTGTTCCGTCCAGGAGATCAACCGTTCCAGAGTCACGCGCTCAGGCGCCCCCAGACCCTTGGGAAATTCCAACTCCCACGGACCCTCGACCAACCAGGGATCTGGCAAGGTCGGCACCAGCCCTCGCAACACTTGTCCGCCGGCGGTTTTCAATTCATAAATTCCCGGGTGAGCAGCTTCGATCGTGTATCCCGACCCGCCTGCTCGCCTGACGTCAGTAGTGCTGTATTCGGCCTGTCGTGGAATCTCCGCAACAAGTCTGGGATCAAGGCCAGATATTTCCACCCGGTTGCGACGAACTGAAACCACGGGGTCCGGCCGTGCGTCCGCGCCCGTCTTGAAAACTACGAACACCGATCCATAGGGGTCGAAACTGAGAGGAATCGAGGTACGTCCCTGCTCTTCCTTAAAGACCGACACTCCCTCAATACGTCCTGTGTCGGGCCACCACAACTCCGGTGTCTTTCCGCTGACGCGGAACGTGCAGAGGAATCTCCGCGCCTCTGGTACGCCACTCGCCACAAAATAAACCTCATCGCCCTCGATATTGCGGTGAATGTACCGGATTTCCTCTCCTACGGTCACTTCATCATCACAGGCAAAGTCAGGCGGCACGCCTTGTTGCGCCAGTACTCCCCGCAGCAATTTCCCCCAGATGACCCTGCCATCACCATAACGGCTCTCCTGGATGCTCACGCCGTCGCAATTGCCCCACAACTCGGCAGCCAAACGCTGCACCTCTTGATCGCATCGCGGGTAGTCCGCCAGACTCGGCGAACTGGCCGGTTTTGGCCCGAGCACGGTGGCCCCCGCGCTGACCAAATCCTTTATCTTCCTCAGCAGTGCTGGGGTCATGGTCTGTCCGGGCTCCAGCGCCAAAACCCGGTAGCTCATCCCACTCTCCAGGACCAGCCGTCCTTCATGTACCGTCGCTCCTTTGAGTAGGACCTCTGGTGTAATAACGTCGAAATCATATCCGGGAGGCATGGCAGGGTCCGCGGACTCCCGGTTGCGGAAAGCATTCGGCACATTCTCCGTTTCGAGGTAGGCGACATCCGCCACGAACATCCCGCTTTGCAGCACGGCTTGGCAACGGGCGGTATACTGGACCCATGCCCGTGACTGCTCCCACCATGTGTTGGTTCGTTCGAAGTGTATTCCCCAGGATCCCGAGGTCATTCCCGGCTTGCGATCAGTCCACGGCTGCATGGTACTGAAGTTGATTACGAAGCGGTTGATGCCTTGCGTAAAGGCGAGGTCTCCCGCAGGCTTCAACCGGAAAGGATGTTCCTGCCACTTTCCGTTAAGTGCCGTGGCCGTTAAGGCTTCCGCCGCGACCACCGGCTTTCCGTAAACGTGCCCGGAGGAAGCCATTGCCTTGTTCCGGTTAAAGACCTGCTCAGGCCCGTGACCCGACCAGAATTCGCTCATCGGGACGTCGGCACGCCCGCCATAGGCAACCTCATCCAGCGGGCCTGATCCGTAGGCCTCGATCGACAACGTGAGCCCGTGCTTATGGCAGATCTCCCGCATGTGCCCGGCATAGTTTTCTAACATCATATCGGCGATAATCCGCCGCAGGTCCCACAAGAAGCGCTCCGAAACCTCCCGGCTTTCCACCCCCCGTCCGGTGAGGACGGGCAGATAGGGCAGCAGATCATAGCGGTACTTCTTCTGAAATTCTTCCCGGAGAGCCGATGTCCAGTTCTGCGAGCCGCCGCCCTCCCAACTGTCGATGTGCGTCATCTTCAGCGCTTTTCCTCCGACGGCCGCCTGGTCCTCCAGCATCTTTCCTATCAGTCCGTCGAACAGCACCTCGATCGCCTTCTTGCTCAGCTTGTCGCACTCGAGGCCCCTACTCTCCTTCGGCGCCGGAGCGTTCATGCTTCCGGTGGAGGTATGACCGAGCCGCAGCACCGTCCACTTTCCGGTAGGCACAGCCCAATCGAGTTTCCCGCTCGAGTCGAGCTTGCTGCTTAGATCCAAGATCTTGGCCCGAGAGACTACCATTTCCACCGGCAGATCGGGCTCGCTCGAGAACGCGTCAGAGGAATCGGTCCAGGTGTCTTGACGGAGGTACGCCGCCTTGCCGGGAATGTCTTCGATCCGCAAGCCTGGGTGCAGCTGTACCTCAGCCAGGGGGATACCTTGGCCAGGCAGTCTGCTAAGAATCGGGGGCAGGAGAATCCGGTAGTAACGGACGCTTACTTTCGGAAAATTCACGGAAGACGCCGGCCAGGATAGCTTTGCCTCGCGAACTGTCTTATAGTTCTGGCCATCCTCGGATACTTGCAACTGCGCCCGGGCAGCGGAGAACCCGCGCATTCCGCCATCCACGGCAATGGTCAGGGCTTGGGCGGTGAAGGGTTCAGCAAATTCAATATTCAGGTACTGCGGCTGGCCCTCTGGGGGAGGCGGCAACAGCGCCACCGTGCCCGGGTTGCCGTCCATCAGGTTGGCGCCATCGAAGCTCTTCCGCTCGGCGCCATACGTGAACTTGGGAGAACGGTCGGCCATCCGAACGCTCTCGCCGGCCGGCGTGGGGAAAGCGAGCACGGCGATGTCGCGGTAATAATCTTGGATCGTCTTCGGCTGGGCAAGTGTTCCCGTGAAGTGCTTCGGACCCTCAACGGATGTCTCGCTCCAAACCACCATCTGCATCGATAATTCCGGCGTGATCCAGGTGCCGCCGCTGCCCGCCCAGCCGGCATCGTCATTCATATTCACGGTGATCCCCAGCCGGGTCGCTTCCTTCACCGCATGCTGCATCAGTTCCCGCCATTCGGGGCTGAAGAAACGCACCGGCCCATATGGAATATCCTGGTCTATCTCCATGTAGAGCACGCCCCGGATCCCTACCTGGTGCATTGCCTCTAGGTCAGCGGTGATGCCTTCACGGGTGATGTTGCCATTATTGCCCCACCAATAGACCCAAGGCCAAGCCCCCTCGGGCGGGTTTAAGAAATTTCTATGCAAGGCGTCGGGTTGTGCATTCCCCTGTACCGTGGGCTGAAATAGGGGATAAGCGCTACTCAAGCCAGACGCAGCAGGGACAGCGATGACCCACATGGCAGAATCCTTCAAGAACTTCCGCCGGTTGTAATTGAATGACATAGAATTACCTCCTTGATCGGTTTTGTACCCAAAGGTTCGATAATGAGGGCGATGTTACATCTTGCCGAAATTCTTGTCAAGCTGAATGTTGTTTGATCTGCAGTTCAGACAGTGGGGAGGGGGTAGCGCCGGCAAGTCGCCACTTTCTTTCGATTTGCGGCTAATCCAGGCTCGCGGCAGTGGACGGGGGTGATTTTGCACTGGATTATCGGGATCTGAGGGAGCCCCTGCCGGCAAGTGGCGGCGGGTTTCGCGGCACCAGCGATGGCACATCCGAGGCGAACGTCAAGATCCGCCGGTCATATCTCTTTCCGGTGCGGCAGTACTGCAGGCTTCACAGCGAGGGTGGTT